>JAEEGL010808704.1_pt1 | contig 15229 bp, 14 predicted proteins | sample 9134231 | NCBI WGS metagenome assembly JAEEGL01 (sample SAMN16246548, study PRJNA631951) | gut metagenome | biome: gut microbiome; feature: rumen; material: fiber-attached | host: Bos | place: Iran: Karaj | collected 2018-10 | reverse complement strand
ATCTGGCACTTTGGTGTATTGGTGTAGGCACCTACAATTGAGGAAGCCCGAAAGCGCCTGATTTCAGGGTGTTTCAGCCGATGGACTTGAGAGTCGGGAACAGCAGAACATCTCTGATGCTGGGGCTGTCCGTCAGGAGCATAACAAGACGATCGATTCCGTAACCGATACCGCCTGTAGGAGGCATACCGATGGAAAGAGCGTTGAGAAAATCCTCATCTGTGTGGTTAGCTTCCTCATCGCCTGCAGCGAATGCAGCATCCTGAGCTGCGAATCTCTCTCTCTGATCGATAGGATCGTTGAGCTCGGAGTAAGCGTTACACATCTCCCATGTATTGATGAAGAGCTCGAAACGCTCAACCTTCTCAGGGTCGGTGGGCTTCTTCTTGGTAAGAGGTGAGATCGCGATGGGGTGATCCATGATGAATGTAGGCTGGATCAGCTCTTTTTCGCAGAACTCCTCAAAGAAGAGGTTTACGATGTCACCCTTGGTATGGCGGTCCTCAAACTCAACGTGGTGCTCTTTGGCAAGGGCCTTGGCTTCTTCATCGCTCTTGACTTCATCGAAATCAACACCGGCGTACTTCTTGATAGCATCGTTCATGGTAAGGCGCTCGAAAGGCTTGCCGAGGTCGATGATTTTGTCGCCGTAAGGAATCTGGGTTGTGCCGCAAACCTTCTCAGCAAGATAGCGGAACATGCTTTCTGTGAGCTCCATCATTCCCTCGTAATCTGTATAAGCCTGATACAGCTCCATGAGAGTGAACTCAGGGTTATGTCTGGTATCAAGGCCTTCGTTTCTGAACACACGGCCAATCTCATAAACTCTCTCAAGACCGCCTACGATAAGTCTCTTCAGATAAAGTTCAAGGGAGATACGAAGCTTTCTATCCTCATCCAGAGCATTGTAATGAGTACAGAACGGTCTTGCAGCAGCGCCGCCTGCGTTCTCTACCAGCATGGGGGTTTCAACCTCCATGAAGTCTCTGGCGGAAAGGAAGTTCCTGATCTCGCGAAGGATTGCTGATCTCTTCTTGAATGTCTCCTTAACCTCCTCGTTCATGATGAGGTCAACATATCTCTGTCTGTAACGGATCTCTGTGTCTGTAAGTCCGTGGAACTTCTCAGGAAGTGGCATAAGGGACTTGGACAAAAGAGTGAGTTCCTTAACGTGAACTGAAATCTCACCTGTCTTTGTTCTGAAAGCAAAGCCCTTAACTCCGATGATATCACCGATATCAAGCTTCTTGAAATCAGCATAAGCCTCTTCGCCAAGGTCGTTTCTTGAAACATAGAGCTGCATGCGGCCATCTCTGTCCTGAAGGTTTGCGAATGAAGCCTTACCCATTACACGCTTGCTCATCATACGACCTGCAAGTGAAACAAGCTTCTCTGCAGGAATATCGCTGAGAGGTACTGTTACTGCCTTGCCCTCTTCATCTGTTGGAGCAACAAACTCAAGTTTCTCAAACTCATCTCTAACCTGCTGTGTGTGATGTGTCTGGTCATACTTAACGATCTGGAAAGGATCTCTTCCTGCTGCCTGAAGCTCTTTAAGCTTATCTCTTCTAACCTGACGAAGACGTCCAATGTCCTCAACTGGTGCGTTCTGCTGGTTGTTCTGCTGATTATTCTCTGCCACTTTTTCTTCTCCTCTTATACTGAATTATCACGTCTATATTCACGAATCACGCTAAGGTCGCGTGGATTCTAGTAGAGCCAGCGAAATCTGTTAAAAAAATCGCTGGCCCCCGATATTACCTGTTCACTCGTTTATCAGTTCTCTGATCTCTGAATCTCAAGTACCTTGTACTGAAGAACGCCAGCCTGTGTCTCAACAGTAACTGTCTGTCCCTTCTTGGCACCGATGAGAGCCTTACCTACAGGTGACTCGTTAGAGATCTTGCCCTGAAGGCTGTTAGCCTCAGATGAACCTACGATTTTGTACTCAAGGTCCTCTTCAAACTCAAGGTCACGAATCTTAACCTTACATCCGATGCTGATCTTGTTGAGGTCAACGTCCTCTTCAACAACTACCTCAGCGTTCTTAAGGATCTTCTCAAGAGCCTCGATTCTTGCCTCGATATCGCGCTGCTCATCCTTAGCTGCATCGTACTCAGCGTTCTCTGAAAGGTCGCCCTGCTCTCTTGCTTCCTTAATCTTCTCAGCAACTTCTTTACGTTTAACAACTTTGAGCTCCTGAAGCTCATCCTCGTATTTCTTAAGTCCTTCGTAAGTTAAAATGTTCTTCTTTTCTTCCATCTTGTTTCCTACCCTTCATAATGAGATTTGAGTACATCTATAATAAAATAATACTTAGAAAGCTATTTTAACTTTGCTATTATATAGTCTATAAAAACATCTGTCAATCACTTAAATATCCCGCATACCCATATAATTATACAATCATCCATGTACGCTATTATGATATGCCGCTATTTCTTTACTTTTTATCAAAATAGTCCCACAATTATAAGTGACTATTAAATTATTATTAATGGAGATTATTTATGAAAAGAGATATCTATACTTTTGGGAAAAGAGCTATCGCAATAGCCTCATCTTTTCTCATCCTTGCATCCACCGGATGTGGTTCAAAGGCACCTGCAGATGGAAAAGAAGCTGATACTGCTGCCACGGATTCATCACCCGCTGCAGAATCACAGGTTACAGAAAGCACAGACACTCAGGCAAATGCTGATTCCAAGAGCTCATCTCAGGACATCACACTTACAACCTATTATTACACCTCACAAAAGGATGGCAAGGAAGTTTCAACAGGCAAATACACCGACATCACATTTTCTGATGAAATTGCTGCCAAATATCCAAAGCTTGCTGCTGCCATTGATGAGATGACTTCGATCTGGGAGACCTCAACCAGCGACAGTGTTGGCGGAAATGCATATTGGTACGATCCTGAATTCAACGGAGATATGACATTTTTTGATGAGATGAATGTGGACATTTTAAGATTTGACGACAGGATGTTCACAATTCTTGCCAGCTATTCAAACTTTTCAGGCGGTGCTCATCCAAACTCTTTCGCAAACATAAATAACCTTGATCCTGTTACAGGAAAAGTCATCGTTCTAAGCGATGTTTTGACAAAGCCTGATGAGTTTCCTTCTATTATAAGAGCGTGGTTTGAAAAAAATGATCCGGAGACACTTGAGGAAATCGACAGTTTCTTCTTTGACGAAGGGGAAGTCTTTGCAGATAAACTTGAGCACAATACTTACACTTATTCAGTTGACGAAAACGGACTTCACATTCTCTTTTCCCCATACGAAGTCGCAAGCTACGCCAGAGGATTTATTGATTGTAATTTTTCTTATGAGGAGTATCCGGATCTCGTGCTTGATGCCTTCAAAATGGATGCCCCTGCTGACATGGAAAGCCGAATCACACGTGTTGACGGCCCTACAACTGAGGTTGAGGCAAAAGAGTATTTTGGCTTCGAATACAATGATGAAGAGTCCTCTGTTAGTGCTTTCTCAGTTGCCAATCCCAGCTGGAAGTACTACTTCAATGAAAATTATAAAAAAGATACAGAGCGCCACTACGTTTCTCTGACTGAGACCAAGGTGGAAACCACAGACTGGATCGATACTTCAGTCTGGGCAGATGACCACGGCTTTAGCCGTATAGAATTTCCATACAACGATGGAACCTACAAATACGAGCCCTACAATGGTTATCCTTACGACTACATGTACAACTCAATTGCCATCTCGAACCTTGCCACAGGCGAAAACATAATCGACTATGACCTCTCTGCACTCTGCAATGGTCCTGATGAAAAAGAAAACAGATTTGCCCAGATGGACGAATTCATTCGCCACGCAAAAGTCGTTGATGACACGCTTTATGTTGCTATCAGCCACTGGGGCTATGCTTCAGAAGAATCTAGTAACGCTTACATCGTGGCAATCGATCTGAACACTAACGAAGTCATTTTCAGAAGTGATCCCCTTGTTGCAAACGGCTCCAACTTCCAGATCATCGGCGATACCATCATCTGCGGCTACGGCTTCACAGCAGAGCCTGATTATATTTATCTTCTTGACAGATTCGATGGAAAAACAGTTGATAAGGTCCCTGTAAAGTCTGCACCTTACCAGTTTGAAGTTGTGGACGACACACTCTATGTCGCAACCTACAACACAGCGTATGAATTCAAGATTAATCAGTAAATACAAAAACACGAAGGTCAGTCTTTTATGATCTTCGTGTTTCTTATTTCAATCTCCCAGCATAACCCTCGCGCAGGCTTTCTTGAGCGAATCCATATCGGTCATCTGGTTGATCTCGTTCCTGAACTTCGCACTTCCGGGCATTCCAAAAGTGTACCAGGACACATGCTTTCTCATCTCGCGGATTCCAATATACTCGCCCTTGTACTTGAGCTGAAGATCAGCATGTCTTATGACTGTATCATAAATTTCCTGAGGTGTAGGCCTATCACACGCTTTTCCCTCTTCAAAAAAGCTCTTTATCTCTCGGAAAAGAAATGGATTGCCCTGCGCTGCCCTGGCAACCATAACACCATCGCAGCCGGTCTCTTCAAACATTCGCTGTGCGCTCTCACCATCAGCCACATCACCGTTTCCAATGACAGGAATATTGAGTGCTTCCTTCACATCTCTGATAATGCTCCAGTCGGCTTTTCCGGAATAATACTGCTCTCTGGTTCTGCCATGTACCGCCACGGCTGCTGCCCCGCCCTGCTGTGCTGCAAGCGCGCATTCAACTGCGTTGACCGAAACCTCATTAAAGCCCTTTCTTATCTTAACTGTCACAGGCCTGTCGGAGACTTCCACTAAAGCAGCAACTATTTTTTCTATAAGCTCGGGATTTTTCATAAGCGCGGATCCTTCGCCATTTCCAACAACCTTAGGAACAGGGCATCCCATATTTACATCAAGAATGTCATAGGGCCTGTCCTTTATCATTTCAACTGCCTGCTGCATTATCTCAGGTTCTGAGCCAAAGAGCTGAAGCGAAACAGGGTGCTCATCCTCGTGAATCTCCATCAGCATCCCTGTATTTTTATTCTTGTAAGTAATCGCCTTGGCGCTAACCATCTCCATGCAGACAAGACCTGCGCCCATTTCTCTGCATAAAATGCGAAAAGGCAGGTCTGATACCCCTGCCATCGGTCCAAGAATTATATTGTTTTCCAGGATTACATTTCCTATCTGTAACTTACCGTATCCTGCCATAAAACTCCTACTAAACACTTTCTAATGAAGCTCTGCTCTCGGGCATTCTTCCCTCGCCAGAACAAGCTCCGATCACAAAATCATAGATTTTCCATCTCAGCTTTCATCCAAAATATCTGCGGGGTTCTCGTGAAGCACGTAAATCCTGTAGTAAAGGCCGAGTGCCTCGAAGAGGTCCTGTCTTTTTCTCCTGACTTCGCTCACAAGAAGACCTGCAGTGATCTCATCGTAGGTGATATCCTCTTCATCTGCATTTGTCTCGATACTGATATTTCCATCCTCTTCAAAGACGATTGTAAAGATTCCACCTGCTTCCTGGGTAAAAAGAACACTGATGATATTCAGCTCTTTCTTGATGCTCTCAGGAATCTGCTTAAACACAGGGTTAAAATAATACTTCTGCTCATAGGCATTTGCGCCACACAAAACAACTCTGCCGCCTGCTGCCTCATCAAAAACTCTGGACTTGTTGGTCTTCTGCATCTCATCTATCTTGAGATCTTCCTTGCCATCTGCGTCCTGATAATCTTTATCCTGAAATTCTTTATTAAACTCTTTTTCAAAATCTTTTGCGTTCATTTTATTCCTTTACTCCGGTACATCCTGGCTCTCGAATTCCTTGAGCTGCGGCTTAGTTCTGCGATTCTTGCTATAAAGTATCTGCAAACCTCTCAAGGTAAGATTTGGATCGTAAGCATCAATCTCTTTTACCTCATCAGCGATAAGCCTGCCCAGACCTCCTGTAGCAACAACTTTTGCATCAGGAAAACCGGAAGCTTTCTTCATCTCTTTAATGATATATTTGGTCTGTCCAACCTGTCCATAGAAAAGACCTGCCTGCATGCTGGAGATAGTCTCTTTTGCCAGAATGCTTGAAGGCTTGGCAATCTCTATCTCAGGGAGCTTGGCTGCATCCTGCCACAGCGCCTTGGCTGATATTCTGATACCCGGTGAAAAAATACCTGTAAAAAGTTCACCTTTGTCATTTACCATAATATAAGTAGTTGCGGTTCCAAAGTCAATGACCATTACAGGACCGCCGTAAAGTTCGTATCCCGCAACCGCATCAACAATGAGGTCCGGTCCCACTTCGCGAGGGTTATCCGTTGCGATCTTGATTCCTGTTTTGATGCCGGGGCCAACAATATATGGCTTCTTACCAAGATATTTCACTATGGCATTGACCAGAGCATGCATAACCTTAGGCACTACGCTTGCTATCATAACGCCATCAATCGCACTCTTTGCCACGCCATTTATATTCATCAGGGAAAGAAACTCAATCCCATACTCGTCTGACGTTCTGGTGGTTCCTGTAGTCATGCGAAAAGAACTGACGAGCTTCTCGCCATCAAAGATTCCACATGTAATATTTGTATTGCCAACATCAATTACAAGGATCATATACGCCTCCGCCGTTTATCTCAGGCATAAGAATAAAGACCTCTCACAGAAACCTCTCCTGCGTTTATCTCGTTTTCTTTGCCCTTTTCATCTGATACGATGAGTGCTCCAAATTTGTTGATTCCATGAGCAATTGCCTCGTACTCGCCCTTTGGATCCAGGACTCTTACAAGCCTCCTGGAATTGATGAGCCTTCTCTCGTACTCTTCTCGTAGCGCTGATAAGTCAAAAGACTCATTGTACGCCGCATAGTTCACCTCAAAGCGCTCCATACAGCAGGCCACCACAAGCGCTCTGTCAACCATGATTCCTGTCGTGGAATATATTGAGCCCGCTATATCTTTTATCTCCTCTGAGAACTCAGTTGTGTTGACGTTTATACCAACACCTATAACGACATTGTTGATCGTATTGTCGCTGTTCATATGAAGCTCTGTCAGTATACCACATATCTTTCTGTCTGCAATAACAACATCGTTCGGCCATTTGATCTGCGGAAAAAGCTTGACCTGCGTGAGTATCTCGCGCTGAAAATCAAATCTCGTGGAATTGCTGAGAAGCCTGTCGCTGGTCCTTGCCATCGCCTCCTCAATTCCCTCTGCTACGGAAAGCCCCATAACAAGAGTCAGCATTGAGATGCGCTCAGGCGGTGCCGTCGGTCTTATCAAAAGACTCATCGCGATATTTGTTCCGCCTGTGGTCTCCCAGCTTCTTCCTCTCGATCCTCTACCTGTTATCTGTCTGTCAGCGACAACCAGTGTCCCGTGAGGTGCTCCCTCCTCACCAAGTTTCCGGGCATCGTCGTTAGTTGATCCTGTCTCCTCTAAAAAAACAAGATTTCTGCCAGCCCACTTTGTCTGAAGCTGCCCACTTATCTGTTCCTTACTTAACATAAAAAAGTCCCTCATTCTGCCTTAATATTCTGTCAAAAAACTTTTTTCAGTAACTCCCTTATATTTCCCCAATAAATTGCCCGGCCAGAGCTCAGCCCTGTTTAAGTGTTGCAAGCATTACCGCCTTGATTGTATGCATACGGTTTTCTGCCTCTTCAAAGACGATAGATCTCTCGGATTCGAATACCTCGTCTGTAACTTCGATCTCATCAAGACCATATTTTTCCTTGATCTGCTTGCCGATTCCTGTGTTGAGATCATGGAAGGATGGCAGGCAGTGCATGAATACACATCCGTCTCCCGCATTCTTCATGATGTCCATGGTCACGCGATATGGCTCAAGGTCTTTGATACGCTCTTCCCAAACTTCATCAGGCTCGCCCATGGATACCCAGATATCTGTATAAATAACATCTGCGCCCTTTGTGCCCTGAACTGCATCTTCGCTAAAGTCAATCACTGCACCTGTCTCTTTTGCGATTTCCTGACAGGTATCAATAAGCTCCTGTGATGGGAAGTACTTCTTGTTGGAAACAGCAGTAAAGTGCATACCCATCTTAGCGCACACTACCATCAGTGAATTACCGGTGTTATATCTTGCATCGCCCATGTATACAAGGTGTATACCTTTGAGTTTTCCAAAGTGCTCTCTTATTGTCAAAAGATCTGCCAGCATCTGTGTAGGATGGAACTCATTTGTAAGTCCGTTCCAGACAGGAACCTTGCTGTACTTAGCAATATTCTCAACTATTTCCTGCTCAAAGCCTCTGTACTCAATTCCATCGTACATGCTAGCAAGAACTCTTGCTGTATCTGCAATGCTCTCTTTTTTGCCAATCTGGGAATCTGTAGGATTAAGATATGTCGAACCCATTCCAAGATCATGCGCTGCAACTTCAAAAGAGCATCTTGTTCTCGTACTTGTCTTTTCAAAAATGAGGGCTATATTCTTACCTCTAAGCTCATCATGAAGAATGCCCTTTTTCTTCTTGTCCTTAAGCTCCGCCGCAAGGTCAACCAAATAAAGGATCTCTTCAGGTGTGAAATCCAGCAGTTTCAAAAAATCTCGTCCAAACAAATTCATGCCTTAGCCCTCCTAAAACCTAATCATCTTCATATACTCACTCGCTCAATGAGCGTCTACTGCAACTTACGCGAAGTGCATATATACATTTCATCATACCACAATACACCAACGTGATGAAGTAATTCAGTTTAATATTTTCATAAACCATGCGTATAAATGAGAAAAACAATCAAATTATGACTTTATTTCAATGCCAGGAAGTCAAGTGGAAAGCAATTCCGGTTTGCGAATCATTTGGACGAGCAAGATGATTTATGAATTAAAAAAGAGAAGAAGATCCGATTGCTTTGAGCAATGTCGAAATGAGGATCTTCTTCTCTTTTGAAATTCAATAAATCACTGCGCAGACGAAGTGAGCAAACCGGAATTTTTCCACTTGACTTCCGTCAGCAGAATTATTTTTACCAGAATACGTGGGCTCCGATGATGATACCTTCGCGTCCGTTGCATCTTCTAAAGTGGCATGCGCCGCCGACTGTTGTCTCGCCGTTAAGTGCTGCCTGTGCAGCCTGGTAGTTCATGTCGTAGATTTTGCCGCTGTTGTAAACTCTGGCAACTGTTCCGTTAAGCGCCGGTGTAAACTGACCGGATGCATAAATAACGCTGTAAATTGTGTTAGGATAAGCTCCACTTCTGACACGGTTAAGAACAACTGCACCAACCGCAACTCGTCCTTCATAAGGCTGGTTACCAGCTTCGCACTGGATAAGTGCTGCAAGAAGCTTAAGCTCGTCAGCATCTGCACTGACTGCACCGCGGTTCTTGGTAAGAGACGCCTTTTTAGCTGCTGCCTCACGAATCTTGATAGCTGCTACTGTCTCGCCCTGGTCAATCTTGAGCTCAGTAGTTACATACTCAGACTGAACATAGCCTGTCTCATCGTTGTAGTCAACGCTGATCCAGCCATTGCCGAGATCCTCGATCATGTCGACGAATACCTTCTCAGATAATACGCCAAGAATCTCTGCGTTCTCAGAGGGCTCTTTTCTAACATTAAGAGCACTGCTCTGGCTTGTTACGATCTGTTTACCAACCTCAGATGCTGCCTTCTGCGCATCTTCATCAAACAGAAGATACTCATCATTAGCCCATCCTACAAGGTCTCCGGACTGGAGCTTGGTCCAACCATTCTCTCTTGTGATGATCTTGCCGCCGCAGTCCTTGTAAAGAACTCCGACCTTTGTGCTGTCCTCATCGGGCTCCTGACGAATGTTGAGCACCTTGGACACGTTTGACATTACGAGCTTGGAGTCCTTGCTCTCAGTGCTCTCAGCACTTGAAGCGGAAGAAGCACTGCTGCTCTCCTGTGATCTATCAATATTTTTAGCCACCTGTACCTCTGTTGCACTGTTGTCGATTCCAAGTGGTGCAAGAGGACTGATGATATTGGAAATGCCTACCGAAACATCTGAAAAGCCATTGCCGGTTCTGGCATATGCAGTTAACCCATGGGAAAAGAAGAAGACTAAGGTGAAAGTACAAATAATGAATAGCCTCAGCATCCCCAGAGATAACTTTGCTGTCTTGTTCATATTTCTGCCATCCTTAAATTGTTACAAAATTGTTTCGAGATATTACCAACTCGAAAACATCTAAGATATTAGCAAAAAATATGTTTTTTGTCAAATTTGTTGCTTTTTTTCGTTTAATTCACGATATATAATTACAGGCTTCGACTCTTCTCAATGCAAGCAGTTACTGCATCCATGACGGTTCCTCTAAAACCGTTTTCTTCAAGAACTCTCACCGCCTCGATAGTTGTTCCTGCAGGTGAGCATACCATGTCCTTTAACTCGCCGGGATGTTTTCCTGTCTCAAGTACCATTTTAGCGCTTCCAAGAACCGATTGAGCTGCAAACTCATAGGCCTGTTTTCTGGGCATTCCTCCTGCCACAGCTGCATCTGCCATAGCTTCGATGAAAAGAAATACATATGCAGGTGATGATCCGCTTACGCCAACTACTACATCCATCATATTCTCAGGAACTGTATATGCCTTTCCAAAGCTCTCAAGGAGCTCCATAACAAAGTGAAAATCGTTATCGTCCACAAGGTCATTTCTGCATACAGCCGAGCAACCTTCAAGCACCAACGCAGGTGTATTTGGCATTACTCTTATAAGCTTTATCTTTTTCTCAAACTCATTTTCAAGCCATGAAATTGTCTTCCCTGCTGCAATGCTGACAATTACTTTGCTCTCATCAACGCTGTCCATGATATCTGCGATAACAACCTTGAGATACTGTGGTTTAACAGCTAAAAAGATAATATCAGCCTCTTTTGCAACAGCTGCATTTGAGCTTCTGGTCTGAATTCCGTACTTGTTAGCCACCTTCAGGCATGTTGCCTCTGTAGCCGCAGTTCCGATGATCTCATTAGGTCCCATGAGACCTTTTGCGAGAATACCGCCGATCATAGCCTTAGCCATGTTACCAAGTCCGATAAATCCGATTGTCATTTTGATCATACCCTCCTTTGTCTTGAGGCCTCAAAGGTAAGAATTGCCGAAGATGTAGCTGCATTCATAGACTCAACTTCACCCTTCATTGGGATCAGCACGTAAGTCTCCGCCGCATCCGCGGTCTCCTTTGTCAGCCCGTTTCCTTCGTTTCCGATCAAAAAAGCTGTCGGAAGCGTGTAGTCAAATTCGTCATAGTTCTTTTGTCCCTTGAGATGTGCAGCATAAGTGTGAATGCCGCTATTCTTAAGTTCTTTTAACATCCCCGGAACATCTTCTACATATATGAAGGGCACTCTGAAAATAGAGCCCATTGTAGACCTTACAACCTTGGGATTGTAGATATCAGCACATCCCTTGGATAGAATAACACCAGTCACGCCCGCTCCCTCGCCTGAACGAAGCATGGTCCCGAGATTACCTGGATCCTGAATATTCTCAAGAACAAGCATAAGAGGCAGCGCCCCCTCGTTGTCCTTGTTGTAGCCTTCCAAAACTTCCTCTTTTGTATAGTGATACTGGGAAACAACCGCCAGAACTCCCTGCGGAGTCTGTGTGTCTGACATCTTCTTCATAACTTCGTCAGAAACAGGTTCCGCGCCGTATCTCCAAAGGATTTCCTTGTCGTCTTCGCTTGCGCTGTTCACAAATCTGTCTGTGACATAAACCTCGCGAACCTGCAGGACAGGTGCTTCCCTCAGCATTTTCATTCCTTCTATTACAAAAACATCGTCCTCTCGGCGTGCTTTGCTCTTTTCATTGTAGCTCGCCACCTTGCGAACGCGTTCATTGTTCAAACTTGTTATCATATTCAAAACCTCTTAATTCAAATACATATATATCAATGCCATCAGGCATTTTTTCCACATAAAAACAGTACATACATTATAGCATAGAATTTTTAATTGAAAATCCAATAGTCCATCGTATTCACATCAAAAGACCTGCAGAATCACGAATGTAAATCTACAGGCCTTAAGATTTTTTGTTAAAATTTCATCCCCTAATAAGAAACAGGCATATTATCAGTTCTTTACAACCAGCTTACCGCCGCGCTTTGAAACAACGTCGAAGATAACAGCTGCAAGAAGAACGACACCCTTTACAACCTTCTGCATATTGGCATCAACGCCCATAAGTGACATACCAAGGTTGATTACACCCATAAGAACCGCACCTACGATAACTCCTGGAACTGTACCGATTCCGCCGTAAGCAGAAGCACCACCGATGAAGCAGGATCCGATAGCATCCATCTCATAGTTCTGACCATATGTTGGCTGAGCTGATGTAAGTCTTGCGATTGTAACCATTCCTGCAAGTGCTGCAAGGAATCCCATGTTTGTATATGCAAGGAAGTAAACTCTGTTTGTATCAATACCTGAGAGCTTTGTAGCCTTCTCGTTGCCACCTACTGCGTAGAAGTGACGACCAACTGTTGTGTTGCTTGTCATGTAGCCATAGATGATAACTACGATGAGAACCCAGATGAGAACTGAAGGAATACCCTTGTGCTGAGCAAGCTTGTAAGCAAAAAGAACAAGTACTCCGGCGATAACTACGAGCTTTATTCCAAAGGTCCAGATTGGCTCGAGATCATAGCCACTGTTTTTCTTCTTTGCTCTGCCAACAACCTGAAGAACAACGAAGATAGCTGCTGCCGCGATACCGCCAACGAGGCAGGTAAGGTTAAGTGAAACACCGCCGAAGATATCAGGAATATAGCAGTCTGCACCGCCTCCGAAGAGATTTACAAAGCTTGTCTTATCCTTGATTGAAACTGTAAGTCCGTTAAGTACTACGTTTGAAAGTCCTCTGAATGCAAGCATTCCTGCAAGTGTTACGATGAAAGGAGGGATTCTTACAAACGCGATCCAGAAGCCCTGGAATGCACCGATTGCTGTTCCGATGAGGATCATTGTAAGGATTGCAAGCCATACAGGAACATTTAAGTTAACCATCAAGATGGCACCAACCGCACCAACGAAGCACACAACTGAACCAACCGAAAGATCGATGTTACCACCTGTGAGGATACACAAAAGCATACCTGTTGCAAGAATGAATACGTATGCATTCTGTGATATCAGGTTACTGACATTCATGGGAAGCAGGATTGCTCCGCCTGTCTGCCATGCAAAAAACGCTATAACTATTACAAGAACAAGAACCATTGTGTTCTTTTTCAAAAATCCAAAGATCTGATTTTTACTCATGATTTTCCTCCCTATTTCCAGATGACTGTAAGATATAAGTCATGATTTTTTCCTGAGTTGCATCTTTACCCTCAAGCTCCCCGACCATTCTGCCTTCATTCATTACATAAATTCTGTCGCACATGCCAAGGATTTCCGGAAGCTCTGAAGAAATCATGATAACTGATTTACCCTCAGCTACCAGCTGGTTGATAATGCAGTAAATTTCATATTTCGCACCTACGTCGATGCCTCGTGTCGGCTCATCGAGAATAAGTATCTCGGGATCAGCAAACATCCATTTTGCCAAAAGAACTTTCTGCTGATTTCCACCACTAAGGTTACCCACACGCTGCTCAACTGACGGGCATTTTGTCTTAAGTTTTTCCTTGTAATCAACAGCAACCGCATACTCTTTATGCTTATCGATTACTGTCTTATTGCTGACTGCGTCCAGATTCGCCAGTGTTGTATTGATCTTTATGGGATTGGATAAAATAAGTCCATTCCCCTTTCTGTCTTCTGTAACGTATGCAAGTCCGTGCTTGATAGCACTTTTAACCGTATTCATCGTAACTTCCTGGCCGTTGATGAAGGTCTGTCCGGTTATGTTTTCGCCATAGCTCTTTCCAAAAATACTCATGGCCAGCTCGGTTCGTCCTGCACCCATAAGTCCGGAAATGCCGACAACCTCGCCTTTTTTAACGTACATATTTACATCTTTAACTACTTTTCTGTCTTTCTGAAGAGGATGGTATACGTTCCAGTTCTTAACTTCCATCTTGACCTCTCCGATATGAGGTTCTCTCTTCGGGAAACGATCTGAAAGTTCTCTTCCTACCATTCCTTTGATGATCCTGCTCTCAGAGAAATCATCAACTCCCTTTGTCAGAGTCTCGATTGTGGAACCATCTCTGATAACTGTGATCTTATCTGCAACATAAGATACCTCATTCAGCTTATGAGAAATGATGATAGAGGTAAGTCCTCTCTCTTCTTTAAGCTTGAGCATAAGATCCAAAAGAGCCTTTGAATCAGTCTCATTAAGTGATGAAGTCGGCTCATCAAGAATAAGGAGCTTTGCGTCCTTTGAAAGAGCCTTTGCTATCTCAACAAGCTGCTGTTTTCCTACACCTATGTCCTTAATAAGAGTCTGTGTGCTCTCCTTAAGTCCTACGATGTCCAGATATTTTCTGGCCAGCTCGTTAGTTTCATTCCAATTGATCTTAACCTTGCTTCCTCTTTCATTGCCAAGGAACATATTCTCAGCAATAGTCATGTAAGGAATAAGTGCAAGTTCCTGATGGATAATAACAATACCCTTAGCCTCACTGTCTTTTATCACATTGAACTTACAAACTTCGTTTTCGTATACAATATCACCCTCGTATGAACCATATGGATAAACACCACTCAGAACATTCATAAGGGTAGATTTTCCCGCACCATTCTCACCAACCAACGCGTGGATCTCACCTTTTTCCACCTGAAGATTTACATTATCTAAGGCTTTAACACCGGGGAAGGTCTTGGTGATATTTTTCATTTCCAATATTACCTGCGCCACTTTGCCCCTCCTTCTATCCTGTTTCTTTAATTAAGGCGGGCCTTGCGACCCGCCTATTGTTTTAGTAAGTCATTAGAAGATTTAAATTACTTTAACTGATCCTCTGTGTAGTAACCTGAATCGATAAGGAGCTGCTTGTAGTTGTTAACATCTGCAAATACAGGCTCGCAAAGGTATGAAGGAATGATACCTGTTCCGTTATCGTATGTCTTTGTATCGTTTACAGGAGCCTCTGTGCCCTTCATGATAGCGTCAACCATCTCTACAGTCTTAGCTGCAAGTGTACGTGTATCCTTGAAGATAGACATTGACTGCTTGCCTGCAAGCATGTTCTTTACGTTAGCGATATCGCAGTCCTGACCGGTGATGATGGGCCAGTTGGAGTGGTTGCCTTCGTAGT
>JAEEGL014993998.1_pt1 | contig 15230 bp, 12 predicted proteins | sample 9134231 | NCBI WGS metagenome assembly JAEEGL01 (sample SAMN16246548, study PRJNA631951) | gut metagenome | biome: gut microbiome; feature: rumen; material: fiber-attached | host: Bos | place: Iran: Karaj | collected 2018-10 | reverse complement strand
GCCGTACCATGTGTTGATGATTACCTGCTCACGGCTGGTGGTGTTGAAGGCCACGCAGGTCTCAGAGTTCAGACCCAGTTCCTTGTAGGCATCAACCTTTGCCTTCGAAGCGTTGTAGATTACGAAATTGGGCTCGAACTTCTCCAGTTCCTCTGCGGTGGGCTGGATGAACATGTTCTTCACGAAGTGAGCCTGCCAAGCCACCTCAACAATAAAGCGGACGCGCAGACGGGTAGCCTCATTAGCACCACAGAAGGCATCAACCACGTACAGTTCCTTATTGCAGAGCTCCTTGATAGCGATTTCCTTCACCTTGGCCCACACTTCTTCGCTCATGGGGTGGTTGTCATTCTTGTATTCCTCGCTAGTCCCCCACACCTTGTCCTCGCTCTGTGCATCCTTCACGATGTACTTGTCCTTAGGCGAGCGACCGGTGTAGATGCCAGTCATCACGTTAACAGCGTTCAGTTCGGTGTTCTGACCCTTGTCGAAGCCGGTCAGTCCAGCCTTGGTCTCCTCCTCAAAGAGGTACTCATACGACGGATTGTGGGCAATCACGGTGGAACCCGTAATGCCATACTGTGTCAAATCTAACTTTGCCATTTTTCTATGCTTTTTTAATTGATTGATACTGAGTCTTTCTTAACGCCTGCAAAGTTACGAAAAAGTTAGGAGTTAGGAGTTAGGAGTTAGGGGTTATTTTTCTTCTTTTAATGTTTTTTAGGTTCACATTATGCAAAATAAATGTCAGCCATACACTTTTGTAACGTCCGCATAGCATTTTTTCATCGTAATAACTGCTGCTTTTTTGTCCATTTCGGATTTTTGTTGTACATTTGCGCACAAATAGCAAACTAATATCTGTTATCTATCATCCAATCAACAAACCAGAACATGAAAGTTATTAACTTCTCAGAGCAGAACACAGTCATCAACCAGTACATGGCCCTGCTGCGCGACAAGGCTTACCAGAGAGGAAGAATGGTCTTCCGTCACAACATTGAACGTATCGGAGAAATGATGGCCTACGAACTGTCGAAGACGCTCGACTACAAGCCGAAGACTATTGTCACACCCTTAGGCTCCATCGACGTTTCGATACCCAGGGACGACATGGTCATTGCCACCGTACTGCGGGCCGGATTACCCTTCCATCAGGGCTTCACCAACGTATTCGACCGTGCCGACAGTGCCTTTGTTTCGGCCTACCGTATGTACACGAACCGTGAGCATACTGAGATAGGCATCCACACGGAGTACATGGCCACGCCCTCGGTAAAAGGTAAGACACTTGTCGTGGTCGATCCCATGCTGGCAACAGGCGGTTCAATGGTGGCCAGCATCGAGGCACTGCTCAAGACGGGAAAACCCCGAAAGTTGCACGTCTGCTGCGTCATTGCCGTACCCGAAGGCATCGACTTCCTCGAAAAGTCACTTCCAGAAGACACTACCCTCTGGTGTGCTGCCATCGATCCGGGGCTGAACGAGAACAAATACATTGTCCCTGGCTTTGGCGATTGCGGTGACCTGTGCTACGGCGAAAAGCTATAGGAAAAAGAAGATTATTGCAAACTTTTGCACATACTTTAAACAAAAACAATTCATGATGAGAAAAATGACTCTCTGCTTGTTGGCCATGCTCTGTACTGCCGTTTCGGCGATTGCTCAAGCCACACCCCCTGCCGATGCTACCATCGAGACATGGCAGGCCACCTATGCCATGTCATCAAGCTACGGCAACGACGAGGGTACCGAGGCCATGCAGGTGGCCTTCAAAGGTGACGATGTCTACTTCAACCTGCCCAACCCCCTGAAGGGAAACACGTGGGTGAAAGGAACGCTAAACGGTGACAAGGCCGTGTTTGCGAAAGGACAGACCATCGGCTCGTATGCCGGAGTGACCTACTGTCTGGCCGGATCTACTGGTACTGACATCACCGACGTGGTGTTCGACTACAATGCCGAGGATGGTGTGTTCTCGCTCAGCGACATGTTTTTGCTGCTGAACAGCGGCACCACCACTGTAAGCTATGCAGCCTACTTCACGGTGTTCACCGTCATGCGACAGACCCAGCAGCCAGACCCTGAGCTGCAGGAGGGGCAGACACCGCCCACTGGAGCTGACATAGAGACGTGGAACATCAGCTATAGCTTCACTTCAGGCGGCGAGACTGAGACGGACACGGAGTCCATGCAGGTGTGCTTTGCAGGCAGCTCGGTCTACTTCAACTTCCCCAATCCCATCAAGGGCAACACCTGGATGCGTGGCACGCTGAGCGGACAGACCGTGACCTTTGCCAAGGGTCAGGAAGTGGGCAGCTACGGAGGAACCACTGTCTACTACATGGGACTGGGCGAGGGCGACGTGCTCTGCGACATCGTGTTCCACTACGATTCTGCCAACAGAATCTTCACCCTAGGCGACAACTGGCTACTGCTCAACGGAAGCCTGACCAAGGTCAGCGTATTGGGCTATTTCACGGCAGCCACCATCACCAAGGGCAACAGCGAGGAGACCAAGCCCGATGTGGTGACACCGCCTGAAGGTCTGAGGACAAGCGAATATTCGATGACGGCGGCCAACATCTACTTTGATCAGGAGGGATGGGTCACAAAGAACGTGAGGTACAATGTAAGACTGGGTACCAGCGGCAACAATGTCTATGTACAAGGCTTGTGCCACTCGCTGCCCCAGACCTGGATCAAGGGCAAACGCAATGCCAGCGACGGTGAGCTGACTTTCCCATCAGGCCAGTACTACGGCAGCTACAAGACCCCCGTGGGCATGACCTACGACTTCTATTTCGCCGCTGCCAACTATCCCACTACCAACCCCACTTGGGCCTACGAGGCTTCGTTTAGCTACGATGCCCAGAACGTGGTCTACGCATCGCACGACCTGATTGCACTGAACAGTTCGGCCACCGAGATGAACCCCTACGAATTCCTGGCCGGTGTAAAGCTGACGAAGATCTACGACCGTGCCGCCACGCCACTGGCTCCTGTGCTAACGCAACTGCAGCCTTATAGCGAAGAGGCACAATACGGCTGTCTACAGATAAACATCCCGGTGGAAAGCACTACAGGCGAAGGTCTACTCACCGACAAACTGGGCTATCAAATCTATGCGGAACGTGACGGCCAGCAAAGCCTTTACACCTTCAAAACCACACTATACAAGTATCTGACTGAGGAGATGACGCTGGTGCCCTATAACTTCTCCGACGGCTACGATTTCTACTTGGGCGGTTCAGCCATCTATTTCTATGAAGACCTGAAGGATGCAACTCGCATTGGCGTTCAGAGCGTCTACACGGGCGGCGGCGAACGTCATGAGTCGGAAATCACGTGGATAGACATGCCACAGGCTCCAGCCGGCATTGCAACGGTGGCAACTGCCACTGGCACGGCTACTTATACAGACCTCGCCGGACGACCTGTGAACCGCAATTATAAAGGTCTGGTGCTGAAGACCGTACGTCTGGCTGACGGAACAATAAAGACCACGAAGACTGTCAGGAAATAAGAAGCGGAACACCCCATAAAAATGCGAATTTCACGAATGCTGCTGTGTGCAGATGCATTCGTGAAATTCGCATTTTTATGGGGTGTTGTCCTTACTTAGGCTGCTTGCCAATGTAGGCCAGGATGCCACCGTCAACATAGAGCACGTGGCCGTTTACTGCATCAGAGGCATGAGAAGCCAGGAACACAGCAGGACCACCCAGCTCTGAAGGATCGAGCCAACGACCAGCAGGTGTCTTGGCACAGATGAACGAGTCGAACGGATGACGCGATCCGTCGGGCTGACGCTCACGCAGCGGTGCGGTCTGAGGCGTTGCGATGTAGCCCGGGCCAATGCCGTTGCACTGGATATTGTACTCACCGTACTCAGAGCAGATGTTGCGAGTGAGCATCTTCAGTCCGCCCTTTGCAGCAGCATAAGCCGACACTGTTTCGCGTCCCAGCTCAGACATCATGGAGCAAATGTTGATGATCTTGCCCTCCTTGCGCTCCATCATCTCAGGAATGACGGCACTAGAGCAAATGAACGGACCGACGAGGTCAATGTCGATGACTTGCTGGAACTCGGCACGTTTCATCTCATGCATGGGAATGCGCTTGATGATACCAGCGTTGTTCACGAGGATGTCAATCTGACCCACTTCAGCGTGAATCTTCTCCACGAGTTCCTTCACGGCATCCTCATTGGTGACGTCGCACACGTAGCCCTTCACATTTTCGATACCTGCCTCCTTGTAGTTGGCCAGTCCGCGTTCGAGTGCAGCTTCGTTGATGTCGTTAAAGATGATGTTCTTGATACCTGCTGCAACAAATGCCTTTGCAATGTTGAAGCCAATGCCGTAAGATGCACCGGTAATCCAGGCGTTCTTACCTTCTAATGAAAACATGTTTGCCATTGTAAATTAGTTATTTTAAATCGGTGATTTAATCAGTGTAGTTGTGTTTTGATTTGTTACACCTGCAAAGGTAGTACAAATTATGGAAAAAACGGCATTTTTCTGTGTTAATATCTTTAAAATGAGGCTTAATCGGAACTTTGCTGCTCAAATCCGCCAAAGTTGTTCGAGTCATCATCGCCACCACCCTGGCCATCTTCACGGTTCTGACGCTTCTTCGGCATCATGTTGCCGAAATTCCAGGTCACCTGCAGATTGATGCGCGGATCACGCCAGTTACGCTGGTGGCGCCAGAAGGTGGGACCTTCGGTGTAGTTCTCAAAGTGGCGGGTGTCAAACACGTCACGCCAGTTCAGGGCCACGGCAATCATCTTGTTGAAGAACGTCTTGCGCAGTCCCAAGTCGAGTGAGCCGTTGGCTTTGCGGTAACCTTGCGTAATAACCGAACGAGAACGATAGTTGCCCGTAGCCTGAACGGAAATGTTATAGGGCAGGATAACCGATGCCAGCAGGCGGGCATCCCAGGCGAAGTTCTCGTCGGATTCGCCAGTGACTTTCTGCCCTTCGACAAAGGTCTCAAAGCCATCGAGCTTATAGTAGTAGCCGTTGATGGTAGTAGTCAGATCGAGAATCTTCCATAGTTTGTCCTTACCGATGAGCTCAATACCGGCACTTTGGCTCTTGGCCACATTCAGGCTGGTCATGTACATCACGTCCTGTCCGTTGTAGGTTCCCTGATAGCGAATGCGCTGTATCACGTCGGTTGTGGGACGGTAGTAGGTGCCCACCGAGAGGGTGTGAGCATCCCAGGCTTTCAGGAAGTTAAGCGAAAAGGAATTGGTATATTCGGGAGTCAGCTCAGGGTTGCCAAAGTCTATCACCGAAGCGTCGCGCGTGTTCTTGAACGAGTTGAGCTGTCCGCCCCACGGACGGCGCAGACGGCGCGTGTAATTCAACTGCAGCTGGGCCGTCTCAGTCAGGTCGTAGTTCAGGAAGAGTGAGGGGAAGAGCTGGAAATAATCCTTTTTGAAGGGTATTTCGTTCTGATAATAGTCGGTGCTTTTCGTATCGACCTTCCAGTATTCGCCACGCAGTCCAGCCATGACGCCCACCCGTCCCAGCTTCACATTGCCAGTGAAATAGAGCGCATGCACATCCATGTCATAGATAAAGCGGTTGTAGAAAAAGGCCTCATCGTCATACTGATTGGTCAGCTGGTTCCATATCTGCGACTCCTGCGGCGTGTTCTCATGAGAGAAGCGACCGTCGTAGCCGGCCTCTATCTTGAAAGTCTCCGACAACTGGTTCTCATAGTCAGCCTTAGCCTCCCAAGAGCGGTTATTCATGTCCATGGGGCGTCGTTCACGGCTCCACGTTTTAGGCGATCCGTCGGCGTAGGTGGTGTCGTTCTGATAGACGGTCGAGCTGTTGCGTCCCCATTTGTCGTAGGACAAGGAAGCCTCGAATTTGTGAGTTCCCTTCTCATTAAACAAATGACTGTAGGCCAGTTCCACGTTGTCCATTCGGTGCTTGCCGTCGAGCGAGGTGGCCGTACGAGTCATGTGCTTCAGCACCTGTCCTGTCGATAGCACACCATAATCATATTCTGAAACATCATTCTGCGACGGCTTTCCACGCAGAATCATGCCCGAAAGCGACAGGTCGTCGGCTGCCGAAAGGTGGAAGGTCAGACCGGCACGTCCAAAGAAGGCACGCCCCTTATTGCTGTTGTCAGCCGTGCTGTTCTGGAAGGTGTTCTGCAAGGGGTAGTGCTGTTCACTCATGCTACCTCCGTTACCACGACGCCGACGCATGCCCAGATTGGCATAGGCGTCAACCCATTTCGAAGAATAATTGATATTACCCCCCACGTTCCATCCTTTCTGGTTATTCACACCAGTCTGCACACTGCCATAGTAGCCACCACGGCGGTCACGCTTCAGGATGATATTGATGATGCCAGCCGTTCCTTCGGGCGAATACTTGGCCGAAGGATTGTCAATCACTTCAATACGTTCAATACTCTCTGCGGGTATCTGCTGCAGAATCTCACCACGGTTATCGCTAGTCAGGCCACTGGCCTTGCCATTGATCCATACTTCTACGCTCGAATTGCCGCGCAGGGAAATCTCGCCATCGGTAGTTACCTCAATGGAAGGAATGTTCTCCAACAGGTCGCTCACGCTGCCACCGGCTGCTGCCAGCACTTCGTCGACGGTGAACGTCTTGCGGTCGACCTCCAATTTCATCTGTGAGCGCTGGCCTTTCACCTGCACCTCGGCCAGCGTGTGGCTGTCTTCACTGATGTAAATTGCGTTGAAATGCACACGACGCTGCTTAGTACTGATCTGAAAACGACGCGTCACGGGCTTATAGCCCACAAACGACACCTGCAGCGTGTACTGCCCGTCCTTCAGACCCGTAATCTGGAAGGCTCCTTTCACGTCAGTCATCGAGCCACCGGCAAGTTTGCCCTCAGCATCGTTCACACGGATGTTCACAAACTGCATGGCCTCGTCGTTCTGCTTGTCGAGCACATGACCACGCACAATACCTTGTGCCATCGCGCCGACGACACCACATAAAAAAAGAAACAGTGAAAACAGAATTCTATTCAGCATAACGACTTCATTGACGCATCCATATCTGGATGGTTTAAAAACGCGGATTCCTTTTTTCCGCAACTGTTGCTATCTTCCCGCATCGTTCACGGTACTGGGTCGTAGCCGCTGCCGCCCCAGGGATTGCAGCGCAGGATGCGCCACACAGCCAGCACCAGCCCCTTGAACGGTCCATGTTTCATGATGGCTTCACGAGCATACTGCGAGCAGGTGGGGGTGAACCGACAGGAAGGTGGAGTGAAAGGAGTGATGAACTGCTGATAGAACAAAATGGGTAACAGCAGCATCCACTTCAGTGGCCAGCACAGATAGTACCACAAACGCTTCATGAAGCCAGCTTTTCGGCTATGCGGCTGAGCAACTTTTCCACTCGGTCTTCAATCGTACGGCTGGCAAAAGGCACATCGGCCAGCCAGACGAAGGCAACCAGCAGAGCCTTGTCGGCAGGCAGACTACTGACCAACAGCTGCTTATGCTGACGGAAAGCCTCTCGCACCTGTCGCTTCGCACGATTGCGGTCAACGGCATGATGAAGATGCTTCTTAGGTACACTGATGAGCACCTGCAGGGGTTCGTCGGCCTCAGTACGCGGTCTGAGATGGTAGACGGCTCTTAACGGAAAAGCGCCCTGCGAACGGCTCTGTCCTGCAAGAAAGAGCAGGTCGATGAGCTTCTGGCTCACGATACGCTCTCGCTTGGGGAATGTGGCACGGGGCTGTTCCACCTTATTATATATAAAGAAACGGATTAGTCCTCCTGCATCAACAGGAAATGCTGCAGTGCTCCCGTCATGGAAGGATACTTCTCAGTAGGAGCTTCAAGGTCAAGTCGCAGGCCAGCATCGGCTACAGCCTTGGCCGTTGCGGGGCCGAAGCAGCCAATGGCAATGTTGCCCTGGTCGAAGTTGGGGAAGTTCTTCGTGAGCGATTCAATACCCGACGGGCTGAAGAAAATCAGCATATCGTAGTCGAAAGTCTTGATTTCCTCCTCAGTGAAGTCATTGCTCACCGTCTTGTACATCACGCACTCCTTGTGCTGCAGTTTCTTTGAATCGAGCAACTTGGTGAGCGAGTCGTTGTGGACGTCGCTCATGGGCACCAGATAGCGTTCCGTCTTGTGCTTCACCATGGTGGGCAGCAGATCGTCGACACGTCCGGTGTTGCCAAAGAATACCTTACGCTTGCGGTACTGCACATATTTCTGGATGTAAAGAGCAATGGTCTCGGTAACGCAGAAGTACTTCATGTCCTCAGGGATGTTGACACGCAGTTCCTTGGCCAGGGTGAAGAAATGGTCGATGGCATGGCGTGACGTGAAAACGATGGCAGTATAGTCAAGGATGCTTACTTTCTGTGTGCGGAACTCCTTCGCACTCATTCCCTCTACCTTGATGAACGGGCGGAACACCAATTCCACTCCAAAACGTTCAGCGATGTCAAAGTAGGGCGATTTTTCGCTCGTGGGCTTCGGCTGCGAAACCAGAATCTTTTTTATCATTTCTCTCTTTTTTATCCTAAAAGTTTATCTTCAGTTGCTCTATCAAACCCCACAAACCACCGGCCAAACCGAGCAGGGGTACGATTTCAAGGGCGCAAAAGTACAAAAAAATCTGCAAAAAAACACCATTTCGCCTGAAAAAGATGTTCCAACACTTATAAATCGTTAGGATTTTGGTGAAAATGAAGACAAAAAAGAGATAAAAGACAGCTTTTTCGAGTGATAAATCGAAATAAACGAGCAACAACACAATGGGGAAAAGCAGGACACCAAGGATGGCAGTGAGGAAGAGTTGCATCTTCATCCACTGCACATTCTGCTTGCCGCTGAAGAATACGGCATTGACCATGGCATAGAGCAGCCACTTCAGGGAAAAATAGGCCAGGTAAACGACGAAAAACGTCCCTATGACCAGATAGTCGCTGTTGAACACGAAGGTCTGGGTCACATAGTCAGTGGTGTACTGGTAGGTGGTAATGGCCAGCAACAGGCTGGTGAGCAGGACCAAGAAGAGCTGGAAGCGCAGCTCGGTCGATGTTTCAGTAATGTTGGTATCGTTGTGTGGCAGGTAGAAAAAGTCGCGCAGCTGTCGCATAATGAAGCGGCGAGCCTGCGACAGCGACACGATCAGCATCATGAAGCAGAACAGAATCAGTGAGGTGAACATGCTGTCGCCTCGAATGGTGTAAGGAAGCGGATCGCCTGCCACACCCATCCGTGCGCCTGTCACTTCGGGATGGTACATCGTGTCGTTGGAGAAGAAATTCTCACGATAGTACTGCGGGATTTCTATTTCAAGCAGGTTTTTGCCCGGCCCCAGTCCTGGCAGGTGGAGCGTCTCGGGCCGTTCGCTGTAGTTGATGGTCACCTCGCCCAACCATGCCTGCACAGCCGAGTCCTGCTGAGCAGGTGTGGCATCCTTCGGCAAGGCACTCAACACCTGATAGGGACTCTGCGGTCGCACATACACGGCATGTCCCTCATCGATGATAATGTCGTCGATGACTGGCAGTAATGGCTGCATGATGGAGTCGTGGGTCATGACCGTGTTTTTCTTATTGAAGCTATAGTATCGCTAACGCATCCTTGCACTCAACGTACAAGGATGCGTTGTCATGAAAAGAAAGTTCTATTCTTCGTTTGCTGAATTAGAAGTTGTAGACAATGCCGATCTGGAAGGGCACTCCGTCAATCTTCCATCCGTCCTTCTTGGCATACAGGTACTTCACATCAAGATTCAGCTTGACATTGCTGCTGATGTAGTACTCAACACCTGCACCTACGTCCCATCCGAATGCACCTTTGCTGGTGTCTGCACCTGCTGCCTTTGCAAAATCCTTAGTATCACCGGTCAGCATCATGTTGACCCAACCTGCACCTGCCATAGGATACACGTTGACACCAGGTGCAATCTCAATCAGATACTGGAGGTTCAGCATGACGTCAAGTGTAGCCGCGTCATCCTTCGGGAACCAATAGTTGCCGCTGACTTCAGCACGCACGTCATCGATGAATTCATACTGTAACTTGGCACCTACGCCGAAGGGCTTGTAGTCTTTAAAAAGGCCATAGCCTACATTGAGACCCACACCCGTCTTACCGGCTTGTGCAAACATTGCAGTGCTCATGAGCATCATGCAAACGATAGCAAAAAATTTCTTCATACGTTTAAGATTTTGATTAATAAAAAAAGAAAAATTTCTATTCTTGGTGCAAAGATATGTAAATAATATTAAATGGCAAAGGAAAAACGGGACTTTTTTCTCTAAAGCCCCGTTTTTCCTTTGATTTTCTGAACATTATGTTACTCTTCGGGCAGCATGATGACCTCTGCACGGTTGCCGGGCTTGAGGAACTCCTGCATAAAGGCGGCAATCGTAGTGGGTGTCTGTGCCTGCACCACTTGCTTGTAGTCGGTGTGGGCATCCACGCCATGATCACGCAGGCGACCTATCTGGCGAATCCAGTAGTTGTTGGTCTTAGCCTGGTCGTCAATGTTCTTCAGCATGTATTCCTTCACCTTGGCCAGCTTCACCTCGTCCACGCTCTTGGCCATGCCGATTACCTCGTCGAGCATGATCTTCGTGGCCACATCGCCCTTCTCAGGCTTCATGGGGCAGTAGACCAGCACTTGGCTGAGGGTACGGTAGTCGTCACGTGACATTCCTGCCTGAGCCACCACGCTGTAGGCAGCCGATGCTTCCTCACGAATCTTCTCCGTATAGATCATGGAGAGAATCTGTCCCACCATGTCGGCACGCACCATGTTCTCCAGCGTGTAAGGCATCTGGTCGTTCAGCCAGGTCATCACGGCAATGGCCTTGGGCGTTTCCATCTTGCGCTTGAAGTCGTTGATCACTTCGCCCCTGAACATCGATTCCACATCCTTGCCCTTCACCACCTTCTTCTGTGCGGGCAGCGAGGCCAGGTATTGCTCAATGAGCGGACGGATGGTCTGCTCATCGTAGTTGCCAATGATGGTAAACGTATAGGCAGCGGCATTGGCGGTCTGCTCCTTGGCCATTTCAAGGATACGGTCGTAGTTCACCTGCTTCAGGTCGTCGATTGTGAGCGGAGCATAGCGCTTGGCGTGGTTGCTGAGCGTGAGCTGCAGCGAATCGCTGAACACGGACTCGGGCTGCAACAGCTTGTTCTTCAGCATCAGCTCCGTGGTCTTCATCATGTTGTCGTAGTTCTCCTGGTCCTTGTTGATCTTGGTGAAATACAGGTAGACCAGCTGTAGCATGGCCTCGACGTCGTTGGGCGTCGACGAGCCGGTAATGTTGGCGCGCTGAGTGCCCAGCGCCATGCTGGCACTGGCAATCTTTCCGGCCATGGCCTTCTCCAGTTCGGTGTGCGAGAAGTTGCCCAGTCCGCTGGCCTCGATGGCATCGTCGAACATCTTGATGTTGGCAAAGTCCTGTTCACCGTACAGCGACGAACCGCCGAAGCCTTCCGAGGCCAATATGACCTGGTCTTTCTTCAGGTCGGTGTGCTTCAGGATGACCTTGGCACCGTTTGAAAGCGTCAGCTCCTTATAGTCGAACTTCGGCCCGTCCACCTCCTTCACAATCTTGCCTGCCTTGGGCAGTGTGGCAATGAGCGGCTCGTTCTTCACGTTGTCCACGTAGGCTTCAAGCTGCTTGGCGCGTGCCTCGTTGATGGCCTGATGCAGGCTCTCTGGCGTTGGATAGACGGCTCCGTCCTTCTCCTGGTTCATGTTGAGCACCACGAGGTTCGAGTCCTTGTCGGCCATGAGTCCCTGCATCGCCTGGTTCACGAACTCGAGGGGCAGCATGGGCACGATCTGCTTCATGTTCTCATAGTAGAAGTCAATCGACGGGATGGGGTCTTTGTCTAAGTAGTGGTTCACATACTCCTTCACGAACTGCGAGTTGTAACGCTTTTCCTTGTTGGAGTACTGCTTGTCCAGCTGGCTCAGGAAGTTCTGCTTGTAGCGCTGGTACTCGGTGGCAGTGAATCCGAACTGCAGGGCACGGCGTGCCTCGGTGAGAACGGCACTGGCGGCCTGCTCGGTCATGCCCTCCTTGGGCAGTGCGCTGAGTTCGAAGGCATCCTTCGACTTCGACAGCAGATAGCGGCCGTAGCCTGCCGATCCCTGCAGGAAGGGGCAGTCGGGCTTCTGTGCCAGCTCAGCCATACGGTCGTTGAGCATGCCGATGGCGGCATTCTTCAGGTAGTCGATGATGAGATACTGCATCGACGACTTCATCTCTTCGGGAATGGGGTCGCTCTTGAACATGATCTCCACAATGGAGTACTGCATCTCCTTGTCCTTGTCGACCACGAAGATGGGCTCCTGATTGTCGGGCACCTGTTCTACCACAACGGGAGCGGGGTTCTCCGGCATCTTGATGGCACCAAAGAGATCCTTGATCTTCTGCTCCACCTTGTCCACGTCGACATCGCCCACCACGAGGATGGCCTGGTTGTCGGGACGATACCACTTCTCATAATAGGCACGGAGCACCTCGGGCTTGAAGTTGTCGATGATTTCCATCAGACCAATGGGCATGCGGTGGCCGTACTTCGAGTTGGGATACAACTGGGGCAGGTCGCGCTCCAGCATGCGCATGGTGGCACTGGTGCGCAGTCGCCACTCCTCATGAATCACGCCGCGCTCCTTGTCAATCTCCTCGGGCTGCAGCAGCAGACCGTCGGCCCAGTCGTGCAGGATGAGCAGACAGGAGTCGACGATGCCCTCGCGGGTGGTGGGCACATTCGAGATGTTGTAGACGGTCTGGTCAATCGACGTGTAGGCGTTCAGGTCGCGTCCGAACTTCACACCGATGGTCTCACACCACTTCACAATGTCGTTGCCAGGGAAGTGTTCGGTACCGTTGAAGCACATGTGCTCCAGGAAGTGGGCCAGTCCGCGCTGGTCGTCGTTCTCCTGAATGGAGCCCACACGCTGAGCGATGTAGAACTCGGCCCGCTGTTCGGGCCAGTTGTTGTGGCGGATGTAGTAGGTCAGCCCGTTTTCGAGCTTGCCCATGCGCACAGCCTCATCAACGGGGATGGGCGGCATCTGCATCTGAGCCATCGTGGCGGTGGTGCCAGCAAAGAGCATCACGGCTGCCACAAGAATGTTTCTAAGTGTCATTGCTTTAATGGTTATTTGAATAATATTTTCATTTCGAGCCTGCAAAATTACAAACTTTTCTTCATACCACCATATAAATAGTCAGAAAAAAGCAACGATTTCAGGTTCTACGTCAGTTCAGCGTCAATTTGGATGGTGGAAAACGGCTGTAGCACTATTATGAAAAATCTTTACAACGACCCTTCTGAGATTCGCTCTGAATCCAGCAAATGGTCAATCGGTCGCAAATGAGCGAATTATGAGCGGTTTTGTAAACGTCTGCTAATCAGACGTTTGTGTTTTCGACGGCTTTCAAGTTACCCGAAAACAGCTGTTTTATGCCCCAACTGAGGCTTGGCTTCGATGAAAGAGAGGCTTCGTTTAAGCGCATTTAAGCCTTGGTTAAGCGCGTTTAAGCCTCAGTTAAATGCGTTTAGCTGCCTGCTGACCCCAAAACAGCAAGCCACTGAACCACGAAAGATCTGTTTTCTGCGCCTTCTTCCTTCCAGAAGCACCCGTCGGGAGAGTGCTTTTTTCTATGAATTATCTTTACAAAATCGCTTTCAGCTACGCGCACTCACTTCAAAAAGCAGAACTTTATTTCATGTTACGGGGGTGATGCTCAAGCACCGTCCGGCGCAGGGCCTGACTGGTGATGTGGGTGTAGATTTCGGTGGTGCCAATCGACTCATGGCCCAACAGCATCTGGATCACACGCAGGTCGGCACCGCCTTCGAGCAGGGCTGTGGCAAACGAGTGGCGCAGCGTATGAGGCGAAATGGTCTTCTCAATACCTGCCACTACGGCCTGCTGTTTCAGCATGATGAGAATCATGGTGCGCGTCAAGTGGTGGCCGCGCCGATTCAGAAACACGTAGTCCTCTTCGCCTGGCTTTATTTTCAGTTGGTTACGGTCTATGAACCACAGTTCCAATTCGTGAAGAGCGCGGGGCGAGATGGGCACCAGGCGTTCTTTCCGGCCCTTTCCCATAATACGCAGGAACTGTTCTTCCACGTAGAGCTGCGAAAGGCGCAGTTCCACCAGTTCCGAGACACGCAGACCACAGGAGAAGAGCACCTCAATGATGGCACGATTGCGATGGCCTTCAGCCGAAGACAGGTCGATGGAATCTTCCAGCCGGTCTACCTCCTGCGTCGTGAGGTATTCCGGCAGATGGTCGCCCAGGACGGGACTCTCCAGCAGTTCGGTAGGGTCTTGCTCCATACGTCCGTCTAAAACAAGGAAGCGATAGAACGACCTCACACCGCTCAATATGCGACATTGTGAGCGAGGACCAATTCCGATGTCGTGCAGCCCGGCTGCAAACTGCTGCAAGTCGGCCAGCTCCACGTCGAGCACATAGCGCCCTTCACGGTTGAGGAAGGTCAGCAGTTTGTCGACATCACGGCTGTACGCGTCGAGCGTGTTGCCTGTCATGCCCCGCTGCAGTTTCAGATAGCGCAGGTAGTCGCGCTTCAGCTGCACAGCCTGTGGGTTGGTTTCTGGTTTGTCCATGTGGGTATGCAAGAATGAATACGACCGCAAAATTAAGCATATTTTTTTGCAAGACCGCACTTTTTTTGTACTTTTGTAGCCAAAATCATTACAAACCCAACCGCAATCATGAAGATTCTCATCGTCAACGGCCCCAACCTGAACCTCTTAGGACAGCGCGAACCGGGCATCTACGGCACCTCGTCGTTCGAACAGTACCTGCCCCAGTTGCAGGCACGCTACCCCGAAGTGGAGCTGAGCTACTACCAGAGCAACGTCGAGGGACTGCTCATCGACAAGCTGCAGGAGGCCGGCTTCACGGTCGACGGCATCGTGCTCAACGCCGGAGCCTATACCCACACCAGCATTGCCCTGCACGACTGCATCCGCTCGCTGAAGGCACCTGTCGTAGAGGTTCACATCAGCAATGTCCACACACGCGAGGAGTTCCGCCACCACAGCTACCTGTCGCCCGTCTGCAAAGGCGTCATCTGCGGATTCGGCCTCGACAGCTACCGGCTGGCCATTGAAGCACTGACAGCATGAACCCCATCCTTGACAACTACCTGCTGGCCCACATCGACCCTGAGCCGG
>JAEEGL011800600.1_pt1 | contig 15230 bp, 11 predicted proteins | sample 9134231 | NCBI WGS metagenome assembly JAEEGL01 (sample SAMN16246548, study PRJNA631951) | gut metagenome | biome: gut microbiome; feature: rumen; material: fiber-attached | host: Bos | place: Iran: Karaj | collected 2018-10 | reverse complement strand
CTCATCTTCAAGATACTGAAGAGAGGTGAAAAGCTTGTCCTCGGTGCGGATGCGACAGAGGAAGACCTGGTTGATTCGGGGCTTCGTTACGACCTTACCGTGCCTCTTTCAAGGTTTTATGCGAACAATGCGGCCAATCTTCCGTCGCCGTTCAAGGCACTTCAGATCGGACCTGTATGGCGCGCCGACAGACCTCAGAAAGGCCGCTTCAGACAGTTTGTGCAGTGTGATATCGATATTCTCGGAGATCCCACAAATCTTGCCGAGATCGAACTTATCACGGCAACAACGACACTTCTTGGAAAACTCGGTTTTTCCGATTTTTCCGTAAGGATAAACGACAGAAGGATCCTTCGCGCGATGGCCGTCTACAGCGGGTTTAATGAGGAAGATCTTGATACCGTGTTCATCATTCTCGATAAGATGGATAAGATCGGGATAGACGGAGTGAGGGAAGAACTTATATCAAACGGATTTGACAGCGCTTCGACAGATAAGTATATTTCGCTTTTTGAGAGTGAAAAAGATGGCACGGCATTCATCGAAGAGATCGCGCAAAAGCTCGGCGATACGTTGCCCGGCGGATGTGCGGAAGGCCTTTGCGGTATCATTGAGAGTGTCGGGCGCGTAAAAAAAGCGGATTTTAACATAATTTTTGACCCTACTTTGGTTCGCGGAATGTCTTATTATACAGGAACGATATTCGAGATAACGATGAACGAGTTCGGCTCGAGTGTTGCGGGTGGCGGACGCTACGACGAGATGATCGGCAAGTTTACCGGAAATCAGGTATGTGCGTGCGGTTTCTCGATCGGCTTTGAGAGGATAATCACGATACTTCTCGATAAAGATTTTGAGGTTCCGCTCAGGGGCGCAAAGCATGCATTCCTTATCGAAAAAGGTGCGGCTCCGGAGTTTGTGGCAAAGGTCATGGAAGAGGCGGCAGAGCTTCGCGAAAGGGGCGAATGCGTGCTCGTTTCGATGATGAACAAGAATAAGAAGTTCCAGAAGGAACAACTTGAAAAAGACGGATTTTCATCGGATAATATCAAGGAATTCTATCATTCTGATTTTAAGAACTGAAGAGGCTGACACGAAGGATGGTGGTTTATGAAGTACTGTAGAAACTGCGGAACTCTTTTGGAAGACACACATGAACACTGCATAAGGTGCGGTATGGATGTAACGATCCCGGAGAACGTTTCCCTGTATCCCATAGAGGTTATGGAGACGCTCGAGATCGAGAACCAGCAGAAGAAGGCATCGGGCAAGATCGTCGCCATGATCATCGGTCTTGTTGTGGCGCTTGTCACGCTTGTGATCATGTTCTTATACCTGATGGGCGGTAAGGTTGATATGTCGGCTCTTTCCAATTCAAAGAAGGATAACGCGGAGGCGACTGAAAAGGCTGAAGTTGCGGCCACAGAGGAAGAAGCGGTGGCGGAAGAAGAGCCGAAGGAGAAGCCCGAAGGAAACGCAGAGGATACAGAGAAGAAGCCGAAGTCCGATAAAGCGGTCAAGGATGACGAAGGAAAATATTACGATTACGTGATCGAGACGGATGATGCCGGAAACGAGATATTTACGGCACTTCTTCCGGAAGATCTTACCGAGAGGGAATTCTACAAGGATTACGAGGTATACAGCGACCGTTATCCGATCGCGGTCAATTTCACCGCATCGACAAAAGAAAATGATGTCAGGTTCACATACCTGTCACCGAGAAAACTCTGGTACAAACTGTCGGAAACAGGCAGAGGACGTACAAACGAGAGTGATATAACTCATTTCATGACTTACTTTGCTTATGACGGACCGAAGAGTTATCTTGAGCCGCTTCTTAAACAGAGTTATCCGGATGCCAAGTTCGAGCTCACAAAAGAATATGACGTTAACGAAACCGTCGTAAACAAGCTTGATGAGCTTGCCAAGGCAAAGAACAAGGAGCTGTTCGGTGATATCGGTGATTATGCCCATATAGGCGAGAATACGACATATGCGAATATGGACTATGAGAGCAGTGCGAAGATATACGAGTATGAGATAACTCTCAAGGACAAGAACATGCTGTTCTGCAGATACTATGTTCCTTCAATGGCCCATAATCTGACATACGCGAACACGGACACGAATGACAGGGGAAACATCACCGAGTGGTACAACTTTGCGATAGTCTGTTTCGAAACCGGAAATGAGGATAACTTTGACGATTACGAGGAAGATTTCAACATCTTCGTTGCAAATGCTCTCCCGACCGATAAGTTCATGTTCATGAGCGAGAGTTACTGTAAGGAGATCAAAGAAGGCGTCAAGGCCGAGGATGCGGCGATAGAGGCATCCATAGAGGCAGCCATGGGCGGCGGAGAAGAGGAAGAAGAAACCTCAAAGACAAAGAACAAAGACAAGGATAAAGACAAAGACAAAGATAAAACGTCGGATGAGGGTAAACCTCTTGAGCCGCTTGACAAGGCAAAACTTGAGAAGCTCGGTAAAGATTATAAGAGCGATTCAAAACTCGATGAGTTTGACACGAGTGTTATGGATATCTTAAGAAGTGCGGGTGCTACCGCTTTTTCCGGCGATGGTGTCAGCGTATACGGAAACGACAAGGCGAAGGTCGCTTATTTCAACAAGACAAAGAACAAAGTGTTCATTTCGCCCGGGGAGGATGAGTATCCCGGAGATGAGTTTGATGAACTCCAGAAGAATAACTGATAAGAAAAAAAGCTGGGTGCTGCCGGTTTCGGCGGCACTTTTGCTGATGATGGGAATATGCGCCTGTGCACCTTCCGGCAAACGAGAATCTTTGCAAAATGATAACGATGATCTTCCGGTCATTGTGTCAACGATCTTTCCCGGATACGATTTCGCAAGAAACATTGCAGCGGATGATGCGAAGGTCATCCAGCTTCTTGCTCCTGGGGCGGAAAGTCATACCTACGAGCCTACGCCGCAGGATATGCTCCTTATACGCCGTTGCGACGTTTTTATCTATGCGGGAGGCGAGTCCGACACGTGGCTCGACGATATACTTTCCGAAACCGATGCTCCGCAGCGTATTGTTGTTTCCATGATGGATTCGTGCAATGCTCTTGTCGAGGAAGAGACAGAGGGAATGCGTGAAGGCGGTATTCTCGCGCAGCTATTCTCCGGGGAAGAGGAAGAATATGACGAGCATACATGGACATCTCCGGTAAATGCCGTTAAAATATGCAATGCGATCTGTGATGCGATGTGTACTGTCGCGCCCCGATATGCCGAACAATACAGAGAAAACCGCGACGCGTACAATGCGGCACTGTCCGATCTTGATGGGAGGTACCGTGCAGCACTTTCGGATATTCCGTCAAAGAAGATAGTCGTTGCGGACAGATTTCCGTTCAGATACATGTGTGAGCAGTACGGTATCGAATACCGCGCGGCTTTCCCGGGCTGTTCCGATAATGCCGAAGTTACGGCTGATTCGCTCATGACGCTTTGCGATTATGTCAAGGCCAACAGTATCCCTGTCGTATTTACGATCGAGTTTTCTTCGGGAAAGATAGCAGACAGTATCTGTGAAGTTACCGGAGCAAAGAGAATGCTCCTTCATTCGTGTCATAACGTTTCCGACATGAGTGATTCGTATATCGGTATAATGGATCAGAATCTTGCAAACCTTGTGGAGGCAATGGGTTTTAATGATCAGCATGATAACTGAAATGATGAGATTTCCTTTTGCCGTGCGCGCACTAACGGCAGGCAGCCTGATCGCGGTGTGCGCCGCGCTTATTGGAGTTGTCGTCGTTTTAAAGAGAATATCAATGATAGGCGACGGCCTGTCACATGTCGGATTTGCGGCACTTGCGATAGCATCGGTGTGTTCGCTGGCACCGCTTGCCATTTCGATCCCGGTCGTTGTTGCGGCATCATTCCTGCTGCTCCGTCTTGCCGACGGAAAGGTTCTGGAGGGTGATTCGGCAACAGCGGTCATATCCGTATCGGCGCTGTCTGTCGGCGTGATATTTCTGTCGGTCACTACCGGCATGACGGCCGATGTCAACAATTACATGTTCGGAAGCATACTGTCGATGTCAAAGTCCGATGCGATCGTCGGGACTGTGGCTTCTCTTGTTATGACGGTACTCTTTGTGTTATTCTATAACAGAATGTTCGCGGTAACGTTTGATGAGGATTTTGCGAAGGCATCCGGAATGAAGGTTGGACGTCTTCGGATCATAATGTCCGTCATGACGGCGGTAGTAGTTGTCATTGGACTTCGGATAGTCGGAGCCATGCTCATATCGGGACTTCTCATATTCCCGGCTCTGTCCGCCATGAGGATAGCAAAGAGCTATTTCGGGGTAACACTGGCTTCGGCCGTTATAGGACTTGTATGTTTTTTGTGCGGTATCACCGCATCTTTTATACTCGCCATTCCGAGCGGGGCGGCAGTAATACTGGTGAATCTTCTTGTGTTCATCGTCTGCTGCTTTATCGGAAATAGAAACTGAACGTAAGGAGAAACAAATGGCTGACGCAAATTATGAAGAAGCAATGAACGCCGAGCATGTCTCGACGATGAAGGAAACTGACAGGAAGTGTCCGGACTGTGGGGCGACAATGGATTTTGATCCCTCAACCGGCGGTCTGTACTGTCCGTACTGCGATCACCGTGAGGAGATAAAGCAGGAAAACACGCAGGGAGAGACTGTTGCGAGTGAACAGGATTTTGCGTCGGCGGAATTTACCGGGAATTGTGACTGGGGTGTTGCCCAGAAGACAGTAACGTGTAAATCGTGCGGAGCCGTTTCCGTATATGATGCGCTTGAGGTTGCAAACGAATGCCCTTACTGCGGTTCCAACCAGGTAATGGAAGCCAATGACGTACAGACAATGGCTCCCAACGGAGTGGTTCTGTTCAGGATAACGGCAAAGCAGGCGGGAGAGCGATTTTCGAACTGGCTGTCAAAGAAATGGTTTGCCCCCAGTGCTGCAAAAAGAAGCGCAAAAGCCGACAAGTTCAAGGGAATATATCTTCCGTACTGGACGTTTGATTCGGATACCGTGACAGAATATACGGCTGAATACGGTATCGACAGAACGGTAGGATCGGGGGAAAACAAGAAGACTGTTACGGACTGGCACAAGACAAGCGGTGTTTACGATGAGTTCATAGACGATCAGCTCGTTGCCGGAACAGGTGATCAGAACGTTAACATGCTCCGCCAGATCGAGCCTTTTGATACGAAGGACAACAAGTCATATAAGCCCGAATATCTTGCCGGATTTCTGGCAGAGCGTTATTCGGTCGGACTCAAGGATGCTTGGGAGAAGGCAAAGGATTTCATCAGATCAAGGCTCAAGAGCGCGATCGAAAGCCGTATCCTCTCACAGTATCATGCCGATCATGTAAGACATTATTCGGCAACCACGCAGTTTTCGAACATCACATACAAGTATCTGATGCTTCCGGTATGGATGTCGGCGTTCAAGTACAAGGATAAGACATATCAGTTCGTTGTTAACGGACAGTCCGGAAAGGTGGGCGGAAAGTATCCGATCTCGGCACTTCGTGTTGCCATCGCGATACTGATCGCGATAGTGCTCATCGCCCTTATATACTACTTTACACAGGGATAAAAATGTCTTTTCAAAGATACGGATGTATGGTATAATCTGACACGATTTTTGATTGGAGGAAACAAACATGAAGCATATCAAGACTTTACAGACAAGAAACCTTAAGAAGTCAATGAAGAAGGGCGGATGCGGCGAGTGCCAGACATCATGCCAGTCAGCATGCAAGACTTCATGCACGGTAGGTAACCAGAGCTGCGAAAAGGCTCAGTAAGAGCATCTGTCATATCGTCATTTGAGGAAAAAGCTCTTTAGAGGGCTTTTTCCTTGCGTTATGTATTATGATTCATCAGTATAAAAACAACGGCTACAATATAGTTATGGATGTTGAGAGCGGAAGCATTCACGTCGTGGACGACATAGTCTATGATATGGTTGCCGCTCTTGATGAGTATTCAAAGACCGCTCCCGTCAGGACCGTCATAGATGATGAGACGATCGAAGCGGTTCCGTATGACAGGCTGAAAGAGTATTTTGCGGCAAAACTTGCGGGGTATGATGAGGAAGAGATATCCGAGGCATACGAGGAGATCGCATGGCTCATAGAGGATGAATGCCTTTTCACCGATGATTCGTACGAGGATTATATCGCGCAGATGGCCGGACGCGAAACAGTCGTTAAAGCACTCTGCCTTCACATAGCCCATGACTGTAATCTGGCATGCAGATACTGCTTCGCCGGAGAGGGCGAGTACCATGGCGAGCGGTCACTCATGAGTCTTGAGGTCGGAATGAAGGCACTCGATTTTCTTGTAAGGGAATCAAAAGGCCGTACCAATCTCGAAGTTGATTTCTTCGGCGGTGAGCCGCTGATGAACTTTGAGGTCGTAAAAAAGATCGTTGAGTACGGACGAGCGCTTGAGAAAAAGCACAACAAGAAATTCAGGTTCACGCTTACGACCAACGGGATGCTTTTAAACGACGAGGTGCTCGAGTTCGCAAATAAGGAGATGGGAAACCTCGTGCTGTCGATAGACGGCCGAAAGAGCGTACATGATGCGATGAGACCCAGGCGCGGCGGGCAGGGCAGTTACGATGAGATACTGCCGAAGTTCATTAAGGCGGCCGAGTCACGCGGCCAGATGAACTATTATGTTCGCGGAACGTACACTCATCATAATCTTGATTTTGCGGAGGATGTTAAGCATCTGGCGGATCTTGGGTTCAAACAGATATCCGTGGAGCCGGTTGTTGCACCGCCTGACAAGGATTATGCGATAACGGACGAAGATGTTGTGATACTCCTTGAACAGTATGATATACTTGCAAAGTACATGCTCGAAAAAAAGAAGGAAGGAAAGGGGTTCAATTTCTTCCATTTTATGATAGACTTATCCGGCGGACCGTGTGTCGCAAAGAGGCTGTCGGGATGCGGATCGGGAACAGAGTATCTGGCGGTTGCGCCGAATGGGGATCTGTATCCGTGTCATCAGTTCGTAGGTATCGATGAGTACCTGATGGGTAATGTCGATACAGGCGTTACGAACACGGCAATGCGCGATAAGTTCAAAAAATGCAACGTCTATTCCAAGGACGAGTGCAGGAAGTGTTTTGCCAGGTTCTATTGCAGCGGAGGCTGTGCGGCAAACGCCTACAATTTCACGGGCGATATAAACGGTGTATATGAAACAGGCTGCCGCCTGCAGCGAAAACGTGTCGAGTGCGCGATAATGCTGAAGGCAGCACAGGATTGAGAGTATATAAGAGTTTTGAAAGGAAATCGGTAAAATGAACAAACGTAATGCAATCATTTCACTCTGTGCGGTGCTCGTTGCCATTATCTGCTTCGGCTATATGGTGCTTAACGGCGTCGGAGTGGATCAGGTCGGATCGGCAAAGGGAATACACCTTGGTCTTGATCTCGCAGGTGGTGTTTCGATCACATATCAGGCGGTCGGAGAAGAGACTCCTTCGTCGGAAGATATGGATGATACCGTCTACAAGCTCCAGCAGAGAGTTGAGGGTTATTCGACCGAGGCACAGGTGTACAAGGAAGGCTCGGACAGAATAAGCATCGAGATCCCCGGACTGTCGGATGCAAATGCAGTGCTCGAGGAACTTGGCCGTCCCGGAAGCCTGTACTTCATCAATCATCTGGATCCGTCCGGAAATGAGAACTATGATTCATACGGCAATCTTACGAGAAGCATAGATGATATGATCGCTGACGGTTCCGTTGTCCTTACGGGAACGAACGTTGTGGAATCCCGTGCAGGCGCGATCAAGAACGATATGGGAAGTACCGAATATGTTGTTGAACTGACGCTTGATGACGAAGGTACGAAGAGATTTGCGGAAGCGACTACCGTTGCGGCAAAGACCCAGGATACGATCATGATCTATTATGACGGAGCACCCGCTTCGATCCCTGTTGTTAAGACTGCGATCACAGGCGGTATGGCACAGATCTCCGGTCAGAAGACGGCTGAGGAAGCGGAACAGCTTGCATCAACGATCCGTATCGGTGGACTGAAGATCGAACTTGAAGAGCTGCGTTCAAACGTTGTAGGCGCACAGCTCGGTTCGGAGGCCATAGCAAGATCACTCAAGGCCGGTATCATCGGTTTTGCGATAATCGTGGTATTCATGTGTGCGGTGTATTTCATACCCGGTCTTGCATCTTCGATAGCACTTATACTTTACTGTCTCATAACGGTATTCTGCCTGAACTTCTTTGATATGACGCTTACCCTTCCGGGTATTGCCGGTATCGTCCTGTCGATCGGTATGGCGGTCGATGCGAACGTTATCACGTTTGCCAGGATCAGAGAGGAGATAGCAGCCGGCAAGTCAGTACGTTCGGCTATTGACGAAGGATACAAGAAGGCACTTTCAGCCATCATCGACGGTAACGTTACGACACTTATCGCGGCTCTCGTTCTCGGAGTTATCGGAACAGGCTCGATCAAGGGCTTCGCTCAGACGCTGGCTCTCGGTATCGTTGTATCGATGATCACTGCACTGTTTGTAACAAAGCTCATCTTAAGATCGTTCTATGCTCTCGGAATAAAAGACGAGAAGTGGTACGGTAAGGCAAGAAGCTACAAACAGATCGATTTTCTTTCAAAGAAGACTGTTTTCATCATATTATCAGTGGGCGTCATTATCGTAGGTATCGTTACGATGATCGTTAACTCCTCAAGGGGTTTACATTCACTCAATTACAGCCTTGAGTTTTTGGGCGGTACATCAACGAACGTAACGTTTAACGAGGATATGCCGCTTGCCGATATCGATGCAAAGGTGGTTCCTTCGATCGAGAAGATCACGGGTGATGCAAACGTTCAGGTCCAGAAGGTATCAGGCTCGAACGAGGTCATCTTCAAGACACGTACACTTGATGTCAAGGAACGTGAAGCGTTCAACAGCATGATGAACAGTGAGTTCGGTGTTGATGCCGACAAGATCGTTGCCGAGACGATAAGCTCGACTATCTCATCCGAGATGTCAAGGGATGCCATCCTTGCCATCGTGATAGCAACGATACTCATGCTCATATACATCTGGTTCAGGTTCAAGGACGTAAGATTCGGCGCAAGCTCTGTCATCTGTCTTCTTCATGACGTTCTGGTGGTCGTTACGTTCTACGCACTTGCAAGGATTACGGTAGGCTCAACGTTCGTCGCATGTATCCTCACGATCGTAGGTTACTCGATCAACGCGACCATCGTTATTTTCGACAGAATACGTGAGAAGCTTGCCGTAACGAAGGACAGCCTCGAGACGATCGTTAACGAATCCGTTAACCAGACGCTGTCACGAAGCCTGTTCACATCGCTGACGACGTTCATCATGGTCGCAGTGCTGTACATACTCGGAGTAAGCTCCGTCAAGGAGTTCGCGCTTCCGCTCATGATCGGTATCATCTGCGGTACATACTCATCGGTATGCCTCGCAAGCTCGATCTGGTATCTGCTGCGTACGAAGGTCGGCGCAGGAAAGTAAACCTTTGAAAAGAATGACCGGCGGCACAGGATTTCCTGTGCCGCTTTTATGATATAATACACCTCATGAGCAACAGGAAATGGGTCGTGGTCGCCAAGGGCGCCGACTTCAACAAAATAGCGCACGATTTTAACATCAGTCCGTACCTTGCGAGGATCATCAGGAACCGGGACGCGGTAACGGATGAAGAAATCGACATGTTCCTGAACGGCGACCTTTCGAAAATGCATGATCCGCATCTTCTGAAGGACATGCAGGCGGCGGTCTCCATACTGGCGGATGCGATAGAAGCACAGGTTCCGATCAGGATCGTCGGGGACTATGATATTGACGGCGTATGCGCCTCATTTATTCTGAAAAAGGGTATCGAGGCGGTCGGCGGCCTCGCTGATGTCAGGCTTCCCGAGAGGATAAGGGACGGATACGGGATAAACGCCAACATCATACAGGAAGCAAACGATGACGGGATCGAGCTGATCATAACGTGTGATAACGGGATAGCAGCGGCTGAAGAGATCGAACTGGCCCTTTCACTCGGGATGAGCGTTATCGTGACCGATCATCACGAGGTCCCATATGAGGAGATCGACGGCAAAAAGCAGTATATAATGCCGTGTGCCGATGCCGTCATAGATCCGAAGCGTCCGGACTGCACTTATCCGTTCAAGGGTATATGCGGCGCGATGGTCGCATATAAGCTCATCACGGCGCTATATGATGAACCCGGTATCGGAGAACTTGCAGAAGGCAGGGAAGAACTGATGAAGGAATTCCTTTCATTTGCGGGTTTTGCGACCGTCGGAGACATCATGGAACTTACCGACGAAAACCGTATCGCCGTAAAAGAAGCTCTTGATATACTGAAAAACACGAGAAATGCCGGTATGCGCGCACTCATCGATGCGTGCGGACTTTGTGACGGCAATATCTCAGCGTACCATATCGGATTCGTTCTCGGACCGTGCATCAATGCAACGGGGCGACTGGAGACTGCCGATGCGGCGCTTGAACTTCTGCTTACAAAAGATCCGGTCGAAGCCGCGAAGCAGGCAAATGCGCTTGTTGAGATAAACAAGGAGCGCAGGAACATCACGGAAGCATTCACGAAAAAGGCCATAGAGACGGCAGCGGCGGAATATGCCGACGATAAGGTGCTTGTCGTATATCTTCCCGACTGTCATGAAAGTATTGCCGGAATAGTAGCGGGGAAGCTTCGGGAGCACTTCTACAAGCCCTCGATCGTTCTGACAAATGACAGTGAGGGAAACATAAAGGGCAGCGGAAGATCGATAGAAGCATATTCCATGTATGATGAGTTGAATAAGGTCAAGGACCTGTTCACACGTTTTGGCGGGCATAAGATGGCTGCCGGTGTATCACTTGAGGCGGGCAGGGCCGATGAGCTCAGGACAAGGCTTAATGCAAACTGTACTCTTACGGAAGACGACCTTACGGAAAAGATCAGGATCGATATCCCGCTTCCGGTAGGATATGTAACCGATGAACTTGTGGAAGAGATAGACAGGCTCGAACCGTTCGGAGTGGCCAATCCGAGGCCGCTCTTTGCCGAAAAGGATGTTCCCGTAAGGAGTATGAGCCTCCTCGGCCGGAACAGAAACCTCCTGAAGATCATTCTTGAAGGGAAAGATCCTGCGGGAAATACAAAGGTCTGTGAAGCCGTATGCTTCAACGATGCCGAAGAGACATACAATGAGATACAGGCTCGAAAATCCCTTTCCGTCGTTTACCAGCCTTCATTTAACGAATATCAGGGGCGACGAAGTGTACAGCTGATAATTAAGGATCTGAAATAAGAGAAATGGAAAAGGCCTCCGGGGGAGGAGACCTTTCCAATCTTATGAGGGGGAGATAGTGAGTGTTCAACTATCTGTATGTAATGATAAAGTCGAATTGTGTTCAATCTGTGTTCAAACGGTGAAAAAACTGAGGTAAAATTACATGAAAACTATCAAAGATCTTTGTAAGGATTTTGAATACGAAGTACTTGCAGGTACGATGGATAAAGGGTTCTCGGAGTTTGTGACCGATAACCGCAAACTTTCCGAAGGCTGTGTATATGTATGTATCAAAGGTGCCAATTTCGACGGGCATTCGTGTGTGGCGCAGGCTGTTGAAAAGGGAGCCGCACTCATCGTTGTCGAAAGGGGACTTGATGAACTTGAACTTGTCGAAGGCACAAAGGATTCGACGATCATAAAGACAGATTCGACAAGAGCTGCGATGGCTCACATTGCTTGTACATATTACGACTATCCCGCAGATAAGCTCACAACGATCGGAATAACGGGCACAAAAGGCAAGACAACGACGACGTACCTGATCAGATCGATCCTTACGCAGGCCGGACGCAAGGTGGGCCTTATAGGAACGATAGAGACGATAATAGGCGATGTGCATACGCCGGCGCTTAATACGACACCCGATTCCCCTCTTATGCAAAAACTCCTGCGACAGATCGTTGACAGCGGCTGCGATACTGTCGTTATGGAAGTCAGCTCCCAGGGACTGATGCTCCACAGGACGCTCGGGATAAACTTCGATATAGGTATTTTCACAAACATCGAACCGGATCACATCGGACCGAACGAACATACGAGTTTTGAACAGTACATGGAATGTAAAGCCATGCTCTTCAGACAGTGCAGAACGGGCATAGTCAACGGTGATGACGAACACCTTGAACATATTCTCAAAGACGCAACGTGTGATGTGGTTAAATACGGATTTGCCAAGGGGCTTGATTACAGAGCGGATAATGTGAAGTTCGTCGGATCGGGTGCACACCTTGGAATGGAGTTTGACGTAACGGGGAGAGCGAACTATCCCGTGAGGATAAACATGCCGGGACGATTTTCGGTGTATAACGGGCTGTGTGCGGTCGCCGTATGTGATGTTCTCGGGATAGATGCGAAGACGGTACAGGAAGTACTGCCGAAGGGACATGTAAAGGGCAGGATCGAACCCGTGAAGGTAAGCGATGAGTTCACGATGCTGATAGACTATGCGCACAATGCGATGGCGCTCGAAAGCCTTTTGACAACGCTTCGCGAATACAATCCGGCAAGGCTCGTGTGCCTGTTCGGATGCGGAGGAAACCGCTCCCGCGACAGACGCTTTGAGATGGGAGAGGTGTCGGGAAGACTCGCGGATCTTTCGGTCATAACATCCGATAACCCGAGAAACGAGGACCCGCTTGCGATAATCGCGGACATTAAGACGGGGATAGATAAAACGGACGGAAAATACATCGAGATACCTGACCGCAAGGAAGCCATCCGTTATTGCATCAAAAACGGGAAGCCGGGCGATATCATCGTGCTTGCGGGAAAAGGACACGAGGATTACCAGGAGATATGCGGCGTCAAACATCCGATGGACGAGCGCGTGCTCGTTGCCGAGATACTTGAAGAAGAAGGACTGAATGGATAACAATACGCAGGATCTGATACCGGTCATAATAGCAGGTCTTCGGACGGACGAGCCGGAAGAGGATTTTGATCATAAGATAGAAGAACTCAAGAGCCTCTGTGAGGCGTGTGAACTTGAGGTAAAGGGAATACTGACTCAGACGCTGCCTCATCCCGACAACGCGACATATATCGGATCGGGCAAGGCTGAGGAACTGGCGCTTTATGTGAAGGACATGGAAGCGGGTTATGCGGTGTTCCTTAACAACCTGTCACCTGCACAGATGAAGAATCTCCAGAAGAAGATCGAGGTTCCCGTGTGGGACAGGACAAATCTGATACTTGAGATCTTTTCGAGGAGAGCCCGCACGCGCGAGGCAAGACTCCAGGTCGAATCGGCATATCTGCAGTTCATGATGCCGCGCCTTACGGGAATGTGGCAGCACTTGGGGCGTCAGAGCGGCGGCGGTGGGAGCCGTGCGAACAAAGGTATCGGAGAGAAGCAGATCGAGCTCGACAGACGTCAGATATCACACCGGATCACGGAACTTAAGAAAGAACTTGCAAAGATTGAGACGACACGGGATGTGCAGCGTCAGGGAAGAAGCCGCGACGGACTTCCTGCCGTTGCGCTTGTCGGATACACGAATGCCGGAAAATCATCCCTAATGAACAGGCTGCTTTCGATGGGGGATCACAGCGCCGGAAAGCTTGATGATAAAAGAGTTTTTGAAAAGGACATGCTTTTTGCGACGCTTGACACTTCCATCAGAAAGATTGCGTTGCCCGGAAGAAAGCCGTTCCTTCTGTCGGATACGGTAGGTTTTATCGAGGATATCCCGCATGATCTTATTAAGGCATTCCGTTCAACGCTTGCCGAAGTCAAATATGCGGATGTTCTTCTGATCGTTCTTGATTCATCTGATCCTCATTACACGGAGCACAGGAAGGTTACCGAAGACACGCTCAAGGATCTTGATGCACTGTCGATACCGAGACTGTATGTCTATAACAAGGCGGATATAAGGGATAAGGATCTTACGATCGAAAATGCCCCCGGCAGTGAGAGTGTTTTTATATCCGCAAAAACGGGATACGGGATGGATGAACTGCTTGATGCGATCGAGACTGTTCTTTCGGAAGGCAGCAAAGAGATCGATGTTGTCATACCTTATACCGCAGGAGATCTGCTTAACCGCCTTCATGAGAATGCACAGGTCCTGTCGCAGAGCTACGAGGAGGACGGCGTGCATATTCTGGCTGTATGTCCGGCACATATCGCCGATGCGATAACTTCGGGAAAAAACGGCATAACGGGAGAAAATTGATTCATATCGGGAATTGTTATATATTATGGTCATAACATTCTTATTCAGGAGGAAAACATTATGTGGTCATTTATAGTATCTATCATCATCGGTGGAATAGCAGGCTGGCTCGCAGGAAAGATCATGGGCACGGATCATTCCGTGATCATTAACATTATCCTCGGCCTTGTCGGAGGTTTTCTGGGCGGATGGCTTGGCGGCCTTATCGGTATAGGTGCCACAAACTGGATAGGATCTATTCTTATAGCAGTTGTCGGCGCATGCATACTTATCTGGATCGCACGGAAAATATTCAAATAACACAAAATGAACAGTGAGATCAAAATGAGCGTGTCATGCATGACGCGCACAAAAGACAGCAAAGCCGTTTACGTATTGTTCCAGGACGGCGACAAGAATGCTGAGATCGCTCTGCCCGAGTGTAAGCTTGTCAGCAACAAGGGCTTTTCGGATGAGGAGATATCCCAGTTGATGGATTATGCCGCAAACGAGCAGGACAGCATATTCGAGCTTGCCAAAGGCATCAATCCGATGAAGGCATTCCTGGGCAGATAAAAGCCCTGTCTGCCCCATGTTACTTGATTATCACTGCTCTTTCTGCTATCATTAGCACATTAAACCCGAAAGCCGAGGTGAAACACTCCATATTATGGACCCGGACAGTCGAACTATACTGCTAGTTTGTGTTTTGTTCATCGCATCTGCATATTTTGCACTTACCGAAACTGCGATCGCGAGCGTTTCGAAGAACAGGATCAAGGTAAGAGCCGACAAGGGCACACCCGGGGCAAAGAACGTCCTGTATGTGCTCGATCATTTTGAGGATGCGATAACGACTCTTCTCATATGTACCAATATTGCCCATATTGCGGCAGCTGCCATCGTGACCGCCGCGGTTACGAGAAGATGG
>JAEEGL011030964.1_pt1 | contig 15230 bp, 12 predicted proteins | sample 9134231 | NCBI WGS metagenome assembly JAEEGL01 (sample SAMN16246548, study PRJNA631951) | gut metagenome | biome: gut microbiome; feature: rumen; material: fiber-attached | host: Bos | place: Iran: Karaj | collected 2018-10 | reverse complement strand
CTAGGAGGGATGTTTTTGCTTTTTTTGAATGATGTGTCGCTTTAAATAAGTACATGAATAAGGCGTTTTCCCTCACATATATTTATGATAAACTTGTTGACTCCATTGTAGCAATACTGTGGTGACCCTATTTTATTGCCTTAATAAAAAGAGTGTAATTTTTGATGGCTGAAAAATCGCAGATAAACAATAAAAGAATTGCAAGTAATACAATGATGTTGTATTTCCGTATGCTCTTTATGATGCTAATTGGACTTTACACATCACGAGTTATTTTGGATAAGTTAGGAGAGGTTGATTATGGAGTATATAATGTTGTTGCAGGTTTTGTAACAACTTTTTCAGTAGTTAGCGGTGCTATGACATCTGCTACTCAACGTTTTATATCATTTGAAATAGGAAAAGGAAAAGATGGCGATGTAAAGTCTATTTTCAGTACAATGATAATAATTCATCTCTTTTTGGCAGGAATTATTATAGTGTTAGCAGAGACTTTTGGCCTATGGTTTCTGAATAATAAAATGAATTTTCCTATTGATAGATATGTTGCTGTTAATTGGGTTTTTCAGTTTTCTTTAATATCCTTTTTGATAAATGTAATAAGTGTTCCTTATAATGCAGCGTTGATAGCTTATGAAAAGATGTCTGCTTTTGCGTGGATGACAATATTGGATTCTATCTTAAAGTTGTTGATATGCTATCTGATAACGACTACATCTATTGACAAACTCGTAGTTTATGCTTTTTTGATGGCAGTAATAGCTATAATAGACAGAATTTTATACGGAGTTTATTGTAGTAGGAAAATATCGGATTGTAAAAATAATTGGAGCTATAATAAGACATATGTAAAGGAGGTTTTTTCGTATGTTAGTTGGAATTTAATAGGTTCTTTATCTATTGTTGGGCGAGAGCATGGAGTTAACGTGGTTCTTAATATTTTCTTTGGCGCAACAGTTAATGCTGCGAGGGGTGTTGCTTATCAAGTATTAAGTAAGGTGCAAGGTTTTGTATCAAATTTCCAGTTAGCATTAAATCCGCAGATTATAAAATCATATTCTTCTGGTGAGTATGAGGCTATGTATAAACTTGTGTTCAGGGGTGCAAAATTCTCATATCTGCTCATGATGGTATTTGTAATACCAATATATATAGAACTTCCAACAATATTAAATATTTGGTTGGTGGATGTGCCTGATTATACGGTTGTTTTTACCAGATTAGTTCTGTTGACTTCAATGCTGGCATCTTTATCAAATCCATTGATTATATCTGTGCATGCTTCTGGTGTTGTTCGTGACTATCAGCTTGTTGTAGGTGGTATCTCTTTGCTGACATTGCCTATTGTGTGTGTTGCCTTTTATTTAAAGGCTGATGCATATTATGCAATGATAATTGGATTGGTAATGGAATTTATATGTCATTTGGCAAGATTGATAATGCTTGGTCGCATAATGGATTTTCCTGTATATTCCTTTTTACTAAATGTAACATTAAGGGTTTTCATAATAAATGTGTTAGCTTTTTTACCACCTTTATTTTTGAGTTGTCAGATAGACATACCAATAGTAAGGTTTGTTGTTGTGTGTGTATCTTCTTTTATATGTTCGATTGTTTTCTCTTTTTATTTAGGGTTCCAAAAATCTGAACAGATGCTAATAAAAGAGAAACTTACGAGTAAAGTTCTTTCTAAATTTTCAAGAAAATGAATGTTGGCAATATTCATGACTGCTTCGGATGTGGTGTGTGTGCAATTGCTTGTGGAAGAAAAATAATAGATATACACTTAAATAAGGAAGGCTTCTACGAACCATATTTAATCGATGAGGATAAATGTACCGATTGTGGTTTGTGTGTTGATGTTTGTTCTTTTTCACATGATAATTATTCTTTAAAGAAGTGTATAACTCGTTCTTATGCTGCGTGGAGTAAGAATGATGATGTTCGACAATTTTGTTCAAGCGGTGGTGTGGGATATGAAGTGGCTCGTACGCTGATTAAAGATGGATATAAGGTTTGTGGTGTACGTTATGATGTTGAATTAAATCGTGCGGAGCATTATATAGCCTCTAATGAAGAGGAGTTAAAACAAAGTGTTGGAAGTAAATATATTCAAAGTTATACACTAGATTGTTTCAGGCAGATAAAGCGTAATGAAAAATATCTTGTAGTAGGTACTCCTTGTCAGATAGATTCTTTCCGACGATACATACAGAAATATAAATGTGAAGATAACTTTGTGCTGATGGATTTCTTCTGTCATGGTGTTCCTAGTAAGCTGATGTGGGATAAATATGTCAGAAAGGTTGAAAGAGAAATAGGAGGATTTTCATCGGTGGCATGGCGCTGTAAAAAAACAGGATGGCATGATTCTTGGGTAATGTCATTCTCTAAAAAGAATAAAGATTTAGTGTATTATTCGTATTACACAAAAGGTGATTTATTTTACAGCCTTTTTTTAGGGCATTTTTGTATAGGAAAGCAATGTCATAATAATTGTAGATTTAAATGTGAAAAATCATCTGCTGATATTCGAATTGGAGATTTTTGGGGTAAAATATATTCAAAGGACGAAGAAGGCGTAAGTGCAGTTATTTCACTAACAGAGAAAGGAGACAATATTTTAAATTCTGTTGAAAGTTTAGTATTTAAACCTCATACTATAGAAGAAGTAACAGAGGGACAGCAGAAGTCTAATGCGGAACAACATGATTTACGTAATATTGTCATGTTTGCTTTTCGACATAATATTTTTATTTCAAAAAGTGTTTTAGCTCTGCTTATAAAGCTTAACTACAAATACAATAGGTTAAAGAGGTTATTGTAGATGAAAAAAGTTGGTATAATTACAACGTTTAGACAATCTAATTGGGGGTCTGTCCTGCAGGCTTATTCTTTGCAGAAGGTTGTGGAAAGATTGGGATATGACGTAGAATTAATAGACTATATATATCCAAATGAATTTCATTGGGAAAGGGGACTCCTGTGGGGAAAAACTAAGAAAAAAAGCCTAATATCATTAATAAAAGATGTTAAGTTCTATATTTTGTGTAGACTGCATTGGTGTGCACATTCAATAATGTTTTTGTTGAATGATTTTATCTCTAAAAATATGAGGGTTTCTAAGAAGTTTTTAACACATAAAAATTTGCATAGCAATCCTCCAATATATGATATCTATATCTCTGGAAGTGACCAAATATGGAATCCAAATACAATGAAGGGTGATTTCAGTTATATGCTTGATTTCGCTCCAGTTGATAGTAAGAAAATTGCATATGCATCTTCTTTTTCGTGTTTAAGCATTCCGGAAGAATATGTTGAGGAATACAGAACAAACCTCTCAAAGTTCTCGTCAATATCTGTCCGTGAAAATAATGGAAAGAAAGTAATAAAACAATTGTTAGGAAAGGATGTAGATGTTGTTCTTGACCCCACCCTGTTGTTGAACAGAGAAGAATGGGCTGGTATTGCAGAGAAAGCAGATAAAATAGAATTGCCAAAGCAATATATATTGTGTTATATGCTTTCGTATACGTTTGCTGTAGAAGAGCCGATGGCAAAACTGCTTGATTTAGTCCAAAAAAAGTACAAAATGCCAATAATTACGCTTAATAGAATTCCTGCGGGTTTTAAGGGTGATGTTGTAATTTTGCCAAAGAACTATAATAAAGGCATTTCTGAATTCCTGTATTTAATAAAAAATGCGACTATTGTCGTTACATCTTCATTTCATGGAACTGCGTTTTCTCTGAATTTCGGGAAACCATTTTTTGCTTTGGCTGCATTAAATGAAGATGACAGGCTTTATTCATTACTGAAAAGTTTGGATATGACAGACATCTTGATTGATGCCTCATGTATAAGTGTTGAGGGTGTGGAGCCATTTTATGATATAGATTCTGAGCAAAAGAAATTAGACTATTTGCGTAATGAATCATTGGAGTATTTAAAAAAATCATTATTTTAATAATGAAGCCTTTAAATATATATATATATGCCCTTTGCATTTTTTTTACTGTTTTTCTGAAATTGAATGCCATTGGATTTAGTGATACTATTTCAATGCTGGTATATAAATTAATGCTTGTATACCTCTTATTTTCTTGTCGGGATTGTTTTAATTATATTTTTACTTCAGGCTGCAAATATGTGACATATAGTTTGCTTTTATATTGTATAGTAGCTTGTGTATCCTCATATATCAATTATGATCAAGTTCATTCTATGAGTTTTGAACTGGTGTGGGATGGAGAGGTATATGAAATACGAAATATGCCAATTAATGCAGTCTTTTATTTTATTACGGAACTATTTGTGTCATATCTTGTTGTAGTAAAACATATACGATATGGAGTGCTTAGTTTGTTTCTTAAGATATTATTGTTTTTATTTATATTCGTTTTTATTTATAACAACATAAATGCATATTTAACTAAGTTATATCGTGTTGAGGCTGCAACTCAGTATTGGATAGGAAATAAATTTTCGGTATGTTATTATAACTTGTTTTTTATTGTATTGTATTATTTAAATAATCCGAAATTAGAATCTAAGAAAAAGTTCGTATTCTTTTTAATATTATTGATTAGTTTCCTTATTGGTATAAAAGTAAAATGTTCAACATTTGTTATTGCTTTTCCTTTTTTGTTTTATCTTGTTTTTGTGAAAAAAAAAATTGTACAATCATTTTATAAACCAACTTTTTTTATTGCTTTTTTGTTCTTTTGTGACGTGTGTTTTTTTATTTTCTGTGTATTAATATTACAGAATTCGTTTATTGTTGATTTTATAGATTTTCTTGACGAGGACATCACTCTTTCAGGACGAACAACAATATATGCAGATATTCAACAAGTCATATCTGAGAAAATATGGTTAGGATATGGCTATGGAAACACAACGCTTATATCATTTTTGTATACTGGTGCACAAAATAGTCAAAATGGCTTAGTTGAGAAATTTCTTGAAGTTGGTTTGGTTGGTACAATTGCATATTTTGGCGTTGTGTTTTTTTCTATAAAGCGAGTTCCTAAAGGTGATTTATTTGCCTATCCGATTTTAATATTTATTTACATATTGTTATTTGTATCCATGGTAGAAATACCTTTTAAAAATTCATTTCTATTCTTTGTTTTCTTGTTAAATAACATGCTCGTTTATCAGTATCAGGAACGTAATGTTTCTTTGGAATAAAAGAGTGCTTTATAATAACGTCAATTATAGTCTCTCTCTCTAAAATTGATATTCTGCATAATTTGACCAGATTATGGCTCTTTGAAATAAGCAAGAAAGGTGACTAGCAGGGGACTATGCTCAAAAATGTTGAAGAGATGTTGATGTTTCTGGGCTATAATAGGCAATTGCTTACTTTATAGGATATTCATATGAATACAGATTCTCTGAAAAGTATAAAGATGGGTATTATATTGGATGTGATACCTTTTATTAAGATGCTTTTTTATAACACAATATGCAAGGGATGGATTGTGTTATTTGGGAAAAAAGATAAGCGTCGTTTAAAATATCGTTTATCTTTATGTTTGATTTTTAAAAATGAGGCACCATTTCTGAAGGAGTGGTTGGACTATCATATTCTTGTTGGAGTTGAACACTTTTATCTTTATAATAATAATTCGGATGATAATTTTGAGGAAGTTTTAGCCCCGTATATCAAGAAAGGTTTTGTTACATGCATTGATTGGCCTTACGAATGTTCTCAAATGAAAGCTTATAAACATTGTTATGATAGCTTTCGTAGCGAAACGAACTGGCTCTCTTTTTTAGATGCAGATGAGTTTTTTGTTCCAAAATTCGTAGATACTATAGAAGAATGGCTCATACCATTTGAAAAGTATCCTGCTGTTAATATTCATTGGAGGATGTTTGGCACAGGGGGACAGATGGAACATGATTTTACTAAAAATGTAATAGAACAATATTTTACATGTTGGGATCATTTATATGATTACGGAAAGTGTATAATAAATACCCGTTACGATATTGCAAATTTTGATTCATGGTATGTTCATCATCATACTTATATGAAATATCCTATATTTGGAGTTAATGTCACTCTGCCTGCTGTAAATCAGTTTGGGTATATTTGTGTGGTAAGTAAAATTTGGGGAGGTGGAAAAAATAAACTCGAAAATATCACAATGGTTTGTAACCATTATTATACTAAGGCTTGGGATTTATATTATGCCAAGATGAACAGAACAGATGTTTACTATAAGGACGCACCAAGAGCAAAAGTTGATAAATTTTTTAAGATGGAAAATAAATGTGTTACAGCTGACTATTTGATATCAAGGTTTTTTATTAAGTTAAAAATAAAACAAGGAATAATAAAAATATGAAATTACATTTTATACAGCGAGTTATAAGAAAACTTTTTGGACAATCATTGGATAAAATTAAGTGCCGGAAATACTATAATTATTACGGTGATGTATTTTCTGAAAATTGTATAGATCCGAGCCGGGATGTTAACCAAATCTCTGCAAAGGTATTATTAGGCATTCATCAGTTAGAGAAGGGAATGTCTTTCACACAGTCTTCTAGAGAATTCGGCGAAAAGAAGGCTTTGAGATTAGTTGATTTGCTAAAGAAATACAATGAAACAGGGAAAAAAGATTTTATTTTTACTTTGGCAATAAATGTATTGTCTGAATACTTGGCTGTTCCAAATTCAACGAAGAATGAAAAAGCAAGGAATATGATTTCTTCTTTTATAGAAGAAAATAAGGCTCTTGTCGGAAAAATAGAGACTGGAACTAAAATAGTGTCAGAGCCACACAGTTTTGATGAGTCTTCAATAGTTGATTTTTTCCTTAGCAGAAATAGTGTCAGGGAGTTCTCTGATAAGCCTATAACTGATGACGAAATAAAGAAGGTTATGGATTTTGCTTCTTGTACTCCATCGGCATGTAATCGTCAGGCATCAAGAGTGCATGTTTATAGAGATAAACAGATGATGGAAAAATTGATAGAAAATCAATTAGGAAATCAGAATTGGTGTAAAAATGCTAGGGCTATATTTGTAATAACATCTGACCTTAATTATTTTTCTATGGATGAACAGTTACAATATCTCGTTGATGGAGGGTTGTATGCTATGAATTTTGATTGGGGATTACATTTGTACCATATAGCATCATGTTTTAAAATGTATATAAGATTGCCTGAAATAGATAAGGAATTTCATAAAATTTCAGGAATACCTCAAAATGAGGTTCCCGTTGTTTTGATATTAGCGGGACATTACAAGGAAGATTCTATAAAGTCTCCGAAATCAGTGAGATTACCAATTGATACAGATTCTAATTTATTTTTGCATTAGTAATACAAAAATAATAAAGGGGTTGTGTATTTTTCGAATATAAAAGTCATGAAGAAATATATAGATATATCAGGATTTGATATTCACTCAGCAAACCGAGGAAATGCTGCTTTAGCTTATGGCTCTGTGACATTTCTGGAAGAGAAGGGTATATTAAAAGAAGGAATGGAGATAATAAGATACCATTCTTTTAATAATCCATTCAAACTGAAAAATCTGTTAACACAGACCGAAAAAATAAACATTGGTGGCAAGCAATATGTTTATAAGGAAGTTCCACTCTTTTCAGTAGAAAAGAAACTTATAAAAAAGTTTGGAATAATTTTGCCATTCACTCCTTTCGGCCGTACAGTTAAAAATATTGTGTGTGAAGCTGCGGATTATGGTGGTGACGGTTTCTCAGATATTTATGGCGATAGGGATTTTCTTTGGAGGATGAATCAGACGTTCTTATTATGGAAATTTAATGTACCGTTGATAATGTTACCACAGACGATAGGTCCTTTTAAAAAGAAATCTAATTATGATTTGGCTGTAAGGATAATGCGTTATGCTAAGGAGGTTTATGTGCGTGATGGAAAGTTTATTCCTGAATTAGAAAAATTAGGAATAAATTACACTCTAACAAAAGATATTTCATATTTTATGAAGCCCGAGCCTTGGGATATTGAAATAAAGGAAAAAGCTATCGGGTTGAATGTTAGCGGTCTGGCATATTGTAATACATTTAAAGGTTTGGAGGGACAGTTTGATTCTTATCCAAAATTAATCTCTGACATTATTGATAATTTCAGAGAAAAGGGATGTTCAATATATTTGATACCACATTCTTATAGTTATAATAATCCTGATGACAATGATGATATGGTTGCTTGTCGTAAAGTGTATAGTCTATTGTCTGATAAAAAAAATGTGGTGTTGATAGATAAGGATATGACGGCTCCGCAGGTAAAATATATTATAAGTCGTATGACATTTTTTATAGGAGCTCGTATGCATGCCAATTTTGCGGCAATATATACAGGAGTTCCTGTTTTTGGAACGTCATATAGTTATAAGTTTGAGGGTGCGTTTAATGCAAATGGGCTGGATGGTAAGGAACAAACTGAAATGATTAATAATCTGAAGTTAGAGCAGATAAGCGGGTATATACAAAAAATAAACAATGTTTACTCTAAATATTGTGGTTAGTCAAGTTTATTAATTCGTTTTTATGAAAATTGCGGAAAGTAAGATTCTTGAATTGCCCAAAATTGCAGATCCTCGTGGAAATCTTTCAATAATTGAGCAGTTAAAGCATATACCGTTTTGTATAAAACGCGTCTATTGGATTTATGATGTTCCTGGTGGTATGGATAGAGGAGAACATGCGTATAAGGAAAATCAGGAATTTATAGTGGCATTAAGTGGTTCTTTTGACGTTGAGTTGGATGATGGTATTAATAAGATAACATATTCGTTAAATCGCTCATATAGAGGTTTGTATGTACCTAAGGGAATGTGGAGGCGTATGACCAATTTTTCCACAAATTCTTTGGCATTAGTACTTTCATCAACAGACTATTCCGAAGATGATTACATTATGGATTATCGAGAATTTAAGGAATGGGCCAATTTGAACAGAAACCGTAAAGACGAATTTGTTAAGGTTGAGCGGACTGATTCCTTTTCTTCGCAGGCAAAAAGTAGTGTTTTTGACTGTTCTCTGTACGAATTGAACAAATGGCATGATAAGGAGGGTAATTTAACATATATATATGAAAATCAACATGTACCATTCCCTATAAATCGTGTTTTCTATAGTTATGATATACCTGGTGGTGAAGACCGTGGAGCACATGCACATAAGGAGTGTCATCAGTTTATTATTGCAGCTTCAGGAAGTTTTGAAGTTGTACTCGACGATGGAATGAATAAGCGGACGGTTACTTTGAATCGACCTTTTTGGGGATTGCATGTACCGCCCGGAATATGGGCGTCGGAACAAGGCTTTTCTTCAGGAAGTATCTGTTTAGTTTTGGCATCTCATGGCTATTCAGAGGATGACTATATTCGAGACTATAGTGAGTTTGAGAAGTATATAATAGAAAAACATAAAATTTTGTAGTATGGTAAAACTATTAGATCTACAAGCAATAACAATGCAACATTATGACGAATATAAGGTTGCTGCAGAAAGAGTGATTGAATCAGGCTGGTTTCTCCAAGGAAAGGAAAATGGTAAGTTTGAGGAACATTATGCACAATATATAGGTTCAGAGAATTGTGTTGCCGTTGCAAACGGCTTGGATGCTTTGTATTTGATAATGCGTGCTTATAAGGAAATGGGGGTTATGCATGATGGAGATGAAATCATAGTGCCTGCAAATACTTATATTGCAACAATATTAGCAATTACAAAAAATAATTTAAAACCTGTTTTGGTCGAGCCAACATGGGATAATCTTGAAATTGATATTGATCAGATTGAGAGAGCCATAACAGAAAAGACTAAAGGTGTTATGATTGTACATCTTTATGGTCGTGTTGCATATAATGATAAATTGCGAGATATTTGTAAAAAATATAATCTCAAACTTATGGAAGACTGTGCACAAAGTCATGGTTGTGCATGGAATGGTGTAAAAACAGGTGCTCTGGGTGATAGTGCAGCACATTCTTTCTATCCGGGAAAGAATCTTGGAGCTTTTGGTGATGCAGGTGCTGTTACTACATCTGACAAGGCTTTGGCTGATGTTATTCGTGCTTTAGCAAACTATGGAAGCCAGAAAAAGTATGTTTTCAAGTATGTTGGAATAAATAGTCGTATGTCAGAGTTGGATGCTGCCATTCTTGATGTGAAATTAAAGTATCTTGACGAAGATAACAAAAAACGTCAGGAGTTAGCTTCATTTTATTATGATAATATCAAGAACCCTTTGATTACTCTTCCTAAGCGTATCCCTGATGAGAATAATGTGTATCATCAGTTCCCTATTCTTTGTGAACAACGTGATAGGTTGCAGGAGTACCTAAGCGATAAAGGAATCCAGACTTTGATTCACTATCCAATTCCGCCTCATAAGCAAGAATGTTATGCAAAAGAATCATGGAATCTCCCATGTATGTCTTTGCCTATTACTGAAAAAATTCATAACTGCGAACTTTCTATACCTATGAATCAGGCTGTTCGTATAGAAGAGGCTAAGCTTGTTGTAGATGTATTAAATGCATTTAAATAATTAGTAATATATGAAGATTCTTCTATTTGGCGAATATAGTGGTTTTTTTAATTGTCTTAAGGATGGCTTGGTTGCCTTAGGGCATGAGGTCTTTCTTTCTTCTGATGGTGATGGATATCGGAATTATCCATCAGATTTTAGATGGGATGGTCATAAGAATCGAGGAAAGTTCGAGAAAATATATGAGATATTAAACATTCTCTTGCATAGAAAACTTCATCGTGGGTATGATGTTGTATTGTTTATATCTCCATCATGGTTTTCTCGTTACAAGTGGCCAAATAAAATCGTTTATGATTATTTGGTAAAACATAATAATTTGTCTTATGTTGTCGGGTCTGGCTTATATCGAATGGGATTTAAATATTGGTATGAGAAGAAGGATTCTAAGTATTTTGGATATACAAATGCATATGTAAAGGCTTTGAAAAACAAAAATGATATCTCTGCATTGTATAATGATGAGATAATTGCATGGGAAGATGAATTGTATAACAAAATTACAGGAATTATACCTATTTGGTATGAGTATGCAGAGCCTTACAGACATTATCCTAATCTTAAAAAGGTTATCTGTACACCAATAAATTTAAGTCTTTTTGACTATTCTCCAAACAAGGTAAAGGATGGAAAGATTGTGTTTTTCCATGGAATAAGTCGTGCTTGCAAAGGTGGTGAATATATAATGGCTGCTTTTGACAAGTTAAGAGAAAAGCATAAGGATGACGCTGAATTTATTGCTGCGGGAGGACTTCCATTTGATGAATATATGAAGATTATAGACAGGACAAATGTTGTTGTTGATGATGCTAATAGTTATTCGTTTTGTATGAATGCTCTCTTTTCTATGTTGAAGGGAAAAATTGTAATGGGAGGGGCTGAACCAGAGGGTAATGCAGAACTCGGTTATGAGGATGTTCCTGTTGTTAATATTTGTGCCGATGTAGACCAAATATGTAATGCGATTGAATACATAATTTCTCGCAAGGATGAAATAGAAGAATGGGGATTGAAGTCAAGAAAATTTGTTGAGAAATATCATGACTATAAAAAAATTGCTCAACAGTATTTAAACCAGTTTCAAGAGGATTTGAAAAATAAAGAAAAATGAAACCAAAAGCAAGAGTTATAGCAATGTATCTGCCGCAGTATCATCCAATATCAGAGAATGATGCTGTATGGGGAAAAGGTTTTACAGAATGGAATAATGTAGCAAAGGCGCGTCCTTTATTTAGAGGACATCATCAGCCAAATATTCCTGCAGATTTAGGCTTTTATGATTTGCGCCTTCCCGAGATAAGAGAACAGCAAGCAGAATTCGCACGTAATGCTGGAGTTGAAAGTTTTATGTACTGGCATTATTGGATGGGAGATGGAAAACGATTGCTTAACAGACCTATAGATGAGGTTTTGGAATCTGGTAGACCTGATTTTCCATTCTGTTTCGGATGGGCAAATCATGATTGGAAGACATCTACTTGGACTACGATGAAAAACTTCCAGAAAAATAGAATGATTTGTGAACAGACATATTCTGGTGATGAAGACTATATTGCACATTTTAATTGGTGCCTAAAGGCGTTCAAGGATCCTCGATACACAAAGGTTGACGGAAAGCCATTCTTCTTGGTGTATGATGCAAAAGCATTGCCAGATTGCAAGCATTTTTTTGATTTATGGAATAAGTTGGCACGCGATAATGGTTTTCCGGGAATTCATTTTGTTGGAATAAATGAACCTAATGACCCTGATTATAAAAAGGTATTGGGGTGTGGATATGATGCAGTGAGTCATGGATGCGTTTGGGATCCCATGCAGAAAATCAAAGGGTATTACAGAATGGTAATTGAGAAAAAAATACGCGATCGCATAGACTGGCTTGCTCCTATTGATAAATATAAATACAAGGATTTTATAAAGAACATATTTGACGATACTGATAAATGGGATAATGTTTATCCAAACATAATTCCTGGTTGGGATAGAAGTCCAAGAAGCGGTAAAAGAGCTCAAATTGTATATGGCTCGACTCCTGAATTGTGGGAACAGCATGTAAGAGAGGCTGTGGATTTGGTAAAAGATAAAGATTATGAGCATAGAATAATTATTTTACGTTCATGGAATGAATGGGGAGAAGGAAATTATGTTGAACCAGATGAACGATGGGGAACAAGGTACTTAGATGTTCTTCGTAATGTTTTGCTGGAGCAATAATGATAAACAAAAGTCCGCAATTATTTTTTCGATGATTTTTTCTACCACTCGTTCCTTTTGACGATTTGTTTCGTGGCAATCTTGATTTTATAGTTTTTTGTCAGAGTTTGTTCATGTAGAGCGTGAACAACTCCTAAATTCCCCACGGGACAGTTCCTGGGCAATACGTGCGATGAGTGGAAAACAAGTGACTTCTCAATCTTCCATATAGTTGTCTCTATAGAAGTAGATAGTTTGCTGCGAAGCCGCAAATTCGCAGTACAATAAAGGTTTGTGAAAAATCTGCAGAGCATAATCTTTGGTAACTTTTTGTTATCCAAGTTGTAATTTAAAGTTATCTGTTGCGGATTTTAGATTCAGTTTGATAACAACTACATTTGTAGCATTGATAAAAAGTGAAGCGATTCTATGATATTCAAGTCATTAGATTATATTCAATATGATTCCATAAAGTGTCAGCAGTGTGGTGCATGTATCTCGGTTTGTAAGAAAAAGGCAATTGACTACAGCATAAATACTGTGACTGGATTGCTAGATATACAAGTTAATCATAATAAATGCGTTAAATGTAGTATTTGTTATGATATTTGTCCTGCAAATAAGGATACACATATTGATGATGTTAATCTTTTTGTACAGAATAGGGATTTTTATATAGGGCATAGTAAGAATAAAGAGGTTCGGAGAAAATCATCTTCTGGAGGAGTAGTAAAAACTATAATTATAGAGGGCCTAAATTCGGGTTTCTTTGATGGAGTTTATACATTAAAGAAAAAATGTGAATATCCTTTTGCTGAAGGGCATTTTTTTACAATAGATAACATTCCAGACTATAATGATATTCCAAATTCTGTTTATCATTCTGTGCCTTTAAATCTTAATCTGGAGCAGATTAAAAAGTGTAACAGATTATTGGTGGTTGGAACGGCTTGCCAGTTGTCTGCATTGAAAAAATATGCTGAGGCTAGATGTAATGAGTTGTATAGCATTTGTATTTTCTGTAAGCAGCAGAAAAAATTCAATTCAACACGTTTCCTTGCTAAAATGGCAGGTGAAAGTATACATGATTTCTCTGATATAAAAGACGTTGAATATCGTGGTGAAGGTTGGCCTGGAAGATGTAAATTTAATAGTAAAAAGTTGGCATGGGAAAAAGCTGCAACTTTGCCATTTGGGAAAAAATTATGGTGTGTTCCTGGATGTGATGTTTGTGGAAATCCGTATGGAAAGGACACAGATATTACAGTAATGGATCCTTGGTGGTTAAATGTTGATAGAACATTAGGTGAAACACTTTTTTCCATAAATACAGAAAGAGGTAAATTGTTGCTTAATATATTTGTACATAATATAGAATGCACAAAGAAGAGTGTCGCAGAAGTTACTCCTGCTTTATCAATAAGCGATCTTAATCGAAAAAATGAGTTGATACCATATTTTAGAGGTGAGGCTATAAGTGACGAATTAAGGAGGAAAGGTGATAGGTTTGTTAGAAGAAGAAAGGTATTGGAAAAAATACTGGGTTTTCTGCCAAAAATGCCAAAATTGTTCTACAAACTTTTAAACCGTTTGTTTACAGTCTAACAGATTAAGAAAATAACAATCTGCAATTCTACCTAAGTCCCTAAAGGGCAGTATTTGATTTATCAGTGAAAATAAGGAGAGCAATAATGATAATCATTCGGACAATCAGCCAGTAAACTTGTGTTGTGGTGGGATTTTTACCGGATAATAGTGAAATTTAATATGGATATAAAAGTTATAACTCGACATATGCCTGTAAACTATGGCTCGTTGTTGCAATCAATGGCGACAATACGGAGTTTGAATAAGTTGGGGCACGATGCGTATATTATAGATTATAGGAGTAAAAGTGCATATTCTTTTACAAATCTAATAAAACAGATAGAATTAAAATCTGGCATTAAAAATGTCTTGTTTAAGTTTCTTCGTGCAATTTATGTAAGTATAGAACATCGTGGTGTTGAAAAGAAATTCGCAGAAATGCGAAAATGTTATTTGAATTTGACATCTGCATATTATAATGGTAGTGAGATGTTAAACTTAAAAGCCGATTGTTTTGTCACTGGCAGTGATCAGGTTTGGGGAATAGACGGGTTTGATGAAACTTATCTCTTGTCATTTGTCAAAGATGGAAAGAAAATAGCATATTCTGCAAGTTTTGGCAAGGCTGATATAGATGAAACAAAATATCATCTATATGAAAAGTGGCTTAAACAATATAGCCATATAACAGTAAGAGAAAAATCAGCTGTAGACTTACTTGATAAAATGGGGATAAATAATTCAGGAATAGTTTTAGATCCTGTTCTCTTGTTGTCAAAAGAAGAGTGGAATGAATTCATTGGGGAGGATTGTGATGAGAAGGCTTATAACGATAATCTGTTAGTGTACTATTTACATAACAATCCTGATTTCAGAAAGTATGT
>JAEEGL016645434.1_pt1 | contig 15232 bp, 15 predicted proteins | sample 9134231 | NCBI WGS metagenome assembly JAEEGL01 (sample SAMN16246548, study PRJNA631951) | gut metagenome | biome: gut microbiome; feature: rumen; material: fiber-attached | host: Bos | place: Iran: Karaj | collected 2018-10 | reverse complement strand
GATCGCGCCCAACGAAATCGACGGCGCGTGGATGGAGAACACCGGCTACCCGTACCGCCGCAGCCCGCAGGTCCGCGCGACGAAGGTCTTCGACGACTTCGCGGGCGGAAGCCTCGAGCTGCGCGCCGGCGCCGTGAAGAACGGCCCGGGGATGGGAGGCGACCGAGACGGCGACTGGAACGAGGACAACTCGGCCTCCGCATGGCCGCTTCTAGAGGGCGCGGCGCTGTACAGGCGCAGGGCCGCCTGGTGCGACGCCAAGGAGGACGACGATTCCGGCAAGTGGATGATCGGCCTGGGCGGGCAGTTTGGTCGCGACAAGAGCCGCCGCGTGGACGAAGACGGCCGTCTTGGCAAGAGCGACGAGTACGACTCCAGGATGGTCATGCTCGCGGGCGAGCTGCCGGTCTTCGCAAGGGTCTTCAACAAGGGCGGCAAAGACGACTACGACACGCTGCGCGTAGTCGGACATGTCTTCGCAGGCGACAACCTCGGCGGCGTCCAGGCGGGCGTCGGACAGCGCGTCGGCTTCCGCGAGTACGGCCGCAGGGGCCGCGAGGTCGGAACGGTCGGCGGGCTCGTAGACATCCGCTACGACTGGAACAGCAAGTGGGCCTTTGCGCTCGGCTACGGCTTCGACGATCCGATCGACCGCGAGGCGCACTACGCAAACGGCCCGTCCGGCTACGAGGGGATCACCTTCAACGACCGAATCTACGCCGACGTCTTCTACAACATCCTCCCCAACATGTTCGTCGCGTTCGAGTACGCGCGCCTGAAGACGCGCTACTACGAGGAGGGCACTGCCAGCGACGACCGGTTCCAGCTAACCGTGGAGTACGACTTCTGATGGAAAGCAAGCGCGCATCATGGTCCGGACAGCTGGCGTTCGTTCTTGCGGCCGCCGCCTCGGCGATTGGACTTGGAAACCTCTGGAGGTTCCCGTATCTCGCCGCGCAGTACGGGGGCGGGATGTTCATTGCCGTGTACATCGGCCTCGTCGTCACGATCGGCTTCACGCTGATGGTCACCGAGATAGCGGTGGGCAGGCTCACCAGGCAGGCCCCGCTCACGGCGTATTCGCATCTACACCGCGGATGGGGCTTCGTCGGTTTCCTCGGCACGCTCGTCCCGGTGCTTATAGTGCCGTACTACTGCGTGATCGGCGGATGGGTGCTCAAGTACTTCTGCGTCTACGTCCAGATGGCCTTCACGGGCGTCTCTCCGATGGGGGAGGGCGCTGCCGGCTCGGACGCGTTCTTCGCCGCGTTCACGTCCGCGAACTTCGCGCCCTTCGGATACGGCGTCGTGTTCATCCTCATCTGCGCGGCCGTGATCGTGCTGGGCGTGAAGAACGGCATAGAGAAGTCCAACCTCGTGATGATGCCGCTTTTGTTCGTGCTGGCGATTGCGATATCGATATACGTGGTCACGCTCCCCGGGGCGTCGGACGGCATCAAGTACTACCTGGTGCCGAGCATGGACGCGCTTCGCGCGCCCGTGGTCGACGAGGCCGGCGAGATTGTCAGGAACGCGGCGGGCGAGGTGGAGAAGGCGTTCTCGCTTGCGCTGCTTGTCAAGACGGTGCTCGGCGCGCTGGGCCAGATGTTCTACTCGCTCTCGATCGCCATGGGCATCATGATCACCTACGGCTCGTACATGCGCAGGGAGGACTCCATAGAGAAGTGCGTCCGCCGCATCGAGGTCTTCGACACGGTCATCGCGCTCGTCGCGGGGCTGATGATCATCCCGGTCGTCTACATGTTCGCCGTCAAGACCGGCACGCCCGTCAAGGACGCGATGAACGCGGGGCCGGGGCTCATGTTCATCACGCTGCCAAAGGTCTTCGCCACGCTCGGCGCCGGCGGCGCGTGGCTCGGCGCGGCGTTCTTCGGGCTCGTGATCTTCGCGGCCCTGACCTCCGCCATATCGCTCTACGAGGCGTGCGTCGCGTCCGTCTGCGACCTCCTCCACATCGACCGCAAGTCCTCGACTTTCTTCATGGGCACGCTCATCCTCTTCCTCGCCACGTTCTCGGCGCTCGGGTACGGCGCGTGGGGCGACATCAGGCTCTTCAAGGGGGTGCTCTCCAAGGACGGACTCCAGTTCCTCGACTTCTTCGACTTCGTCACCAACTCCGTGCTCATGCCGATTGTCGCGGTTGCGACATGCGTCGCGATCGGGTGGGTGGTGAAGCCGAAGACGCTTACGGACGAGATCGAGCAGTCCGGGCAGGCCTTCCGCGCCAAGTGGCTGTACGGCGTAATGGTGAAGTACATTGCACCCATCGTGATGACAATCCTCCTGGTGGAGGAGGTCGTCCGGAGCCTCGGCATCCGCGGATGGAAGATCTGAGGCGGCGGGACGTGAAGACATTCAACAAACAGGCGAAACCAAAATGAACAAACTAGCACAGGGACTCAACAAGACACTCGGCGAAGCAGCCGGATTCCTCTCGGACGTCGGGAAGCGGATGTACTTCCCGTACGGCGGGATACTCGGACAGGGCGCGGAGGCGAAGAAGTGCTCCGTGAACGCGACGATCGGTATGGCGTTCGAGGAGGACGGCTCTCCGCTCGTTATGAAGTGCTTCTCCGAGAACACCAAGCTCCCCAAGACCTCGTTCCTCTACGCGAGCTCCTTCGGCATCGCGGCGCTCCGCGAGAAGTGGCGCGAGCTGCAGCTGAAGAAGAACCCCTCGCTGAAGGGCAAGACGTTCTCGTGCCCCGTGGTGACGAGCGCGCTCACCCACGGCCTCCGCATGGCGGCCGAGCTCTTCACCGGCCCGGGCGACACCGTGGTGGTGCCGGACCTCTACTGGGACAACTACTCGCTCGTGTTCGAGGAGGCGCGCGGCGCGAAGCTCGCCACCTTCCCGATGTTCACCCCGCGCGGCAGGTTCGACGCCGACGCGATGAAGTCCGTCCTCATGGGCCGCGGCAAGAAGAAGGTCCTCATCCTCAACTTCCCCAACAACCCGACCGGCTACACCGCCACTAACGAGGACGCGAAGCGGATCGTCGCCGCCGTGAAGGCCGCCGCCAGGGCCGGCAAGAAGATCGTCGTCATACTCGACGACGCGTACTTCGGGCTCGTGTACGAGGATGGCGTGCACGGCGAGTCGCTCTTCGCCGAGTTCTCCGACCTCCACAAGAACGTGCTTGCGGTCAAGCTCGACGGCACCACCAAGGAGGACTACGTTTGGGGCATCCGCGTGGGCTTCGCTACGTTCGCGTTCAGGGGCGCCACGCCCGAGCAGCTCAAGGCACTCGAGGCGAAGGCCGCCGGAAACGTCCGCAGCAGCGTGTCCAACATCTCCTCCATCGGACAGCATCTCTCGGTGATGGCGTACGCGGACGCCCGGTACGACGAGCAGAAGCGCGAGAAGTACGAGGTGCTCCGCCGCCGCTACGAGACGATACGCCGCATCCTCTCCGAGCACCCGGAGTACGCGAAGCGCTTCGAGGTGATGCCGTTCAACTCCGGCTACTTCATGTGCGTGAAGCCGGTTGGCGTGGATGCCGAGAAGGTCCGCCGCCAGCTAATCGCAAAGTACTCCACCGGCACGATAGTGCTCTCCGGCCTCATCCGCATCGCGTTCTCCGCGGTGCCGGTGGCCAAACTCCCCGACGTCTTCGCGAACGTCGCGTCCGCAGTGGCGGACCTCACCGGGAAGTAGCGTCCGCGCGCCGCGCGAGGCGCAGACCGGTTTAACAACAAAGCAAGGAACTCAGAAATGGCAGCGATATACGAATACACGGGCGTGGTGAAGAAGGTCCAGCCCGTCCAGACGTTCAACAGCGGGTTCACCAAGCGCGACCTTGTGCTCACGGACGACATCGACTCGACGAGCCGCTTCCCCAACGTGATAGCCTTCACCTTCAAGAAGGACAACTGCTCGCTCCTCGACTCCGTGCAGGAGGGGCAGCGCGTCAAGGTGCGCTTCGCGATCGACGGGCGCGAGTGGACGAACCCGCAGGGCCAGGTCAAGTACTTCACCGACCTCACCGCGCTCAAGCTCGAGATACTCTCGGGCGACGGTTCATCCGTCGAGCCCATGCCGACGCCGGCCGATCCGGGCGACGGCATAGCCGATGTTGCGAGCGACGACTTCGACCCCCCGTTCTGATGCCCGCGCGGCGTCGGTCCGATCAGCTTCATGTCGCAGACCTGGAAAGACATACTCGAACTCGGCGGGAAGTACCTCGCCGGGCGCGGGGTGCCAGAGTCCGACATCGCGATGGAGCTCGCCATGGCGCGGCTCCTGCGGTGCGGGCGCGGGCTTCTCGCCCCGCATCTTTCCGAGACCCCGCCCGAGCGCTACGTCGAGGCGATGCGCCGCGCGGTCGCGCGCCTCGCGAAGGGCGAGCCCATACAGTACGTGCTCGGCGAGTGGGACTTCAGGTCGCTCACGCTCAAGTGCGACAGGCGCGCGCTCATACCGCGCCCCGAGACCGAGGAGCTCGTGACGCGCGTGCTGCGCTTCCTCAAGTCGTACGCGCCCGCGCGCGACGGAGGCAGGCCCCTCGTCGTCGACGTTGGGACGGGCACGGGGTGCATCGCGCTTTCGCTCGCGAAGGAGTTCCCCGGTCCGCTCTACCTCGGCATCGACATATCCGAGGACGCAGTCGCGCTCGCGAACGAGAACGCGGCGCTGACAGGGCTCGCCGACGGCGTGAGGTTCGCCGTCGGAGACGGTCTTGACGAGTTCGACGAGCCGCAGTCGGTGGACGTGATCGTGTCCAACCCGCCTTACATAGCGACGGCCGAGTGCGCCGCGCTCGATCCGCGCATCCGCCTGCACGAGCCGATGAACGCGCTCGACGGCGGGCCCGAGGGGCTTGACTTCTACGAGCGGTTCACGGCAGACGCGGTGAACCTGCTCAAGCCCGGCGGCGCGGTGTTCTTCGAGATCGGAGACGGCCAGGGCGAGGCGGTGAGGCAGCTTCTGTTCGACTGCGGGTTCGAGTCGATCGCAGTCGAGAGGGACTATGCGGGACACGACCGCTACGCAAGCGGCGTCCTGCCCTGAGGAGATTCTACTAGAGATGGCGGACATTCTTGTCGCAGACGACGAAAAGGGGATTCGTGAGGGGGTCCAGGCCACGCTTGAGTGCGAGGGCCATTCCGTGCGCCTTGCGCGCAACGGCGACGAAGCGCTCGCCGCGTACCGCGAGAAGCGCCCCGACCTGCTGCTCCTCGACGTGATGATGCCAAAGAAGAACGGCTACGACGTGATCTCCCGGATACGCAGGGAGGACCCGAGCCTGCAGGTCATATTCCTCTCGGCGAAGACGCGCGAGGACGACAAGGTGCTCGGGCTGAACCTCGGCGCTGACGACTACATAGCGAAGCCGTTCAAGCCGATGGAGCTGGTCGCGCGCGTGGAGACGGCGCTTCGCCGCTCGCGCCTCATGGAGAACGCCTACGCGTCCACCGGCCCCGCGGCCGCATCGGCGGCGCAGGACGCGCCGGCGGAACGGACGGCCTCTCCGTCCGCGCAGGAGCCGCCCGCCATTCCGCCGGACGCCGAGTTCCAATTCGGCTCGCACCGCGTGGACCAGCGGCGGCATCTCCTCGTGCACCCCGGCGGAAAGAGCGAGGAGCTTGGGCGGCGCGAGATCAACATCCTGCGGCTTCTCGCGTCAAACCCGGGAATCGTCCTTGACCGCGAGCGGTTCCGCGCCGCACTCTGGGGGGACGACTACTTCGGGTCGGACCGCACTCTCGACACGTACATGTACCAGCTTCGCCGCAAGCTCGGGGCGGACGCCGCGTGCATAGAGACGGTGGTGAAGTCGGGCTACAGGTACAACGCGTCGCCGCAGGTCTGAACGACGGAACCGGGAGAGGGACATGTCGCCGCTACTTTCAAATCTAGTCGTCGTCGCGAAGCAGGTCGCGATCCTCTTCGCCCTCATGGGCGTGGGGTTCTGCTGCAACAAGGCGAAGCTCTTCGGCGAATCCACCGTGAAGGGGATGACCGAGCTCCTGGTGATGGTCGTCGCGCCGTGCCTCATCATCCACTCGTTCCAGCGCCCCTACGACCCGTCGATGCTGGCGGGCCTCGGGTTCGCGTTCGCGATATCGCTTGCGATCCACGCGCTCGGGATACTCTGCGCGCACTCGCTGCGCGGCGGTGCCGACTCCTCGCTGAGGACGATGCGCTTCGCCGTCGTGTTCTCGAACGCGGGCTTCATGGGGATACCGCTGGAGCAGGCCGTGCTCGGCGAGGAAGGCGTGTTCTACGGGGCTGTCTACGTGGCGGTGTTCAACGCCATCTGCTGGAGCTACGGCGTCATCATGATGAGCGGCGACAGGAAGGCGGTGTCGGCGAAGGGCATACTCGCCAACCCCGGGCTCCTCGGCATAGCCGGCGCGCTGCCGATCTTCTTCTTCTCGCTGAAGCTTCCCGAAGTGGTGGGCGCGCCGGTGAAGATGCTCGCGGACCTCAACACGCCGCTCGCGATGGTCATAATCGGCTACTACCTCGCGGAGGCCGATTTTTCGTCCGTGGCGCGCAACGTGCGCGCGTGGGGAGTGGTCGCGCTGAGGCTCGTGGCGGTTCCGTCCGCCGTGCTTGCGGCTCTGTGGCTTGCCGCGCGCGCCGTCGAGATGCCGCCGAAGATGATGGAGGCGATGGTGGTCGCGGCTTCCGCGCCTGTGGCCGCCCTCACGACCGCGCTGTCGGTGAAGTTCAGCCGGGACGTCCCTCTGTCGGTCGGGCTTGTCGCGTGCAGCACGCTTCTGTCCGTCGTGACGATGCCGCCGCTGGTCGCGCTGGCGATAACCGTGTTCTCGTGACGCCGGCCGGACGCACTCAGTCGGGGAATATCGTCACGAGCTCTATGATGTCGCGCAGCCAGGTGGGGACGCGTATGCCGTTGTCTCGGAGCCGCTGCTCGTATGCCTCGAGGTCGAACGGGAGGCGCCTGTACGTGATGCGCTTTGCATCGACGTCCCATATCACGTAGATGCTGCAGTAGTCGCGTCGCGGGTAGCCGACGCTTCCTGCGTTTACGAGGTAGCGCATGTCGTCCCTGAGGTCGACCGAGATGCTGTCCGCCTCGGCGACCGCCGTCTCGGACATTTCGGGAGGCGTCGAGTCCGAGACGCTTCCGTCCGCGCCTTTCGTCCAGAGGCGGGCGTGGTGCGTGTGCCCGCAGAAGAGCAGCTGCTCGGGGCGGGCGTCGAAGCTGCGCGCCGCGTCCGCCGCCGACAGCACGTACCCCCACGACTCGGGTTTCCTGAAGGTCCCGTGGGTGAACGCCGCGCCGTTCTCGGCGTGGATGTACGGAAGCTGGCTGAGCCAGGCCGTCTCCCCCGCGGAGAGCTTCTGCCGCGCGAACACGTCGGCGTCGTAGTTGGGGTTCGCGCGCACTTCCCACTCGGGCTCGAGCCCGGCGCACGCCGAGTCGTGGTTGCCCATCAGGCAGAAACCGGCCTTTCTGCGAACCATGTCGAGGCAGGCGTGCGGGTCGTAGCCATAGCCCGTCACGTCGCCTAGGCAGACTATGCGGCCGCATCCCTGCTGCTGGGCGTCGTCGAGCGCCGCCTGGAACGCAGCGGGATTCGCGTGCAAGTCGCTAATCACAGCGTATTTCATTTTGATGGTTGCCCCAGTTGTTGTATGAGATGATACCATAATAGGCGCATGTCGCGCAAGGCAAATGGCAGTGGCGCAGAAGCGCGGCATTTGCTATACTCTTCGCATGGCTTTCGTGCTGCAGAGCGTTGCGCGGCCGCATTGGCCGGAGAGGAGCCGCCATGACGATTAGGGTCGCCGTGGCGGCGCACAAGCCGTACAGGATGCCGAAGGACGGCGTCTACCTGCCGCTGCAGGTGGGCGCCGCGGGCAAGCCGCCCATCTCCGCGCCGGAAGGCGGCGGCGACTTCGCGCGCGACGACTCCGGCGAAAACATCAGCGCGCGCAACGCGAACTGGTGCGAGCTCACGGGGCTCTACTGGATGTGGAGGAACCTGGACGCGGACGCGCTTGGGCTGGTCCACTACCGCCGCCATTTCCGCGGCGTGCACGGCGAGGCCTCGGGCGCCGAGCTGGAGAAGGCCCTTTCGTCGGCGGACGTCGTCCTCCCCAGGAAGCGCAACTACTTCATCGAGACGACCTACTCGCAGTACGTGCACGCGCACCATGCGCAGGACCTTGACGTCACCCGCTGCATCATAGCCGAGAGGTGCGCCGGGTTCCTGCCCGCGTTCGACGCGTCGATGAAGTCGACGAAGGGCCACCGCTTCAACATGTTCGTCATGCGGAGGCCGCTGTTCTTGGAATACTGCGACTGGCTCTTCGGCGTCCTCTTCGAGCTCGAGAGGCGGCTCGACATCTCGGGCTATTCGCCGTACGACGCGCGCGTGTTCGGGTTCGTGGGGGAGCGGCTGCTGGACGTGTGGCTGGGGCAAAAGGCGTCGGAGCCCGGCGGCGTCAGGGTGGCCGAGATGCCGGTGATGCACCTTGAGAGCCAGCACTGGCCGACGAAGATAGCGTCGTTCCTCAGGCGCAAGCTGCGCGCCGGTCAGTGATCCTTGCTCCAGAAGCTGAGCCAGTCGTCGACGAACTTCTTCATCTTCTCCTCGGGAAGGACCGCCTTCGTTGCCTCGTGCATGTTGCGCGTGCGGACGAGCGCCTTCATGTAGTCGGCCCGCAGGGTCTTGTACGGCTGGAAGCGTATGTCGGGCGCGCCTTTCTGCAGGAAGTACGCGATCGACCACGCGATCGCGTACTTCGCCTCGCGCTCGGAGTCGGTTCCCGAGTAGAACTCCTCGTACCCCATGCGCATGATCGCGGGGAGAATCTCGGCGAAGTCGGCTGCGCCGGTGCGCACGATCGCGGCGGCGTTGGGGTCTGCGTCGAACACGACCTCCCCGTCGAGGCCGAAGTGGGTGTTGGCGAAGAGCTCGGCGTGGCCTTCGTTGAACCAGGGCGACGACGTGATCATGCTGGCCGCGTACGAGGCGTACTGGTGGAACGCCTCGTGGCGGACCGTCTTGAGAAGCCCGTCCACTCCGGTGTCGGAGATGTACGCGACGAGCTCGCGCCTTTCCGGCGCCCAGACGGCGGCTGTCCACTGGTAGTCCAGCCCCACGTACGCGAGGTACTGGGCGCGTCCGTCGAGAATGCGGATGACCGCGGGCCTGACCGGGTCCTTCAGAGGCGAGGGCGCGGCGGCCGCGTACGCCTTCCTGAGGCGCGGCAGCTTGTTCGTGAGCGAGGCGCCGAGAGGCGCGGACTGCTCAGGCGGGAGATTGTCCACGACAACTACGTCGCCCGAGTCGACGAAGTGCCATTCCGGGTAGTTGACCACCGCCCTGTGAACGTCCTCGCGCAGGAACCTGTTCTCGTCGTCCACCGTGAACTTCGCCTTCGGGTCCTTCTTGTTGGCCGAGTCCTTCGCCGCCGGCTTCATCCCCACGACCTGGTCGAGGAAGTCCTTGTCGAAGCAGTCGAGCGCCGCCGCGAGGTCCTCCTTCTCGCCGGCCTCGAACGCCACCATGTACCAGTCGGCGTCGGGCGAGCTCTTGCCGTCGACTTTCGGCAGGAACGCGTAGACGACGGTGCGCGGCTCCTCGCACGGGTACTCCCAGAGCTCGACGAAGTTCTGCCGGTTCGCGCGGCGCGGCTTCTCCGGCTCGGAGACCTCTACGGGGGAGATCGACATCACGGCTTCGTCGCGCGCCGTGCGGTCCTTTGCGCCGAGGCGCTCGAGGCGGTCGCGGAAGTCTGCGCGCGTCCTCACGACGCCGGGCTGGTCGGATGGGACCTTGGACGGAATGCGCGCGATCCACAGCTTGTTGCCGGCCTGGTCGAGCCAGCGCCCGCGCACGCTCATCGCGGTCCAGAGGTCGAGCACGTCGAACCTGTCCGCGAGCCGGTTCTCCGAGCCGGACCCGACGAGGTAGGCGGTGGCGCGCGGCATCTCGAGCGGCATGCCCCTGGAGTTGGAGAGGACGGGCAGTTCGAGGGCGAGGTCCGGGAACTCCCGGGCCTTGTCGAAGGTAACGGCCGCGCCTGCCGCGCTAGTTGCCAATGTTGCGAGAACGGCTATGTACGCACTGTAACGCATAAACCATGTTTGCCCCAAGGAGCACGATCTGCCAGCTCATGTAGATCCACGCGAGGATTATCGGGATGAACGCGAACGAGCCGTAGAGCGCGTTCGACTTGGCGATCCCCACCTGCGCGACCGCGCACAGCTTCATCCACAGCCCGAACAGCACAGCCGTGATCAGTCCGCCTTCGAACGCGGCGCGGCGCTGCACCTTTGTGTTGGGCATGAACCCGAAGAAGAACGCGAAGGCCGTGGCTGCGGAGACAAGCGTGAAGAAGAAGCTCAGGGTCTTTGACGCGAGGGCGTTCTTGAGGAACCCGCTCAGCGGCCTCGTGAAGTCCGTCATGCCCACGGTTGCGTCTATGATCGAGTCGGCCGCCTTCATGACCGGCATCGACATGGCGATGGCGACGAGGATGGGCAGCACCACGGAGACGAACGCGTAGAGGTATGCGCGCTTCCAGATGGGGCGCGGCTTCTCGACCTCCCATATCTCGTTGAAGGACCCCTCGACCATCCCCAGGGTCGATATGACCGTCCAAAGGAGCATCGCGAGTCCCGCCCACCCGAGCGTCCCCACGTTGAAGTTGTCGATGCGGTCGATCAGCTCGTTCGACATCTGGCGCAGCTGGATCGCGAAGCCCCTGGCGTTCTGGCGCTTCTCCTCGGCGGCCTTCTCGTCCGGCGTGAGGACCTTTGCGAGGTCGTTCTGCTGCGCGTTTTCCACGGCCGCTATCTGGGCGTCCAGGTTCTCGTTGATCTTTGTGCGTATGAGGTCGTCCGCCCCGCATGTGCGCGCGAGGAGGAGGAGAAGGCACAGGATCGGTACTATCGCCAGGATCGAGAAGTAGGTCAGGCCGGCGGCATGGAGGCCGCAGCGGTGGGTGACGAAGCCCCTGAAGGCCGTGGTGGAGAACCGCGCGCAGTGCACGCCGATGCGCCGCCAGAACCCGAGCTCGTCGGAGTCAAGCCTCCACATCCCCTCCCCCATGAAGAAGAAGAGCTTACGCCACCATGGTGCCTTTTTCGCTTCTGCCATTTTTTCGCCGTAATGTGTATGCGCGTTTCCGCGTCATCGTGAAACTCAAACGGATTATAGCACATTTTATTGCCGTCGTGCAAAGGGTGACGCGCCGCGCGCGCGCCCGCGGGAATCAGGCGCGTCTTTTCGCGCTTGCCCGCCGGCAAGGTGAAATGGTATCATTGGGGCATGCAGGAGGAGACACTGGAAAGGGAGCGCATGAAGGCGCTCAACGCACGACGCGCCGCCGGGGCAAGGCGGCTCGGCGAACGCATTGTGCCCGGCCTGCCCGTCGATGCGGACGCGGTTGAGCTCCGCACGCCCATCGCCCGGCTCGACTCCGCGATCGACGCCATGCTGGCCTCCATGGGATGCGAGAAGAACCCGTTCTTCGACGCCGTGTGCGAGAAGTGGGACGCGCTCTTCCCCGACCTGCCGGCCCGGCCCGGGCGGTACGAGGACCGCTGCCTCTACCTCTTCGTCAGGTCGCCGGCGGTGAACTTCGCGGTCCGTCCGAAGCTGCCCGCCGTCAAGCGCGCGCTTGCCAGGCTCGAGGGCGCGCCGAGGCGCTTCGACGTGCGGCTGGAGATACGCGCGTGAACTCGAACGACGTCATACGAGACGCGCGCGTCGAGCACGTGCGCGAGCTGAAGGCCGAGATAGCGCGGCTCAAGGCGGGCCTTTCCGCCGCCACGGACGAACTCGGCGAGTGGCGCGCGCACTTCGACCTGGCGCTCCTCGCGGCCGCCGACGCGGCGAAGGTGCCGCCGGGAGGCAGGATCGTTATCGTCGACGGATGCAACCTCCTCTTCAACGAGTTCCGCCGCGACAAGGCCGCGCTTCTCGCGGCGGCGGGCGCGGTCGAGGCGGGCTTCGTGTGGGTCGTGTTCGACGGCCCGCGCGAGAACTCGCGGGCCGAGGGGCGCATGCGCGTCTCGTACACCGGCGGCACGGGGACGCAGCGCGCGGACCGCCTGGTCACGGACTACGTGAGGATGCTGCGCCGTGCCGGCGACACGCACGAGGTCGTGGTCGTGACGGGCGACAGGGATTTCAGGAAGGCCGTCGAAAAGGAGGGCGCGAAATGCCAGGACAAGTTCTGACCTGCGGCTACAGGAGCGGCGACTTCACGGACGCGCTTCTCTCGCTGGACCCGGTGATACACGCATTTGACGCATACCATGCGGACGCGATCCGCGCGAAGTGGGGGAGGGACGTCCTCTGCTCGTCGCACCTGCCGCCGGGCCCGTTCTCCGAAGTCCACCTCAAGGCGGGCCCGAGGCTCATGCCGGCGGAGCTCCTGCTGTCGCAGCTGCAGGAGATATACCTGGCGCTCGAAGAAGGCGGCGTGCTGTACGTGACGTTCGAGGGGACGGAGGCCGACGCTCTCGCCGCCCTCAAGAAGGTCTTCCGCCGCGTGAAGAAGGTCAGGGGCGACAAGCACACCGTGTGGCTCGAGGCGCGTCGCGAGGGCGACCTGAAGCGCGTGAGGGACTTCGCGTGCGAATGGCCGGCCAGCGTGCCCGGCGGAGAGACCCTGTCCTTCACGAGCTTCCCAGGCTGCTTCTGCCACCGCCGCGTCGACGACGGCGGGCTTGCGCTCGCCGAGACGGTCTGCGCGCGGGAGGCCGGCGCGGGTGGCGGCGAGCCGAGGATACTCGACATGGGATGCGGGTGCGGGCTGGTGGGGCTTCTCGTGGCCGACGCGTTCAGAAGGACGGGCCGCGGCTTCTCGCTGACCATGATCGACAGCCACTCCCGCGCCACGGAGGCGGCCGAGCTCAACGCGCGCAAGTTCGGGATCGACGCGGAGGTGGTCCTTTCGGCGAAGGGCATCCCGCGCGACAGGCGGCATCTCGGGCAGTACGACATATTCGTCGGGAACCCGCCGTACTACAGCGACTACAGGATAGCCGAGGTCTTCCTCCAGACGGCATGGGCCGCGCTGAAGCCGGGAGGCCGATGCTACACCGTGGTCAAGACGGCCACGGGCCTCCTCCCGCTGCAGGAGAAGTACTTCAGGCGCGCCGAGGTGATCGCCCGCCGCAACTACGCGGTCCTTGTCTCCGTCCGCTAGCGACTCCGCCCGCGCGAATTCTCCTAAGGCCGCTTGACCGGCAACACTGGAAATGGTACACTTCCAGTGTAATTTGAAGGCGGCGGCGCGTGCCAATGCCAAACCACACCGAAAGGAGTAAATGCGATGGGCACATTCGAAGTGAAGAAGTCCGGCGACGGATTCATGTTCAATCTCAAGGCGGGCAACGGAGAGGTGATCGGGTCGTCCGAGGTCTACAACCGCCGCGACTCCCTTGACAACGGCATTGAGAGCGTGAAGAAGAACGCGCCCGAGGCGCCGGTCGAGGACCAGACGGCCGAGGGATTCGAGGCGAAGACCTGCCCTAAGTTCGAAGTCTTCACCGACAAGGCCGGCAAGGCACGCTTCCGCCTCAAGGCCCGCAACGGCGAGATCATCCTCGCGAGCCAGGGCTATGCGAGCGTGCAGAGCTGCCTCGCGGGCGTCGAGTCCGTGAAGAAGAACGCGGCCGACTCGAAGGTCACGGAAGTCGCCTGACCCCCCAGGGCCGCGTAAGGCATGCCGCGCTTCGGCGCGGCCGCGGATGGTGCGGACGCGCGCAAGTGCGTCCGCACCACTGTTTTCAGCCACGCAGCTCGGCGGAACGCCTCGCGGCGGCGGCAAGCGTCGCGGCGACGGTCGGCTTGAAGTCGCCCGCCGCAAGGACATCCATTCCAGCGGCCGTGGTGCCGCCCTTGGTGGCGACGCCCGCTATGAACTCCTCGAGGTCCGCCCCCGATTCGCGCAGGTACTTGGCCGTGCCGTACATCGTCTGCTCGGCCAGGAGCCGCGCCGCGTCGGGAGGGAGGCCGAGCTTCCGGCCGCCTTCGGCCATTGCAAGCTCCATGAACGCGAAGAAGGCGGGCCCGCTGCCGGAAAGCGCCGTCACGGCGTCGAAGTGCCTTTCGGCGAGCTCGACGGTCCGCCCGGCCGCCCCGAGCACGCGCGTGACGAGCTTCACGTCCTTGGGCAGGGCGTTCTTCCCGCCGCATATCGCGCACATCCCCTCGCCTGCGCGGAGCGCCAGGTTGGGCATCACGCGGACGAGGCGGGCCTTTGGCCCGAGCGCCTTGCGCAGGACCGAGAGGGTCTTGCCCGCGACGATCGAGACGACGAGGTGCCTTTCGGTGAGCAGCGGCTTCACCGCCGCGGCGACTTCGGCCATGTCCTGCGGACGCACCGCCAGGAATATGGTCCTCGCCTTTTTCGCCACCTCGGCGACGTCGGGGGTCGTCTGTACGCCGTACTTCCGCGAAAGTTCGCGTGCACGCGCGGGTATCTTCTCCGCCATGACGACGGACGATGGCTCGAACCCGTCAAGACGGGTCATCGCCGACAGTATGCCTTCGGCCATTTTTCCGGCGCCGAAGAAACCGAATGCAGTTTTCATGATGTGAAGTGTAGCAAAAACCGACGGATTTTGGTACTGTATACAGTATGCAATCTGGAGACAAGTGGTTTGTTAGAAACGAGGACGGGAAGATGTTCGGCCCCTGCGGGCTCGACACGCTCGCGCAATGGTCCCGAGAGGGCCGCATAGCGCCCTCTGCATGCATCTCCTGCGACCGCGTCAGCTGGACCCCCGCCCCGTTGAAGCCGGAGCTCGAGATGAACTGGATCGTCGAGGTCGGGCTGCGCCAGTACTTCGGGCCTGTGCACTCGGCCGCAGTCGACGACCTCGTCAGAAGCGGGGCGGTGCCGTCGGGGGCGCGGAGGTTCTGCCTCTACGGCGGCGGGGACAATCTCGTCGCGAAGGTAGACAAGCTTACGCAGTCGGTCGCGGAGCGCGACGTCGTGATACTGGAGCAGCGCGAGTCGATGTCCGCGCAGTCGTCCGAGCTCGAGGCGAAGACGAGGCTCGCGGAGGACCTGGCGCGGCAGCTGGAGGAGAGGGGCGGCAAGCTCGAGGAGCAGCGGCGCCAGCTCGACGAGCAGGCGTCGCGCATCGCGGCGCAGCAGCGCCAGCTCGACGAGCAGTCGTCGCGCATTGCGGAGCAGGCCGCGCTCTCGCACGAGCAGGCGGCGATGCTCAGGGAAGCCGAAGCCGAGGTGGCCGCGCTGCGCGAG
>JAEEGL010625802.1_pt1 | contig 15232 bp, 13 predicted proteins | sample 9134231 | NCBI WGS metagenome assembly JAEEGL01 (sample SAMN16246548, study PRJNA631951) | gut metagenome | biome: gut microbiome; feature: rumen; material: fiber-attached | host: Bos | place: Iran: Karaj | collected 2018-10 | reverse complement strand
TCCTCGATCTCCTTAGGATAGATATTCTCACCGCCGCGGATGATCATGTCCTTGATACGGCCTGTGATCTTGTAGTAACCGTCTTCAGGTCTTCTCAGAGCGAGGTCACCTGAATGGAGCCAGCCGTCTTCGTCGATAGCGGCTGCTGTAGCCTCAGGCATCTTGTAGTAACCCTTCATGATATTGTAGCCGCGTGCGCAGAACTCACCCGGAACACCGTCAGGCAATTCAACGCCTGTCTCAGGATCAACGATCTTGGTCTCAACGCCGAAGATAGAAGGTCCTACGGTATTAACTCTCTGCTCGATCGTGTCTGTTGTCTTGGACATCGTTGTTGCAGGAGATGCTTCTGTCTGACCATAAGTGATAACGATCTCCGGCATATGCATCTTCTCGATAACTTCTTCCATTGTCTTGATCGGGCAAGGTGAACCTGCCATGATACCTGTTCTCATGTGTGAGAAGTCTGTCTTCGGGAAATTCTCATGTCCAAGCATTGCGATGAACATCGTAGGAACGCCATGGAAGCATGTGATCTTCTCCTGGTTGATACAGTGCAGTCCTTTTCGAGGAGAGAAGGCTGTGATAGGAGACATAGTAACGCCGTGTGTGACGGATGCCGTCATGGCAAGAACCATACCGAAGCAGTGGAACATGGGAACCTGGATCATCATCTTGTCGTTTGTGGACAGATCCATGCAGTCACCTATTGCCTTACCGTTATTTACAACATTGTAGTGTGTAAGCATAACGCCCTTGGGGAAGCCTGTGGTTCCTGAGGTGTACTGCATGTTGCAGACATCATGCTTGTCTATCGTACGGCGGATCTTCTCCACTTCACTATAGGGGACCTTATCAACCAAAGAACCCATATCATCCCAATGGAAACAACCGGGAACGCGGGACTCACATGTGATGACATTCTTAAGGTAAGGAAGCCTTGCCGCACTAAGCTCACCGGGCTTGGAATCCTTAAGTTCAGGACAGATCTCATTGATGATCTGGATATAGTCAGAATCCTTAAACTTATCAATCATAACGAGTGTGCAGGTATCTGACTGGCGTAAAAGGTACTCGATCTCATGAATCTTATAAGCAGTATTAACCGTTACAAGAACGCATCCGATCTTGGTTGCAGCCCAGAATGTCAAATACCACTGGGGAACGTTCGTGGCCCAGATAGCGATGTGATCGCCCTTCTTACATCCCATGGCAAGGAATGCTCTTGCGAGGTTATCCACATCATCCCTGAATTCGGGATATGTCCTCGTGTAATCGAGCTCAGTATATCTGAAAGCATACTGATTCGGGAAAAGCTCGCAGATCTTATCGAGAACATCCGGGAAAGTCAGATCAATTAATGTTTCCTTGGGCCAGGGATAGTAACCTGTTCCTCTTGTATCCATCTGAAGTGACTGGGTTCCATGGGTCTTGTACTGCTCCATATAGCCGGAGAAATGAGGAACAACGATATTGGCATCAAGCATATCCTTGGACCATCTGTAGACCCACTCAAGTGAAACGAAACCATCGTAATTAATGGAATCGAGGGCATCAAACATCTCCTTCAAAGGCATAGAACCGGTGCCCATGAGCTTGTATACCACGTTACCGTCCTCCATCACGGAGTCCTTAACGTGTACATGCTTAATGTATCCGCCTAATGTATCTACTGTCTGCTTAGGCGTCTCACCGAAGAATCTGTACGGATGGTGCATATCCCACAAAGCCTGAACCTTGGGGCTTGCGATCTCATCGAGAACCTTCTTAAGTCTTGAAGTATCTGCATAAACACCGTTTGTCTCAAGAAGCAATGTGACATTGTACTTCTCGGCAACAGGAACGAGTTCCTTCATGGTGTCGATAACGATCTTATCGTCGAAGTCGCCTGCGGGAGCTGCGGTAAGATCTCCCAAAACTCTTATATATCTTGCTCCAAGCTTTGAAGCGAGCTCACAGTAAGCTACGATCTCGGCAACAGCCTGGTCCTTGCTGTCAGGATTATTAACAGGAAGACCTGAGGATAGGCAAGGGATCTCGAGCTTAAGCTCCTTAAGCTTTGCAATGGTCTTCGGAAGCTGTGCATCCTTGAAAGGGGGAGCCTTTACAGAAAAGATATCGTCTCCGAGGCCTCTTATCTCGATACCGTCAAAATTGAAATCCTTGGCCATGGAGTAGATCTCCTGCCAGGTAAAATCAGGACATGCAAGTGTCGAAAAACAAGTTAACATATATAAAAACCCTCTGCCTATATTAAAATCTTTCCTATTTTAATATCAGGCAAAGGATTAGTAAATTCACAATTGTTAATAAAAATTAGCGATAATATACGAGGTTTATAGGGTTTTATTTACCTCTCAATTTGTATATAACAGCCATTGCGACGTGTTCACCGCGGATTCCGACCTGTACATCGTCAGCGATATTAGAAACGATAGACTTCTCTAGCTCATCCCAGGATTCGCTGTCCTCGCCCTTCTCCTCGACATTCTTCTTATAAGTCGAGAGGGACCAGTAAAGTGTATCCATAACCTGCTCAGACTCATATTCGTAAGGAACACCCATCATCATGGCAGGCGTGCAGTAATTACTGATATCGACACCGGCAGGAAGTGTAAACGCTACCTCAAATGCCTCTCTTACCTTGCCCATAATGCCCTTCGAAAAGGCATTCTTGCCTGACTTCGATGCTGCAAGGAGTTCTGCCCTCTTGTTGGCATCCATAAGTGTGTCAGTCTCAAGATTGATACTTACGACCCCGTCCTCCTCGATAAAGGTAAGTTCGCACTTAACTTCACCCGTAAGAGTTCTTAACATCGACATCGTCTCTTCTGTCAAAAGACGAAGCATCAGTGAATCCTTATGACCGAGATTTATAAGTTTACCGAATTCAACTGCCTCAGAGAGAACCTCAGATGCGTCATCGCCTGTACTTTCTAATTGGAATCCTCTGGACTTAATCATAATGCCCCCTGTTATAGCAATTTATGTGCGTGTTCAGATATTCTTGGTGATGGTGAGGATATTCTTCCCGTCCTGATTGACGTAATTAACATCATCCATGGTCTTCTTGGTGAGGAAAATACCAAGACCGCCAACATCTCGCTCGTGTACACCCAACGTAACATCGGGATCTTCCTTCTTCAAAGGATCGAAGGGTACACCCGAATCAATAAAAGTTATTCTGATTGAAGCAGGGTCATCAACGATAGCCGCCTTAATGACAGCCTCACCGTCATTGCCCTGATAAGCGTAACTAGCAATATTTACAAAAATCTCTTCAACCGCAAGACTGATCTGCATGGAATCCTTCATGGAAACTCCGGCCTGTTCAACAATACCGTCGATAAACGACTGTACTGATGACAGTTGATCAACCTTGGCAGGTATCTTCAATTCTGTTTCTTTAATAGCCATATTCGCCGGAATCTATTTCTCTTACTCTATAGTAAGAATGTCTGCAAAGCCTGTAACTTCAAAAATCTCCATAATCGATTCATTAACATTAATGACCTTCATGCTGCCATTATTGTTCATGATCTTCTGAGCTGAGATAAGGATTCTAAGTCCTGCAGAAGAGATATAATCGAGTTTCTCAAAGTCCATGATAAGTTCTTTAACGTTCTCGAGCGAAGTATCAACCTCCTTCTCAAGATCCGATGCAGTAACTGTATCCAATCTGCCCGTAAGAGCAATAGTGAGTTGATCACCATTGGTTTTCTTCTCGATACTTAGCATATTATCCTCCCGAATAAGATATCTGTAACTGATTATACCATTACAATTCTTTGATATGCACTAAATATTAGGTTATATTAGTGTAAAGCGAAAACTTACTGAGCAAATGGTGGAAAAATGAAGTGTTTTGAAATAGCGGAGAAGATGAAAGAGGTTCAGATCTCCGATTTTAAGAGTTGTCCTTTCCAATATGTTGTCATTCTGACGCCTTCTGAATGGGTTCAGAAAAGGGATTTGTTTGACATGGGTATCGACCTTGATGTCGAGACCTCAAGCATTTATAACACACGCGCTGAAGTAAACTACGACTCCCTGACAGGCGAGTTCTACATTCCCGACAGGAATAACCTGTCAGGTAACGGATACAGATTTGCTTTCGCACTTGATGAGAAGGGCGTTATCTTTATTGACGATAATGATGACGCATTGACACTTGTCACCAACGTCGCCATGAAAAGAAAGCTTATTAATCCCTGCCTCGAGCGTTTCTTATATGATTTTCTCGAGCTTATCATAGACAAGGACCAGCAGCTTCTCGAGCAATACGACCACTCGTTAGATAAGGTGGAGAATACTATCCTCGATGGAGAAACCGATGACGTACTCGGTAAGATAAGCAGCATAAGAAGCGATCTTCGTGACCTTAAGACACACTATACCCAGCTTCTTGACCTTTGCCAGGAGTTGGAGGAGAACGAGAATGATTTCTTCAAGGAAGAGAACGAGCGTTACTTCCACCTCGTATGCCAAAGGATCGAGACTTTGTATGACATCGATACTTCCCTCGTTGATTTCTCCATTCAGATCCGCGACTTCTACCAGACACAGATGGATGTTAAACAAAATAACACCATCGCGCTGCTTACTATCATATCGACTATCTTTATGCCGCTTACGCTGATCGCAGGCTGGTACGGAATGAATTTCAGGTATATGCCCGAACTTAACTGGCCGTGGGCTTATCCCGCAGTATTCCTGGTAAGTGTGGTAATCGTTATCGCCTGCGTTCTTATCTTTAAGAAGAAGAAGTGGCTTTAATACTTAAGGACATCTATCAGCAGGAACCAGCTTAAGCCGTAGTAGCATCCAACTGCCACAAGGTCGTTGACAGTTGTAATGAGCGGGCCTGACGCAACAGCCGGGTCTATTTTTATCTTCTTGAAGAACAACGGAATTATAGTTCCGATGATGCTTGCCATTACCATGGATACGATAAGAGATAATCCGATGCATCCGCTTACTGAGAATGCAAATCGGGGCTCAGCCTGCTTTACGGTAATAAGGTAGACTCCCACAAGAAGAACTGAAGCGAGTCCGATGATGATACCGACACTAAGACCTACCCTCGACTCCTTAAGAACAAGCTTAAACTTCTGCGCGAAAGTAAGGTTCTCGTCAGTAAGAACCCTGATGGTGACAGCAAGAGACTGAGTACCAACATTACCTGCCATATCAAGGATCAGCGACTGGAACGCCATGATTATCGTAAGCTGTGCGATGACAGATTCAAAAACTCCGACGAGGGACGAGACCAGCATGCCAAGACCTAAGAGGATGAACAACCATGGAAGTCTCTTAAGCATACTCTGCTTCAAAGGCTCCTTAAGATCCTCCTCTGCAATAAGTCCGGCGAACCTCGCGTAATCCTCACCCATCTCATCATCTACAACCTCGATGATGTTCTGTGCAGTAATAACGCCCAATATTCTGTTATCCTCATCAAGAACAGGGATCAAATCCTCCGAATAGTCCTTAAGCTTCTCAATACAGTCGTCGATCTGCTCACTGCCGTAAACATACGGGAACGATGTAACTATAAGATCATCCAAAGGCTTTGTGTTGCGGGCTATGATCAGATCCTTAAGATCGATGGCACCAAAGAATGAGCCGTCATCACCCTCAACGAATATAGTCGAGATATTGTCATTATCTTCCGCCTGCTTAACGAGTTCGCTCATCGCCTGCTTTACCGTAAGGTCAGCTGTGATGACAATGAAGTTAGCTGTCATGTGGCTTCCGATCTCATCCTCATCATATGAAGCGATAAGGCTGATCTCATCTCTTACATCAGAATCGAGAGCCTCGATGATGAGTCTTCTTCTCTCCTTATCAAGTTCTCTCAGGATATTGGCAGCCGTATCTGTCTCAAGTTCAGATACGATCAAAGCGGCACGCCTCAAGTCTATCTCGTTAAGGAACACTCCGGCCTGTTCCTCGTCAAGGAACTCAAATACTTCGGCAAGCAAAGACAGACCGCAGACGCGGAAAAGCTTCTTCCTTCCTGTCTCATTCAGGCCTTCCAATGCAGAAGCAATATCACTTGCGTGATAGTCTTCAAGTTTGTTGTGAATTACTCTCGGGGATTCCTTCCCCATTACGATCGAGATTATTTCCTCGGAATAATCTCTTCTTATATCTTTCTCACCCATCTGTCCTACCTCTTTCTCAAAGTAAAACAAACGGAAAACAAAAACCTCTGATTCCTATCGGCAAACAGAGGTTACAACATATCATTTAATCCTTAAAGCTAATGATCCGATCGACGCCACGACACTTTAAGAAACAAAGGATATCTCGTAACTGTTTTCTCCGTTTGTCACAACTGTCACTACCGTCCACCGAATTCACCTCACTTTGCAAATAAACTAAAGGATCTTAATCCCTCGCACGTCATTATAATACCGTTCATTTTATTTGTTAACCCCCGAAAGAATAAAAACTTGAATTTCTTTTTATCGTTTGCTATACTCTCTGTCGTTGACCATTCAACATTGCCGAATTGTGTAATGGTAGCACTCCGGTTTCTGGTACCGTCTGTCTGGGTTCGAATCCTAGTTCGGCAGCCAAAGAACTCCCGCCACTAAGGCGGGAGTTTTTATTTTACTTATTCGTTGACAGGCTCAAGAGGCGGCAGACATCCCAACTGTTCAAGTTTACTTCTTACCTTTCCCATATCTTCATATATCGGTATTTTCTGCTTCGGGTCCCTTAAAGCATAAGCCGGATGGAATGTTGTCATAATATAGTATCCGTTCGACTCGATGAACTTTCCTCTTACATCACCCATCTTGACTTTCTGACCGAAGAATCCCTCATAAGCCGTTGAACCGCAAAGAAGTATTACCTTAGGTCTAACGAGCTTAAACTGGATGGCAAGAAGGCGCTTGCAAGCCATAATCTCGGAAGGCTCAGGACGTCTGTTCTGAGGCGGTCTGCACTTACAGATGTTACAGATATGGTAGTCCTCATCTGTAAACCCGTATGAAGAAAGAAGACTCTGAAGAAGCTGGCCGGACCTTCCTACGAAGGGCTTTCCCTCCTGGTCCTCGTTAGCCCCGGGCGCCTCCCCTACTATCATCAAAGGTGCATTTCTGCCGCCTCTGTAGATTACTGTATTGGTGGCATTCTGCTTTAAAGGGCATTTATCACACGCTCTGCATAATGATTCAAATTCTTCCCACTTGGCATTGAACTGTTCTGATGTCATCTCATCCGCCTCACTTAAATAATACAATTATACACGAATGATATAATCTTCCCATGAGACTCGATAAAGCACTATCATCATCAGGATACGGCACAAGATCCGAAGTTAAGACTCTTATAGCCAAAGGGCTTGTAAGTGTCTCCGGGAATGTTATAAAAGATCCGGGATACAAGCTTAAAGATGACGAAGCAAAAATGATCGAAGTAAAAGGTCAATCGGCAGATATCAAGGAGAACATCTACCTTGTTCTCAATAAACCTGACGGTGTTCTTACGGCAATGGAAGATAAAAGACTGCCTCATGTGGGTGAATTCATTCCGCCAAACCTTAAAAACCGCAAGATATCACCTGTAGGCCGACTTGATTTCCATACCACGGGACTTCTTATTCTTACCAATGACGGAGAACTGTCACACCGTCTTACCTCACCTAACTATGATATCCCCAAAGTATATGAGGTAACCTATGACGGTCCGCCCGTTACAGATGAGCAGGTACGGGATGCTAAGGACGGTGTTACACTCACGGATAAGGATAAGCCCGTTAAGCTTAAGCCTTCAATACTCGAACCTGTCAACGGCAGCCAGGCTTTGCTTACTCTTACCGAAGGAAAGACACATGAAGTAAGAAGGATTTTCGCGAAGTGGGAAAGACCTGTGACAGCACTTAAAAGGATCAAAGCGGGTTCACTGTCGCTTGGTGATCTTAACGCGGGTGAGTTACGGGAGCTTACCGCAGAGGAAATAAGCGGGCTTAAGGAAATTACAGGACTGATTTAAGCAGTTCCATAATAATGAACTCTGAGTCGGAAAAATCCATAGACTGGGAATAGATGGTGAATACAAGCGAAGCATCATACTCGGGCCACAGATTCTCATAACCCAACGAACGGATTGCATCAGGGTCCGTTATCTTAAGGCCTACAAGCACCGAAGTATCGTCGTACATCTGAAGATTATCATCAACAGCAAGTTCAGCTCCGAACTGGCGCTCGTAATCATCGAGGATGTGCCTTGATTCCCTCTCACTCATGAATACAGGCTCGATCTTTTGCAGCTGCTCGGCTGTAAGATTGTCACGAAGAAGTGAATAAAGAGAGGAAAGATCGGATAGATTCGAGAAGTAGTAAGGCATAGTCGCCTCATCATAGACAATAACGTTCGGACATGAAAGAATCAGCGTCGCGGCAGACTGATCCGCATAGGCTGACGGGCTTTGATCCTGATCGTTCGGAACGACCATATCAACAACACCGATCATCGGATTCTCGAATCCTAATCTCGTAGTAAGGAATCTCTCCATGTAATCGGACTCATTCGAGAAATGGCCGATAGAGATAATACCGCTGTCATAGCCCGGACGGGTGACTATAGTATGGATCAGGTTTCCAGCAAGGAAGATCAGGATAATTCCGATTAAATACTTGTACCATGTGTAAGAGAAGTATGTTCTCCACTCATCTCCGGTCTTACCCAGGAATTTCTTTTCCTGCTCCCTTTGCTCTTCCTTCATCACGCGCTCATCGCGGCGTCCGGAGGCGATATCATAGACCGCAGATAAAGTACTAAGTTTCTTGCGTCCTTCGGGAGAACTGTCTGACCTTAAATTCTTTGATAATACCCAGAACTTCTCATCGATAGCAAAGTCATTGGCATTTAACGGGAGTCCCATATATTCGAGAGCTTCCGCCTTAGTCATATTGGAAACCTCTGAAGAAACTTCATCCTCACCTTGACTTTTGATCGCCGTGAGAGCCGCTTCTTCACTTACAGCTTTGAAGGTCTTAAACTTACCGGAAAACAATCCGCTCAGAGCGTCATCGGCGGATTCTTCAGTATCCTTACCAACAACATAGTAAATATTTTCACAGGAAGACTCAGCAAGCTTAGGGATAATAATCCTCTTGACCCACTTAAGGTCAACTTCATTTATCTTCATATGAAGGTCAGATGTCGTTAAGTCATCAGTAATAATAAGATTGCTGCATTTATACTTGCGGATGATCTCCACAGCATGCATCATGGGTGTCCTGAAACCATCCCTGTCGCCATAAGACTTAAGGGAGAAGATACAGGACCTGGTTTCCTCGTCATACTTCAGAGTAAATGCTTCTGAATCATAAAGATTATCCATTAGTAAAACACTTAACCGCCATATTCAAAATATTCATAGTGCAAAACTGCAGATCAGCCTTGGGAAGAGCTCCTGAGCCGACCGCATCAATTATATCAGTAACATTAGCTTCGCACCCAGGCATCTGCCAGTCGTTACCGCTTCTGATGCATTCCACACTCGAAGATATAGGATATACCGCTTTCTCATAATCTCCAAATACATTTTCCTGAGAGGTGTACCAGTCAGTCATTACAACACCCTTAAAGCCCCACTCATCACGCAAAACATTACGGCAAAGACCGACATGGTTTGCAGCGTGAGTGCCGTTAATCAGGTTATAAGAAGTCATAACGGAATAAGGCTGAGATTCCTTAACTGCAATCTCGAAGCCTCTTAAATACAGGTTACGTATTGTCCTCTCAGATACATGGGAGTTAGAGAACATCCTGTTTACTTCCTGATTATTGCAGCAGAAATGCTTGATCGTTGTTCCCTGCCCGCCGAGAGACTGGACACCGTCTGTCATTGCAGCTGCACACTTACCGGCGATAAGAGGATCCTCTGAATAGTACTCAAAGTTCCTTCCACAAAGGGGATTTCTATGGATATTCATTCCCGGAGCCAGCCAGAAGTGTACAAAATATTCCTTCATCTCCTCGCCGACTATCTTACCCATCTGTCTTATAAGATCCATGTTAAAGCTCTGGGCAAGGGCAGTAGCTATCGGAATTGCCGTGCAGTACTGATAGTAGTCAACAGCATCCTGAGGTATATCATCCGGGAACGGATTATACGATAAGCCGAACACTTCACCGCCCGGAATAAGAACTCCGTCTTTGGTGGTCTTAAAATGAGGCTGAAGTCTTAAGCCTGCAGGACCGTCGGCCAGGATCATAGAGGGGATTCCCCTTGATTCAAGATAGGTGGTAATAGTCTCGGCTGCAGCGCCGGGAACCTGCTTGGAAGCCGATCCTACAACATTAGCAGTCTGGACCATATCGGCACCGTAATCACCGACACACAGCTTAGCCATTTGCTCGACCGTTAACTGAGCGGTCAATTCTTCAACCGTGGCTCTGCCTTCAATGACATCCTCGAACCTTATAGTCTCTCCCGCTCTTGTATCCTTGAGCTCCTCCCTGTTATCCACATATGAGGGATCGAATGTTACGACACCGGAAGCATCTATAATAAATTCTTTTATACCGGTAAGATCGGGCTCCTGCGCCAATCCGGGATTAGTAAACTCATCTTCTATTCCGCTGTCACCAAACATATTACGCAGATGCTCTGTAGCAATCCTGCCGGTAACAACGAACTTCGCAACAGGAACAGCACTTGCGCTGTCCTTTCCTGCAAGCAGGATATAGTCCCCGGACTCAAGGACTTTACTCTCACACTTGGTGCAATACGATGCCACCTGCGACAGCGAGAATGAAGCCTCAGCGGTTCCCTCTTCCCCTGGTGCAAGCAAAGCTGTTTTCGCAAAGGCTACGAGTTCCTTAAACGGCTTATCAAGTTTAACGTGCGGGGATGCGACAAAAAACTCCAGAACCTCCTTGCCTGCTCTTGCCCCTTCGTTGGTGACTTTGTACTTTACACTTACATCAAGGCCGTTCACATCGACCGAGTCAAGCTCTATGCCAAATGTTGTATAGCCTAAGCCGTACCCGAACGGATAATCAGGTTTGATGTTGTAGGAATCAAAATAGCGGTATCCGATATAGACGCCTTCCTTATAGTACTCATCATCGGTGTTGCCGTTATTGTGACTGAAATTCTCACCGTTAGGATAGGAAGAGAAGTCAAAGCACCACGTGTCCGTAAGGCGTCCCGACGGATCTGCCTTTCCCGTTAAAACATCTGCGGCTATATTGCCGGTAAGATTACCTAACTGGCTAAGCTGAACCACAGCAGAAAACTTCTTGTTAAAGCCGCTAAGAGAGACAATACCGCCCGTGTTAAGCACTAGTATGCTGTTCTTAAATTTGGATGTTATGAACTCAAAAGCCGCAACCTCATCGTCAGCAAGATAGAAGTCACCCTTTACTGCTCTTCTGTCGCCGCCCTCACCGGAATCGCGCGAAAGGATGTAGACCGCAGTGTCCGCTCCTTGTGCGTCTTCCTCTGTTATGGAAGGAATTGGAGCTACCCCCGGAACATATTCAAACATTATCATGGCAGCAGGAAGACCTGTCGCTTTGACACGGCGGTCAACTTCAGCCATATATGCTTCAAGATGGGAATCAAAAGATCTATCGAATCTGTCGAGCCAGTTTCCGGTCGTTATCTCAAATCCGGCTTCCTTCAATCCCTGCTCGATATTTACAACGAACCTGGAATTAACATCACCGCTTCCCGTTCCGCCTTTTATCGTATGGCGTGCACCGTTGCCGAACAATGCAACAGATGAGGGATTTACAATAGGAAGAATTCCGTTGTTTTCCAATATGACTGCACATTCACCAGCCAGTTTACGGACTTGATCACCGTGGTTAAGCTCCATTACTGTAGGTTTACTGTCTGTTCTTGCGTGATATGACATAAGCGGATCCCCCTTAGAACGTATGTAACCATTCTAAAGGATAAATCCGCTTATAAAATCAAAGTATTTGTTAATTATAAAGATTACTTATTGATCCAGCGCTTGATGAAGATCTTGAATCCTCTGACATCAGCACCATGGATAGAAAGACCTTCCTTAATTTCTGCTCCCTTACAGACAGTTGTAATATCCTCGATTGCGTGTCCGAACGAAGAACCCTCGTGAGTTATAAAAGGCTTGATCGTCTTTCCCTCCCAGTTGTACTTCTCGAGGAAAGTAAATACTGCCATCGGGTAGGTCTCAATATAGTTAGGACCGCCAAGGAAGATAGTATCGTACTCATCGATAGATTCTGGAGCATCCTTAATTTCAGGTCTTAACTTAGCACTCTGATCGACCTTTGCCTTAGCAAAGCAGTCCTCGTATGATTCAGGCAGCGGCTCAACCTGATCGATCTTAAACATATCAGCATCAGGAATGAATTCCTTAATATAATTAGCTGCTACTTCAGTGTTACCTACGGCAAGCTTTACGATATCTCCGTTGATATTATTCTCTCCCGCCTTCGAAAAATAAGCGATTAGTGTCTTTCCCATTCTTATAACCTTTCTTTATTCTTCCACATCAAGTTTACTTATAACGTAATCGAGGATTGCTTCCTCTATCTCATCAGGCTCCATCTTCGATGCGTCGAAGCAAACATCATAGTTTGCAGGATCACCAAAGACCTTGCCTGTATAGTATTCATAGAATTCTTTTCTGTAACGGCTGGTGGATTCCTCCATCTTTGCAGCCTCAGCCTCATCAATATGAAGTCTCTTCGCGATGGAACCGATACGGTACTCCTTCGGGGCATCTATAAAGAATCTGAAGACATTGGGTCTTCCCTCAAGAACATAGTCTGCACAGCGTCCTACAATAATGCATGATTCACTGTCTGCAAGGAAATTTATGATCTTCGCCTGCTTATCGAACACATCCTGATCAGGAACAAACACCTGAGCCTCCGAACCGACAAAGTCGCGGCGGTCGGATTCCTGAAGCATTCTGGAGATATTATCAACACTCGTCTTATGGGATGCCACATCCTTGATCTCGATGTTATAAGAACGGATACCAAGTTTACCGGCCAGCTTCTTACCTATACGCTTACCGCCGCTTCCGAAAGTTCTTGATATCGTGATCACATAATCTTCCAAAGCAAATGCCTCCCGTCAAAAATCTTGGTATATTATAGCACAATAATATCTGTTATCTCGGCAATCCGGATTCGATGTCCGTCATCAAGAATCAGTTCATCAGAATACTCGTCTATCTTTCTGACCGTTCCCTCATATTGGGCATATTTACCGCCCTTCTTATATTTGTCAGGAACAAAATATGTAATACGGACTTTATCAGACTTTAAAGAATTGCTTCGTATCTGCTCCAGTTTTTGATTAAGCTCATAGACCGCATCTTCCTGAAGCTCAATTCTCATATCCGTAAACCTGGCCGTCTCCTCGACCGCATCACCATACCCGACAACAGCCGCAAAAGGAGAGAATTGGGCGGCTCTGTCGGAAACAGACATAGGTGGAAGATCATCATAAGAAGGACGGTCAAGATCTATGATGTCATCATAATTATCACTCACGCCTTATGCCCTCCTATCTGGTTATTTCTGTCCATCCCGGTTGCGCCCTCTTTAAGATTCTTCGCTTTTACCACTGCGTTCTTGCCAAACTTATGCTTTAACTCAAGCATCGCTTCCTGCAAAGCACGCTCCTTCTCAAGTTCTTTCTCATCTTTATCCAAAGGTGTATCAAGATCAAAGATGCTCATCTGGGTGTAGCTTTCTTCCTTCGGAACATCTTCCTCCTTTATGACACCACAGGCTGATATAGTTATTCTCCTTGAAGATAAAGACTTGTCTATTATCCTGTCGAACAACTCCATCGCTTTATCTGTTATTACTTTCGTCGAGGAAGTGTGTTTATCAAGATTGACAGTTCCATGAGCATGCTCGGGAACGCGTCTTCCGTAGTAATCTGTAGTGACATTCCCGGTATAATCCCCGCGGTCAACATTCTCGCGGTCGTAATCGATAGTAAGAACCAACTGATCCATAACAAGCCCTTTATCAACAAGATCCAATGACAAAGCATCTGCCATCTCCCAGACAATGAGCTTCGTGTGTTCATAATTGGTGGGATGCTGCAGAACCTGTCCGGAACTTATACTGTTCGATGACGGTTTGTAAGCTTTAACATCTTTTATTGTTGCGGGTTCTATCCCCCAGGCATGATCAATGACGAGTTCGGCATTTTTTCCTAATACATCATATAGAAGTCCTATATCAGAACGTGTCATGGACATTCGTGCTATATCACCCATCGTGTAGATACCAAACTCTGAAAGACGCTTAGCAATACCATGGCCTATACGCCAGAAATCAGTTATCGGCTTGTGGCTCCATAAAGTCTTTCTGTACTCGTGAACATCTATAGAGGCTATCCTTACCCCGTCAGAATCCGCGGGAATATGTTTTGCAACTATGTCCATCGCCACTTTGCAAAGATACATATTAGGACCTATGCCGGCAGTCGCGGTTATACCGGTAGTCTTCAACACATCCTGCACCAGCATACGTGCAAATGAGTGCGCATCCATTTTATACATCACAAGATAATCCGTGGCGTCAATAAAGACCTCGTCTATCGAATAAGCGAAAATGTCTTCAGGAGCAACATACTTCAAATATGTCCCGTAAATCCTGGCACTGACCTTCATATAAAGCGCCATCTGCGGAGTAGCAACAACATAGTCCAACGCTAATGTGGGGTCACTCTTTAAAGCGGAGTCCACATAACTTTTACCGCTCAATCTGCCTGCCGGGGAATCGGTCTTGCGTTTCCTGTTTACAAGTTCAACGCTTTGGATGACTTCGAACAATCTCGCACGTCCGGGGATACCGTAACTTTTTAAGGCCGGAGATACGGCAAGACAGATTGTTTTCTCAGTACGCGAAGAATCAGCAACAACCAGATTGGTATCCAGAGGGTCAAGACCTCTTTGAATACACTCCACGGATGCGTAAAACGATTTAAGATCTATGGCTATATAGACTCTGTCTTTAGTATTCTTATCCACTTGAAAATTATAGTATAAAGTTCATAACTATTTAATGAGATAACCCCTGAAACTGAAGGAAAAATGTGGCACAAAATCGGCAGAAATTAGTGATTCCTCAAATTTTTGTGCTATATTCACAACTTAAAATATCAATTATTCTGTAATTATTAACATTTTCTTCATTTGAACGGTAACAAGATGGTGGTTAGATAAACTCACAAGACAAAAAGAGG
>JAEEGL016092996.1_pt1 | contig 15233 bp, 15 predicted proteins | sample 9134231 | NCBI WGS metagenome assembly JAEEGL01 (sample SAMN16246548, study PRJNA631951) | gut metagenome | biome: gut microbiome; feature: rumen; material: fiber-attached | host: Bos | place: Iran: Karaj | collected 2018-10 | reverse complement strand
GTCCCGCGCGGTCTGCCGCCGGCCAAGGTCCCGTGCGATTCCGGGCTGTGAACCCTGTCAGGTCCGGAAGGAAGCAGCAGTAAGCGGTTTACGGAGTGCGCCGCGGGTCAAGCCTTACCGACGGCAGTTCGGGCGGGACGGACTTTTTTATAAGGTTTTATGATTCGGCTTTAAGGAACATACCATGGAAGATCATATCGTTCTCTACAGACAGTACAGACCCCTTACATTTGATGATGTTGTCGGTCAGGAAGCCGCAGTCACTGCCCTCAGGCAGTCAGTGATCTCAAAGAAGCTCGCTCATGCATACCTGTTCTGCGGACAGCACGGTACCGGAAAGACCACTATCGCTAAGATCTTTGCCAGAAGCGTTAACTGTGAGCATCCCGTTAACGGCAATCCCTGCAATGAGTGTCCGACATGCAAAGGAATCCTTGACGGTTCCATCCTGGACGTCACGGAGATGGACGCTGCTTCCAATAACGGAGTGGATGACATAAGACCTATCCTTCAGGAAGTTAATTTCGCGCCTACAAGGACAACTTACAAAGTCTATATAATCGACGAGGTCCATATGCTCTCGAAGGGCGCGTTCAATGCCCTTCTCAAGACGATCGAGGAACCTCCGAAGCATGTTATCTTCCTTTTCGCGACTACGGAATCCGACAAGATCCCGGCAACGATAATCTCACGCTGCCAGAGATACGACTTCAAGAGGATCCCTATAGACCTTATCTCGGGAAGATTAAGGGAAGTCTGCGGCAAATCCGGGATCAAGGCATCAGATGACGCTCTCCGTCTCATCGCCTCCAGATCTGACGGCGCGCTCCGTGACGCCCTGTCGCTGCTCGACCAGATCTCAGCCATATCAGGCGGTGATAAAGAGATCACCTCACAGGATGTGGAGCGTATCACCGGCACGGTTGACAGTTCATTCCTGTTCAAGATGGCCAACTGTCTTATTGACGCACGCTTTGACGAGCTGATCGACCTTTGCGAGATCCTCAACGGCTCCGGCAAGAACCAGGCCCGTTTCACTCTTGATCTTGCGGCATATTTCAGAGATCTTCTCATAATCAGGGTCAAGGCAGATCCGATCATCTATCTTCCCTATCCGCAGGAGACGATTAAGGATATGTATCAGACAGCTGCCAAAGTCAGCGCTGATACATTGACCGGATATATCAGTTATCTTTCCAAAGAATATGCGGAACTCCGGAAATCTCCCGATATCCCGACAAGCTTTGAGCTTATGCTCATGCGTCTTTGCGGAAGGAAGTCTTCACTTCCCGTTACCCCGATAGTCATTCCGGATTTCGGAAAAAAGCAGGCTGAGAAGGCTGCGGCTGTAGTTGAAGACAAACCGGAGACACCGGCTGCCGACTTAAAGGAAACTGCTGAACACAAAGATACGGAAGCAAAAGAGGAACCTGCAAAAACAGAAGAACCTTCTCCGGAAGCAAAGCCTGTCTTCAAGGCACCGGAGCCGTACAGGCCCAAGCCGTCTTCCTCACCGAAGCCGAAGACAGCGGCCCAGCCGGCTCCCGTACCCGAACCTTACAGACCCAAGCCGTCTGCTTCGGCAGCATCGGGAATATTAACATTTTCTTCTGTAACCAAAGATCCGGCAAAGGAAGAACCGGCTAAGACCGCACCTGAAAGTGTATCTTCCCCGTTCGCAAAAAAAGAGGAAGAAAAGGTTGAAGAGCCTAAGGAGCAGAAGTCATTCTTCTCTTTCATCAACAGCGCGCCCGGGACACAGGAACCTGCAGAACCCGAAGAACCTGAGGATGAACCCGATTATGATCTGACGGATGAGGAACCTGCCGATGACATTGTCATCCCTGCAGATGAATCATTTAATGAACATACTGAGCCTACGATCTTTTCTTATGTTCCCGAGGAGCCCGAGAAGCAGTTGAGCTTCGGCACTGACGAACCCGATGAACCGGCCGCCTCTTCATACTATTCTTCCGGACCGACGGTATCAGCACCTTTCGCGGGAATATTCTCGGGACTGTCATCATCATTCCTTGACGATCTCGGCCGCGATACAGACGAGGAAGAAACGCCTGAGAAGGAAGAAGCTGTCGTCCCTCCCGTCCAGCCACGTTCACAGCTTGCACAGCAGGCTGACAAAAGCGGTCTTATCGTGGACGGCAGAGCCAGGGATCAGGTCAGGACCCCCTCCTTCACCGGAGAAGATGCCGATATAGCGGTCAGATGGACAAATATCACGTCTAATCTTAAGGAAAACAATGATAATATTGCTTTCATACTTGAACATACAAGCCTCAGGAAGGACGGGACCTCGGCATATATTGTTTTCGAGGACAAGGATTCAAAGCTCCTTTCAAATCTGAAGAGCTCCCAGGCGTTCAGACAGCTCTCCACAGGCATCAAGGACGAATTCGGGGCTGAGCATCTCTATCTTTGCACAATAACGCAGTACAACAAACAGATGGAGAAGAACCAGGTAAGCGCAAAGGACAAAAAGCTTGATGATCTGAATGAACGTTCCAGAAATATGGGACTTCCAACGGACGTGCATTTCGGTGATTAAGATATCTTAGATAAACAGTTACATTATTCAATCGGAGGTTTTTAACATGGCAAAAGGATTCCGCGGCGGAATGGGAATGGGCGGCAATATGAACCAGGTAGTGGCTCAGGCCCAGAAGATGCAGAGACAGATAGAACTTGCTCAGGCTGAGATCCGCGAGATGCGTTTCACAGGCACAGCAGGCGGCGAACTTGTTAAAGTCGTTGCAGGAGGCGATCATCAGATCTTTGAGATCCAGATCGCAAAAGAGGTTGTGGATCCCGATGATATCGAGGGTCTCCAGGATCTCATCATGGCTGCCGCCAACCAGGCACTGCAGCAGATCGACCAGACCAACCAGGAGCGCATCAGCGCGATCACCGGCGGCATGAAGATGCCCTTCTGATAATGGCAAGATACTCGCCTTCAATTCAGAATCTCATAGCCCAGTTAAGCGCTCTTCCGGGAATAGGCGGCAAGTCAGCTCAGCGTCTCGCATTTCATATCCTGTCCATGGATGAGAAGGATGCGCAGGCATTGACGGCTTCTATCATGGCGGCAAGACAATCCACAAAAAGATGCTCCTGCTGTCAGAATTTCACAGACTCAGATCCCTGCCCTATCTGTTCTGATCCTTTAAGGGACAAGACAACACTCCTGGTCGTTGAATCACCCAGGGATGTATCCACTTTTGAGCGCGCTCATGAATACAAGGGACTTTATCACGTTCTTCACGGGGTCTTTAACCCCATGAAGTCCACGAGTATTTCAGACACTACCATTCCCGATCTGATCAGGCGTCTGTCTGATCACCCGGAGATCACGGAAGTTATCGTTGCCACCAACCAGACAGTTGAAGGCAATGCCACCGCGCTGTATCTCTCAAGAATGGTCGGACCTTCCGGGATCACGGTATCACGGCTCGCTTCCGGGCTTCCCATGGGATCGGATATCGAATATGCGGATGACCTTACTCTCCTTTCCGCTTTGAAGGGCAGAGTAATGCTTTCAGGAGACAGGAATGAGACTTGATAAATTTCTTAAGTTATCGCGCGTGATCAAGCGCAGGACTGTTGCCAATGATGTATGCCAGGCCGGCAGAGTCATGGTAAACGGCAGACAGGCCAAGCCTTCGGTCCAGCTTAAAGTCGGCGATGAAGTCAGTATCTTTTTCGGAAGCGGAGAAGTAAGATTCAAGGTCACTTCGTTACCGGAAACAGTCAGAAAAGAAGAAGCCGCTTCCATGTATGAGCTCCTTGAATAGCTCAGTTAAAAAGAAATATTACAAGTACTTTAAGTTTAACCCCGGATTATTGTTTTGAATCCGGGGTTAAGTAATAATCAGATTATATTTCCAGATTCGGAGGCATACCTTGCGAAGAGTCAGACGCAAAACCGGCGGTATATCTTTCCTTACAGCGATGATCTGCATCTGCTGTGTTGTTGTCGGCATCCTCTGCATAACAAGATATGCGAATATCGCCAAGCAGAAAGAGCGTCTGAAGGCTGAGAACTCCGCCCTTATCGCACAGTCCGAGGCTTTGTCTGACAAGCTTAAGCAGATCAGGGCCCAGGAGGAATTCGGCAAGGACGATGCATATGTAGAGAGCGTCGCAAGAGCCCAGCTCGATATGGTCTATCCCGGCGAGGTCATTTTCAGGGTTACCGGCGAGAAGTATAACTGATTTTTTTGTAAACCGGTCATAGATTTAAGATGGCGACGGCAGCGGCCGTTGCCGTTTTTATTTCAGACCCATGATATCTTTTGCAACAAAATACGCTTCACTCATACATGCCTGAAGATTATAGCCGCCGCTGATCCCGTCGATATCGGCAGCTTCGCCGGTAATGTACAGCCCGGGAACAATCTTTGAACCGAAAGACTTACGTTCGATCTCTTTCAGCGGAACTCCTCCGCGGGTAACATATGCTTTTTCCAGTGACGGTGCCTGATCAAGGCCAATCTTCATATGCTTCACAGCTTTAACCGTATTTTTTCTGGTTTCCTTCGTAAAGCCCTGGGAATAAAGATCAGCCGCTCCGGCGATAGACGCAGCCTCATAAGCGACGGAAGCCGGCATAAATCCTGACAGAAGGGTAGTTATCTTAGTATCCGGATGTTCCCGGATAAGTCTTTGAAGCTCAGCGTCAAATTCCTCATCACTCATGGACGGGATAAGATCAAGCTCGATCCGGATGTCATCAGCTTTTATATCAGAGGGAATCTCTCTGGATAGTTCCATGACAGCAGGACCGGTAAGTCCGAAGTCCGTAAACAGCAGTTCACCGTAGCATGACGCGGTCTTGCGGTCCATATAGTAGACAGAAGCATTTGCCGTCACCGATACTCCTACAAGGCGTTTTGTCATCATTACTGAACTGTCATCCGCTTTCACCGGCGCGAGCGAGGCCTTCGGCCTTACTACCGTATGTCCTAGTTCTTCAGCAAATCTGTAGGAATCACCCGTTGAACCGGTCTGGGGAAAAGAACTGCCGCCGCATGACAGAACAAGATGATCAAATTCGTATTTTCCCTTCGAAGTGCTTACTTCAAAGACAGAAGATCTCTTAATATCCGTTACCCTGCAGTCACAAAGTATCTCCGTGCGGTCTGAAATGTAAGAAATAACAGCGTCTCTTACCTTTACGGCACTGTCACAGACCGGGAATATCCTGTTGTTATCCTCTTCTTTAGTCTTTAAGCCCAAATACTCTTCGAAAAATCTTATCGTATCCTCAGGACCGAATGCCTTCAGGGCCGGATACAGGAAATTCTCAGCCTCATGATATCCTTTCTTAAGTTCGGTGACAGGCTTGCGGTTGGTGATATTGCAGCGGCCGTGACCTGTAAGCGTGAGTTTTTTACCCGGCACGGAGTTCCTCTCAAGCACCGTTACCTCAAGATCACCATTACCTGATAAATACTTAAGCATGCAGGCCGTAAAAAGTCCTGCAGCACCGCCCCCTGTTATCCCGACTCGTTTTTTCATTATTTACCCCTGAAGCTTATCCGGTCTATTTTTCGAAAACCGGTATCCGCATTCATATCAGTCTTCGATGACTCTTATCTGGAATCTGTCAAATCTGACATTTTCCGTATACTGTTCGCGGAAAAATATCGTCTGGCCGAATGCGGCAAACTCCTTTGTATTCTTCTTCATCCACATAGGAACAGGAACATCCAGCTGTCTGCAGAGCTCTATAAGCGCCTTCTCCAGGCGCTTTGAATATGAAACATCAGTATTCTCGGTGGTTACCTCTTTGATCTCTGTCATTCTGTTGGCTACGAAAAGCCGGCCCTCAAGTGTCAAACTGAAATCCCTCCACAAATTAGTCATTCTTTGCCACTATTTTGCCTTGTTTGAATATTAAAGTAAACAATTGACATGGTAAGATATGGTTGTTCAAAGTAATTGTTCCTTACTTCATAACACCCTCCTTAAGACACTGACACCCCCTCGTCAGTGTCTTTTATTTTTATTAAATTATTACAAAATAGACATAAAACTTTTAATAAAAGACAGTTTTCTTATTGATTGTGTAAAAATCAAGATGTAAAATAAATTGTAAATATTTTTGCGGATTCATTTGTACATCCGTGATACAGGAGGTCACAAATATGAAGAAATGTCCCGATTGCGGAATGGTCATTGCTAATCAGGCTATCAGATGCCCTAAGTGTAAATATACATTTACATCTGCAGATGAGAGCGCAGGCGGCGGAAATGATTCTGCAGTAGTAGTAACTCCCCAGGCAGCAGCTGTTTCTGCTGCAGCTACAGGCAAGTCCGATAAGGTTGCCGGCATTATGCCGATGATCGAAGTTAATAAGGACAACGTAGATACTCTTTATGATCAGCTCAAGGCAGCTATCGTTAAGAGAAAGACAGAGTTCGATCACTTTATCGATTTCCTTGAGAACAGAACTTCCTGGCTCACAGCTCCTGCTGAGCTTAAGGGTCCTCTCGCATGCGAGAAGGGTCTCCTTATCAGAAGCGTTGCAGTTGCTAAGCAGCTCTTAAGGATCAAGGATACGATCATGCCGCAGCTCGATGAAGAATCCGCTATTATCATCGCCCTTTTCCATGAAGTCGGCAAAGTCGGTATTGAAGGCAAGCCTCTCTTCATTCAGGAGGAGACAAGTTCTTTGGGCACAACATCTACTTTAGGTCTTTCCTTCAGCAGCAGACTGTCCAGCTCTTCATCCAGCTCAACACCTACATACTCGATCAACAGCAAGCTCGTTCATATGAACGTAGGCGTAAGATCCCTCTTCCTCGTTTCACAGTATATGCTCCTTTCTGACGACGAGGCTCAGGCTATCAGCTACGGTTCAGATGTTGAGCTTCTTGGCGGCAAGCTCTCACCTTATACACTTCTCCTCTCCACTGCTCTCCAGATGCAGAAGACGATCTATGAGGATTCCGATGTTGTATCAGGCTACAGCTTCACGGTAATCAATCCGAACTGAGTAAATCATTAAAAGTCTTATTATGTTACCGGGGTGTCTCAGGGAAATGAGACGCCCCGATTTTTATACCCGCAAGAACAACTTTGTTATATTTTCCTTTTGTGTTACCTTACAGATAAAGGAAGGAAAAACCGATGAAATACGATAACGACAGGCTTGGAGCGGCTTTAAAGCTCTATCTGGGAACTGATCCGCTTCCTATGCACATGCCGGGAGGCAAGCGCAACCCTGACTTCGTATCGCAGGCATTTATGCGCGACATCACCGAGATAGGAGGATTCGATAATCTCCATGCTCCGGAAGGTCTGATAAAGGATATGGAGGACTGCGCGGCTTCGGTCTGGAAAGCTGAAAACGCTTTTCTTTCCGTCAACGGCTCCACAGCTCTTTTACTTGCCGCAGTCCGGAGCGCTTCAATGCTTAATCCGGACACAAAGATCCTTACTGCGATGAACTGCCACCTGGCTGTCTGGAACGCTATAGAACTCATGGGTTCAAGGATCATTCCCCTGATGCCGGCATTCGATCCCGAGCTTCCTTTCGCGGGTCACATATCTCCCTCCGATGTGGAGAAAATGCTTGCAAGAGATCCTTCCATAAAGACCGTGGTGATCACATCCCCCACTTATGAAGGCGTTATGTCAGATACGGAGGAGATCTTCAGGATAACCAGGAAATACGATGCCGTCCTCATCACAGACTGCGCGCACGGCGCGCACCTTGGACTTGATGACAGATTTTTCGGTCCCGACGCGAAGGGCGATCTTGTGATAAAGAGCCTTCATAAGACCCTCTCCTCGCCCACCCAGACGGCGGTAATGCTTCGCCATAAAGGATGCCCCATAGATGTCCCGCTTATAAGAAGAGGTCTTGATATTTTCGAGACTTCAAGTCCGTCTTATATACTTCTTCAGGGCATCTCGAAATGTCTTGCCCAGCTCAGTTCCAAAAGTCCGGAGATCTTAAAGCCGTGGGAGGATGCCATCTCTTACGCGGAGAATGCTCTCGGTTCCTTGAGGAATTTCAAGCTTTGGGGAGCTCCCGTAAGAGAGCGTTCAAAATTCGTGCTGATGGGCAACGGCAATATGCTTCTGGAGTACCTGAGAGGAACATTCAACATCGAGTGTGAGGCAGGCTTCCCTTCACACCTTATCGCGATGACCGGGATCGGTGATACCCCGGATACTCTCAAGCGTTTCTGCGATGCTGTTATCACTACGGATAACGCAATGGACGGACAGTATGTGCCGGCGAAATTCGTCTCCAGACCGTATCCTAAATTCGCGGTCACGCTTCAGGAAGCCGCCAGGTCAAAAAGCCGTTCCGTCGATCTTGAACCCGAGTTCGCCATCGGACTTCCGAGCAGTGAATTCATCTACGGCTTTCCTCCGGGGATCCCTCTTCTCATGCCCGGCGAAGTCGTCACGGAAGACACAGTCAAGGTGCTGTCAAACGGAGACATTCACCTTATGATGGGCGGCGGAAGACCTTATCAGGGTCTGATACCTGTTCTGCCTTGACGGTTCAGGTCTTCCAAAGTATAATTCACATATTAAAAACAAGGGAGATTACTTATTATGACAAGAATCGTTACTGTTGAGACAAGAGATCTCGAGAAGTCAGCTAAGGAAGGCGGATGCGGCGAGTGCCAGACATCATGCCAGTCTGCATGCAAGACATCCTGCGGTGTTGCTAACCAGCCTTGCGAGCAGCTTTCCAAATAATCAGATCTGATACTGATCCTTTAAGGTCTCATTTTATGTGGGACCTTTTTTTATGAATTTAGGGAGTTTACATGATCCATTGCTATCAATTTGACGGTCTTAACATCGTGCTCGACTGCTATTCGGGCTCCATCCACATGGTCGACAAAGTCGCCTATGACATGATCCGCTGGTATGAGACAGAGCCTGCTGAAGAAGTTATCGGAAAGGCTGTCTCAGTCCACGGCATTTCAAAGGCAGATGCCGAAGAATGCCTTGCTGATATCGATGACCTTAAGTCCGCGGGAAAGCTATATGCTCCCGACAAGTATGAACATCTGGCAAAGGATTTCCGTAAAAAGAACATAAAGATAAAGGCTTTGTGCCTCCATGTCGCCCATACATGCAACCTCAACTGTTCCTACTGCTTCGCGAGCCAGGGCAAATACCACGGCGAGCGCGCGGTCATGAGCTATGAGGTCGGTAAGCGCGCCATCGATTTCCTCATCGAAAACTCCGGTTTCCACAAGAACCTTGATATCGACTTCTTCGGTGGCGAGCCCCTGATGAACTGGGACGTCTGCAAGAAGCTCGTTGAATACGGCAGAGAACAGGAGAAGCTCCATAACAAGAACATCCGTTTCACGCTTACCACCAACGGTGTTCTCTTGGACGATGAAGTAACCGAGTTTGCCAACCGTGAGATGCATAACGTCGTTCTCTCACTGGACGGCCGTAAGGAAGTCCATGACCGTTTCCGCGTGGATTATGCCGGACACGGTTCATACGATAAGATCGTCCCGAACTTCCAGAAGTTTGTCTCAAAGAGAGGCAACTTAAGCTATTACATGCGCGGCACGTTCACGCACTATAACACCGACTTTTTAAACGATATAAAGCAGATGCTCGATCTCGGATTTACTGAGCTTTCCATGGAACCTGTCGTTACCGATCCTTCAAGTCCTTCCGCCATCACCAAGGAAGATCTTCCTGTTGTTTTCGAACAGTATGAGGAACTTGCCAGACTTATGGTGGAGCGTTACAACGAAGGAAGACCGTTCACTTTCTACCACTATATGCTTGATCTCACATGCGGCCCCTGCATCTATAAAAGGATCGCGGGCTGCGGTTCGGGTACAGAATACCTTGCCGTCACTCCCTGGGGTGACCTCTATCCCTGCCACCAGTTTGTCGGCGATGAAGCATACAAAATGGGCTCCATCTATGACGGCGTACAGAATCTTGAGCTTCAGGATAAGTTCGCATCCTGCAACGCTTACAGCCGTCCCGAATGCAAAGACTGCTGGGCAAAGCTTTACTGCTCCGGCGGATGCGCAGCCAACTCCTACCACGCTTCAGGCGATATCAACGGTATTTACGAGATGGGCTGTGATATCTTCCGCAAGCGGATCGAGTGCGCGATCGCGGTCAAACTGCTCACATCCGGACTTGAACAGCCGGGCAAGTAATCCTGAAAACAATCTTTTTTCGAAAATATTTACTCTGATGCCGATATCCCGATGAACACGTAATCATCGGGATTTTCATCGTCGCCGAAAGTTCCCGCCTCGGTAAAATACGGCGTATTCTCCGCCAGGACCTGGTCCAAAGGCGTACCGGTATCGTCTGCCACATAGACATACATTACGATGCCGTCATATCCCTCGGGAACGATAAAATACGATGTCGAGGTAAGCTTTACGGTCTCTCTTAAGATCTGGGTATTGCCGTCGACCTGTTCCGTGCTGCTGTTCAGGATCTCCTGTTCACGGAATTCATAGTAACTCATACGGTATTTTTGGCCCTGGAAGATAATATCCCCGTGAACACTGAAGCTGTCGATCTGCGTTGACAGGTTGATGACCGGATAAGTCGTTCCCGTGTAATAGTCCAGAAAGCCTACACCGTGATAAGAGAAAAACGCGGTATAAACGTTGTTGGGTTCCTTTGTGCTGATCGGGAATATCTGGGTATATGTGACTTCATAAATGACATATCCCTCTTCATCCGCAGGATACTCCATAACAATAGGTCTGCTTATTATCGACACATCACTGAGATTCTCATTGACCCTGTTATCGTAGGAATCAAGCGCGAAATAAGAGAAATAGTTATGGATGGTCCCGTGTGCCATGCGCAGATCCTGGTGTGAACCCCAGGCAACATCACTGTCGAAATTCATGGTGGAGAAGTTTTCCGTGGCATCAACCATGTTCAGATTGTGTGACGGGGCCCTCTTTACGGAATAATCAGGAAGCGTCGTCTCTGACGTCGCTCCGGGCCATCCGTCATCGTCATCATCAAACATGTTATTGCGGGTCCGGGTGTTGCATGAACATAATAATAATGAAAAAACTGAAAGAATCAGTACTGCTGCCAGATGTTTTTTCATAGATTACTGTCCTCTTATTACTCGAGCTCAAATGCTCCGGTATACAACTGATAATACGTGCCTTTCTCTGCAATAAGCTGTTCGTGCGAGCCTCTCTCTATGATCTTACCATGATCAAGCACCATAATAACATCCGAATTCATTACGGTTGAGAGACGGTGCGCAATAACAAATACAGTGCGTCCCTCCATAAGCTTATCCATTCCGCGCTGAACGATCGCTTCAGTACGTGTATCGATAGAGGATGTGGCCTCGTCGAGGATCATGACAGGCGGATTTGCGACTGCGGCTCTGGCAATCGCCAAAAGCTGCCTCTGGCCCTGTGACAGGTTTGCTCCGTTATTGGTCAGCATTGTGTCATAACCGCCCGGCAAACGCTCGACAAAGTCAGCTGCGCCGGCAAGTCTTGCTGCCTCCCTGCACTCCTCATCGGTTGCATCCAGCCTTCCGTAACGGATATTCTCCATAACCGTTCCCGTAAAGAGATTCGTTTCCTGAAGAACAAGGCCCAAAGACCTTCTCAGATCCTTCTTCACGATCTTGTTAACGTTAATGCCGTCATAACGGATCTTGCCGTCTGCGATGTCATAGAAGCGGTTTATGAGGTTGGTAATCGTGGTCTTGCCTGCGCCTGTCGCGCCTACGAAAGCCACTTTCTGTCCGGGCTTCGCGAAAACGGAAACATCGAAGAGGACCTGCTTTTCGGGAACATAACCGAAATCGACGGAATCCAGCAATACATCACCCTTGAGTTCCGTATATGTGATAGTGCCTTCAGCCTTGTGGGGATGCTTCCATGCCCAGCGTCCGGTCTGATGGTCAGCTTCTGTGATCATTCCGTCAGGAGCGATATTGGCATTTACAAGTGTTACGTAACCGTCATCGGCCTCGGGTTCCTCATCAAGAAGATCAAAGATCCTCTGTGCGCCGGCACCTGCCATGACAATGGCATTCATCTGCATGGTCAACTGGTTGATGTTGCCCATGAACTGCTTGCTTCCGTTAAGGAACGGTACGATGATGTCGATTCCCATGGGCAGGCCCGAGAAGGAAACATTTACAACGCCAAGGACTGTCATGAGACCGCCGCCTACGGCAAGAAGAACATAGATGATGTTACCGATATTGCCGATGATCGGAGCCAGGATATTCGCATATGTATTGGCTTTTCCGCTGTCTTCAGCCAGTCCGTCATTGAGCCTGTTGAATTCTTCGGTGACCTTGTCCTCGTGATTGAATACCTTGACGACTTTCTGGCCGTTCATTATCTCCTGGATAAAACCTTCAGTCGAAGCAACGGCCTTCTGCTGTCTAATAAAGTATTTCGCTGAACCCGCGCCTACCTTGCCCGTGGCAAACATCATGGCAATGATTCCCACTACCATTATCAGGGTAAGCCAGAAACTGTAACGGAGCATGGTGATGAATACGGTAATGACGACCACTCCCGCCCTTATGATGGTCGGGATTGCCATGGACACGAGCTGTCTTAAAGTATCGATGTCGTTTGTGTAATGGCTCATGATGTCGCCATGCTTGTGGGTATCGAAATACCTCAAAGGCAGTGTCTGCATCTTATTGAAAAGATCGGTCCTGAGCTTATGCAGGAACTTCTGAGTCATATAAGCCATAAGCTGAGACTGCAGGATGCTTACGATGGCCGCTCCGGCATAAATGCAGATGAGCGGTATGAGGAACGAGATGATCTTTATCTTCGCTGTTTCCCAGTCACCCGATGCAAGCGTTTCTTCGATAACCACAGTAACTTTCTGCAGGAAGACCATCGGGAGGGCTGCAGCGACGGCATTATAGACGTTACAAAGGACAATAACCCAAGTGAGGACCGGGAACTGTTTGATATACATCTTCATGACGCGCTTAAGGCTGCCCATCGAGCCAACAACCTGGGACATCGATGCGGGACCTCTGTGTCTTCCGCCGGGTGCGGGTGCTGCTTCCGGCTTATTCTTGGGAGCATTGGATTTATTACTCATTCTCCGATCCTCCCTTCGTCTGTTCTTCATATATCTCACGGTAGATTTCATTGGTCTGAAGGAGCTCTCCATGAGTACCCGTACCCATGATCTTGCCGCCGTCCATGATGATGATCATGTCACACTCCTGAACGGATGCCACTCTCTGTGCAATGATTATCTTGGTGGTCTCAGGGATGTATTCCATGAAACCCTTTCTTATCAAAGCATCTGTTCTCGTATCGACCGCAGATGTTGAATCGTCAAGGATCAGTATCTTCGGTTTCTTCAGCAAAGCTCTCGCGATACAGAGTCTCTGCTTCTGACCGCCGGATACATTGGTACCGCCCTGTTCGATGTGCGTATCAAATCCGTCGGGGAACTGCTGTACAAACTCATAGGCCTGAGCGATCTTGCAGGCCTCAACAAGATCTTCATCCGTCGCATTCTCATTACCCCATCTGAGGTTATCTGCTATCGTACCGGAGAACAGCTCGTTTTTCTGAAGAACAACAGCGACGGAATCCCTCAATGTCTTTATATCGTAATCCTTAACCGGAACGCCGCCGACTTTTACCTCGCCCTCGGTGACATCGTAAAGCCTCGGTATAAGCTGGATCAAAGTGGTCTTGGATGAACCCGTGCCGCCCAGGATGCCTACTGACATACCGCTGTCGATATGAAGATCAATATCAAAGAGGGCGTTTCTGGCTGCCTTTTCCGAATACTTGAACGCTACATCGGTAAAATCGACCGATCCGTCCTTAACTTCCATGACAGGCTCGGCTGGATTCGTGATCGAAGGCTTCTCGTCGAGTACTTCTACGATACGCTTTGCCGCTTCCACTGACATCGTGAGCATGACGTATATCATGGATACCATCATGAGCGACATGAGTACCATGAATCCGTATGTCATGAGAGCGGATATCTGTCCGATGTTAACGACTTCTCCGTGACTTGTGATCGCAAGCTTCGATCCGATGTAAAGCACGAAAACGACATTAAAGTGCAGGCAGAGTTCCATGAGAGGCGAATTGAGTCCGACGATCCTTTCGGCCTTAGTAAAATCCAATCTGATATTGTCGGATGCCTTTCCGAACTTTTCCTTCTCGTATTCTTCCCTGGCAAAACCTTTGACAACACGCATTCCGCGCACATTCTCTTCAATGGACTCGTTCATCTTGTCATATTTCTTGAAAACGGCACGGAAAGCCGGCATAGCGAGCTTTCCTATAATGATAAGTCCGACTGCAAGAACAGGAACAACGATAACGAATGTGGTGGCAAGAGATCCTCCGAGGACATATGCCATGACGATCGCAAAGGCAAACATCAAAGGTGCCCTGACCGCGATCCTTATGAGCATCATGTATGCATTCTGAACGGTAGTGATATCTGTCGTCATTCTGGTAACAAGGGATGATGTGGAAAACTTATCGATATTACCGAATGAGAACTTCTGTACCTTGGCGAACATGTCGGCTCTGAGATTGCCCGCAAAACCGGCAGATGCCTTTGCCGAGAAACTGCCCGCCAGAGCTCCGCAGGCAAGTGACATGATGGCGGAAACCGTTATTACGCCGCCCATCTTCAGGATCGTATCCATCTGCGCGCCGGCCTGGATCTTGTTCACCATGTCAGCGGTTATAAACGGAATGACCACTTCGAGAATTACTTCACCGATTATAAATATAAGCGACAGGATCGTGGGTTTCAGATACTGTCTTATGGATTTCATCAATTTGCGAATCAAGTGTTTTCCCCCAAAAAGCCATTTTTTCGACTATATATTATAAAGCACCCTTAAAATAAAATATACTTAATTATTTATTTTTTTGACGAACATCGGCTGCGATGATATTATTGTCTTTGGCTTTATTTAAATAAATAAAGCACAAGGGAGGAATAATCATGCCTGTAATGGATTTATTGAGACGCAATGCAAAAGAGCATGGCGATGAAGTGGCTCTTGTTGAGCTCAACCCCACAATGGAAGATACGAGAAAGATCTCCTTCAAGGAGTTCGACCTTGTCCAGCAGACAGTAGGCAGACCTTATCGTCACGAGATCACTTGGCAGATCTTCGATGAGAAGTCTAACCGTGTCGCAAACATGCTCCTCGGACGCGGCATCAAGAAGGGCGACAAGG
>JAEEGL014692922.1_pt1 | contig 15233 bp, 13 predicted proteins | sample 9134231 | NCBI WGS metagenome assembly JAEEGL01 (sample SAMN16246548, study PRJNA631951) | gut metagenome | biome: gut microbiome; feature: rumen; material: fiber-attached | host: Bos | place: Iran: Karaj | collected 2018-10 | reverse complement strand
TGGCGATGGAGGCGTGGTCGGTGCCAGGCACCCAGCAGGCGTTCTTGCCTTCCATGCGAGCTCGGCGCACCAGGATGTCCTGAATCGTGTTGTTCAGCATGTGTCCCATGTGGAGTACGCCCGTCACGTTTGGCGGTGGGATGACGATCGTGTAAGGCTCGCGCCCGTCGGGTTTGCTACTGAAAAGTTTGTTGTCCAGCCAGTACTGGTACCATTTGCCTTCAACCTCTTGTGGGTCGTATTTACTTGCTAATTCCATATTTTTGTAATAAAACGGCTGCAAAGTTACAACTTTTCCGCCGAAAAGCGACAAGAATTTTCCAAAAAGATTGGAGGAATAGAAAATAATGCTTACCTTTGCCGAGAAAATTCTTAAGTCAGAAGAAGAAAAATGCATACAAGACAAGAGAAAATGGAAGCCTTCGGACGGTTGCTTGACGTGATGGACCGTTTGCGGGCAGAATGTCCTTGGGACCGCAAGCAGACGAACGAGAGCCTGCGGCCTAATACCATTGAGGAAACCTACGAGCTCTGTGATGCGCTTATCCGCGACGACCAGCATGAAATCTGCAAGGAGCTGGGCGATGTGTTGTTGCATATCGTGTTCTACGGAAAGATAGGCGAAGAGAAACAAGAATTTGATATAGCGGACGTTTGTAACAAACTGTGCGACAAACTAATATTCCGCCATCCGCATGTCTATGGCGATGCTGTGGCGAAGGATGCAGAAGCAGTCCTGGAAAGCTGGGAACAGATTAAATTGAAGGAGAAGGACGGAAACAAGACCGTGCTCTCCGGCGTCCCGTCAGCCTTGCCGTCGCTCATAAAAGCCTACCGTATTCAAGACAAGGCGCGTAATGTGGGCTTCGACTGGGAAGACAAGCAGGACGTTTGGGCCAAGGTGCGCGAGGAACTCGACGAGTTGGAGACGGAACTGAAGCGTGAAGACCGCGAGCGTTCCACTCAGGAGTTGGGCGACTTCCTCTTTTCTGTCATCAATGCAGCCCGCCTTTACAAGCTTAATCCCGATAACGCATTAGAGTTGACGAACCAAAAGTTTATCAGACGGTTTAATTATATCGAACAACATTCCATTCGTGCCAATCGGCCATTGACTGAGATGACGCTGGACGAGATGGACGCCCTTTGGAATGAGGCGAAACAGAATGAAAAAGAATAAAGAAACATAGAAGCTATGGCAAATCGAACATCTTTATGGCTGCTGGCAACAGTCTTCGCATCGCTGACCATCTTAGGATGCGGCGGAAAAAAGAATCAGCAGGACGCTCCCTCAGAAGAGGAGATTGAGGAAACGCAAGTCTGGCTTAATCAAGACAGTACGATCTATGGTCTTTGTGGCGACGGTTCGGCCATGAATACCCTTCAGCTGATAACGGATACGGGCGACACCCTGAACCTGAGTGTCGCTGAGGCCAAAGACCAGAACCACGTGCTTGGCGGCTATAGTGTCGGCGACCGCATGGCTGTGCTGACGGACAGAAACCGCACGATGGCAACGCTCGTCATCAACCAGAGCGAGTTGCTTGGCAACTGGGTGATGCCGAATCCGCTTGACGGTTCCAACGAAACGGGTATCAGTATCCGCGAAGGCGGTATCGCCGAGAGTATTGAGCAGTCGATCATCATCTACCGTACCTGGCGTATCACCAACGGCCTGCTCGAGATCGTGTCTATACGTGAAGGCGGTGGCGAGGAGGAAGAGACCAATGTCTACGAGATTCTCAGTCTCGGCAACGACTCCCTGGTCTACAAGACCGTTGGCAAACCGCGTGAGGAGGAGGAAACCTTTGAGTATAGCCGTCAGGTGATTCATGAGCATGTTGACAAGGTGAAGCTTGAGGAGTCTTCCTTCGATGACTTCAAGATGTAGGATGGAACCGTTCCGTGTACATATCCTCGGTTGTGGCAGCGCCTTGCCGACACTCCGTCATTATGCTTCGTCGCAGTTGGTTGAGATACGCGGCAAGCTCATGATGATTGACTGTGGCGAGGGCACGCAGATGCAGTTGCGCCGTTGTCATGCCCGATTCACCAAGCTGAGCCATGTTTTCATCTCCCATCTGCATGGCGACCATTGCTTCGGACTTATCGGCATGATTTCAACGTTCGGGCTTCTTGGGCGCACGGCGACGCTCCACGTCCACGGCCCGGCGGCATTGGGCGATATGCTGACTCAGCAGATCCAGTTCTTCTGTCGTGACCTTGGCTACGATGTCGCCTTCCATGAAGTTGACACCACGAAGCACCAAGTCGTCTACGAAGACCGCTCCCTGACCGTTGAGAGTATTCCGCTCTGCCACCGTCTGCCCACCTGTGGATTCCTCTTCCGCGAAAAACCGTCGTTGCCCCATATTCGCCGGGAGATGATAGACTTCTATAACGTTCCGCAATCGCAGATACAGAACATTAAGAATGGTGCCGACTGGACAACTGCCGATGGCGAGCACGTTCCCAACGAACGGCTTGTGACGCCTGCCGACAAGCCCCGCAGCTATGCCTACTGTAGCGATACGCGCTACCTGCCTGAGCTCCACCAGCTGCTCGAGGGCGTGTCGACACTCTATCATGAGAGTACCTACGGCGACGACAATCGGGCGCTAGCCGAAAAATACAACCACAGCACGGCTTCCGAGGCCGCCTGTGTGGCTCGCGATGCCCATGTCGGCCAGTTGTTGCTTGGGCACTATAGCTCGCGCTACGAGGACGAGAATGTGCTCCTTCGTGAGGCGCAAAACATATTCCCGAATACCATTCTGACCCAAGAAATGATGGTAATTGACGTCTAAACGACATTTTTTTTGCGAAAAATTTGGATGTTAGCAGGAAAATCCCTATATTTGCAGCAAAATATGTAAATGCTTATGACCAAAAGGATACTCAGATACGCTTTCCCGCTCATCCTGTCGATGGCTGTGCCTGTGGCAATCGTCGCTTCAGAGATGGTTCCTGGCGACGTCGCAACAGAGCTGAGCGAACCTGTCATTAGCGTGCATTCCTCGATCGTGACGGTAACCGGTGCGGCAGGCCAGACGCTTGAAGTGGTGTCGCTGACAGGCAAATGTTTGATGACGGTGCGTATTGACAGCCCGTCGCAGCGTATAGAATTAAACGTTCCACGAGGGTGCTACATCTTAAAGATTGGCAAGGTTGTCAGAAAGGTCTCTATTCGCTAATAGCCCTTTTTCTGCTGCTTGTAGCCGGTTGTGATGATAGTCATCAGACTAAAGCCGGCCGTGTGGCACTTGAAGACCTTTCCTCGTTACAGAAGGATTATTATGCTCTAAGTTCGCAGCAGATTCGCAAGAACTTGGAGCATCTTTTGTCTGCTGATGCCGATCATGCGACGGCTGACTTGCGGACGAAAGACTATTACCGTCACGCTCAGCCATTGGTATGGGTCAGCCGGCAGGGCGTCGATGAACGTGCCGACACACTTTTGGCCGAACTCCATCGGCGTATTGCCGATATGGGCTTTACGGAACGCTCTTTCCGCGTGCCGCAGCTCGAGCGCGATATGGATCGCATGCACCAGCTCGACTTCGACTCTGCCGATAATAGCGCCAGCCGGGTGGCCGCCCGCTTGGAGTACAACCTGACGAAGGCTTACCTGCGCTATGTGATGGGCCAGCGCTTCGGCTTCACTAATCCTGTGCGACTGCTGAATCGTCTCGATGCCCGCGAGACCGACAGCCTGGGACGCCCCTTGGGCTACCGCAATCTTTTCGATGTCGATATGGAGCATCCCGACAAGAACTATGAGTACAAAGCCCTGCGCAAGGTTCGCTTCGACAGTCTCAGCCATTATCTGGCCGAGGTTCTGCCTGCCGACGATATCTATATGGAGATGAAGTCGCGACTGAAGACGGCCGACGGTCAGCAGCTGACCCGCCTGCTTGTCAATATGGACCGCCGCCGTTGGCGCGAGCGCGACCGCATGGGATCGGCCAGGAAGTATGTCGTTGTGAATGTACCTGCCTACCACCTTTGGGGGGTGTCGCCTGACTCTGTCATCGATATGCGTGCCGCCTGTGGTGCCCAGAAGACGAAGACACCCCTGCTGACCAGCAAAATCACTCACATGGAGGTGAACCCCCAGTGGCTCATACCGCAGAGCATCATCAAGAACGACATAGCCCGCCATGCTGGCGACTCTTCCTACTTTGCCCGCCACCGCTACTTCGTGGCCGAGCGTAAGAGTGGCCAGCGCGTGAACCCACGACGCGTCAGCTACAGCCAGCTCATGAGCGGCAGCTATCGTGTCGGACAGGAGGGTGGCGCCGGCAATGCCCTGGGGCGCATTATCTTCCGCTTCCCCAACAACTTCTCCGTCTTCCTGCACGACACGTCCAGTCCTGGCGTCTTCCAGCGCGACGACCGCGGCGTCAGTCATGGTTGCGTGCGCGTGCAGCGGCCTTTCGACCTGGCTTGCTTCCTTTTCAATGAGCAGCCCGACGAGTGGACGCTCGACAAACTGCGCATCACAATGGGCATGAAACCCGTCTCGGAGCGCGGACAGGAATACGTCAGTCGGCTACAGCCCGACGAGAAACCGCAACTCATACGCTGGCAGAAGGTAGAGCCTCGCGTACCTTTATATATAACGTATTACACACTATTCCCCGTTCCCGGCGGCAGCCTTACGGTCTATCCCGACGTCTATGGCTACGACAAGGTGCTCGCCGAAGCGTTGGCCACATACAGACAATAACAATGACTATCGACGAACAACTGCTGCTGAAGCAACTCAGGGACCCCAAGACGCAACGTCGCGCGTTCGAGACGGTCGTGCGCCAGTATAGCGAACAGCTCTACTGGCAGGTCCGCCGCATCGTCCTCACCCATGACGATGCCAACGACGTGCTGCAGAACGCGTTCATTAAGGCCTGGCAGGCTCTCGACAACTTCCACGGCGAAGCAAAGCTGCTGACGTGGCTCTCGCGCATCGCCATCAACGAGAGCCTCGACTTCATGCGCCGCCAGAAGAACCTCACCCTTGTGAGTGCCGACGATGCTAATCTCGGCGTGGCCGACCGCCTGATGGCCGACGACTACTTCGACGGCGACGAGACGCAGGCCCAGCTGCAGGAGGCCATCGCCAGCCTGCCCGACGTACAGCGAACTGTCTTCCAGTTGCGCTATTATGACGAGATGAAGTATAGCGATATCAGTCGACTCCTTGACACCAGCGAAGGCGCCCTGAAAGCGTCCTACCATATAGCTGTGAAAAAAATTACAGAATTTTTTCATTCACGCGATTAAACCTTTTCAATTATGTCGCGTCTGATTAATAGATAAATAAAATTGCCTTATGACAAACGAAGAATTATACTTGAAGAGCAGGATAACGAACGAGAATCCGTTCCGTGTCCCAGAAGGATACTTCGACCAGCTGACAGCCGACGTGATGGCCCGTCTGCCTGAGCGCCAGTCGGAGAGTCCGATGGTGAGTGTGCCTGCACGCCGCGTGCAGTTGCGCCACTCGTGGCTTGCAGCCGCCTCCATAGCCGTCGTGGCCCTTGTGGGCACGCTGGTCTACTTCAATCGGCTGAATCCCGCCGATACCGCCGACAAGCAGGTTGCTGCCGTCTCATCAGCAACCGTCAGCGACAGCTACATCGACGAGGCTGCTGACTACCTCATGATGGACCATCAGGATATCTATGCATGTCTAACCAGCGAATATTAGAGCCCCATGAAACGTTACACACTACTACTACTATTACTAAGCTTATTCACCATCGTAACCCACGCCCAGGGGCAGAAGTTCGACCCGGCGAAGTTCGATGCTGAGCAGCAGCAGTTCATTACCAAAGCCGCTAACCTGACCGAGCAGGAGGCTGCAAAATTCTTCCCTCTGTTCCGCGAGATGCAGAAGAAGCAGCGTGCCATCTATGAGCGCCAGCGCAAGCTCGGCTTCAAGAAGCCTGCCGACGAGAAAGGCTGCGCCGAGTCCATCCGCCAGCGCGACCAGATAGACCTCGAGTTGAAGCAGATACAGCAGACCTACCACAACAAGTTTCTGCGCGTCATACCTGCCTCCAAGCTTTGGGATGTGCTGCAGGCCGAGGACCGCTTCTTCCGCATGAAGCTACGCTCGTGGGGTGGGGGAATGCAGAACGGCGGACTCAACGGCGGCAACCGGTTCAATGGCCCCAACAACGGCGGCAACCGCTTCGGCCGTCCAGGCAATAACAACAACCGCTAGAACAACGGAAAATAAATCTCAATACGTGCCACTTATTTCGCGATAAGTGGCACTTTTTTAATTGAGATTTGAGACTCTGAGACTGTAGCATGGTTCCTCCCCTTGGGGAGGTTAGGAGAGGTTTACAGGATGCGCGGACAGACATCGGAGAGGCCGCAGCGGTCGCAATGGGGCTTGCGCGAGGTGCAGACATAGCGACCGTGGAGCAGAAGCCAATGGTGGGCGTCGGGAATGTCGGCCTCGGGGATGTGCTTCACCAGCTGCAGCTCTACCTTCAGCGGCGTGTTGGCTGTCTTCGGTACCAGGCCCAGGCGGTGGCTGACGCGGAAGACGTGGGTGTCGACGGCCATCGTAGCCTTGCCGAAGGCGACGGCCTGAATGACGTTGGCCGTTTTGCGCCCTACGCCCGGCAGGTCGAGCAGCGCGTTCATGTCCTGAGGCACCTCGCCGTTGTAGCGCTCCACCAGCAGCCGCGCCAGGGCTACGAGGTGGCAGGCTTTGGAGTTGGGATAACTGACGCTCTTGACATACTCAAAGACCTCTGTCTCGTCGGCAGCGGCCATCGTCGCCGCATCGGGGAAACGCTGGAAGAGGGCTGGCGTCACTTGGTTCACACGCTTGTCCGTACATTGTGCGCTGAGTACTACGGCCACCAGCAACTGGAATACTGAACCAAACTCCAGTTCTGTGCCAACGTTGCCGGCCTCCCGGCGGAAGTAGTCCAGTACGGCCTGATATCGTTCGTCTTTGGTCATCGTTGTCTGCTTTTTGCTGCAAAGTTACATTTTTTTTACTTCCAAATGTCGTGAATTCGCTTTTTTTTGCTAAATTTGCCGTCTGAAAGCGTTTTTCTATTACTCCTAAGACAAACTAACATAGAAGAAATATAGAATGAAAAAGATCCAACTGACCATCGTCATGCTTTGTCTCACCACCTGTGGTATGCAGGCTCAGAGAAGTGTAAAACCAGCCATTCCGCGAGATGCCCAACTGGAGGCACGTGTCGAACAGACACTCTCAAAGTTGTCGCTCGACGAGAAGATCGGGCAGATGCTGGAACTGAATCTCGACATCATGGGCAAGTATGATGACAAGAAGAACTGGCAGCTCAACGAGGTGATGCTCGATACGATTATCTCGAAGTGGAAAGTCGGCTCCATCCTCAATGCCCCGGGCACAAGGGCTGCGACGGTAGAGCAATGGCAGTACTGGATCAGGCTTATTCAGAAGAAGTCGATGACGTATCTGGGCATTCCCGACATCTACGGCCTTGACCATAACCACGGCGTCACCTACACCCAGGGCGGAACGCTCTTTCCCCAACCCATCAACCTGGGCGCTACGTTCAATACGGAACTGGCGAAGACAGGCGCAGAGATAACAGCCTATGAGAGCCGTGCCGCCAACTGCCCGTGGGTCTATAATCCCGTTGTCGACTTAGGCCGCGACCCGCGCTGGCCGCGCATCTACGAGAGTTTCGGCGAGGATGCCGTGGTCAACTCCAAGATGGTGGTAGCCGAGATAAAAGGCTATCAGGGCGAAGACCCTAACCATATAGACCGCTTCCATGTGGGTACGAGTACGAAGCACTATTTCGCCTATGGTGCGCCCTGGTCAGGCAAGGACCGCACGCCTGCCTACGTGTCGCCCCAGATGCTCCGCGAGAAATACTTCGAACCCTTCCGCCAGGCCGCTCTGGCCGGTACGCTGACGATGATGGTCAATTCGGGCAGCATCAACGGTGTACCCGTTCACGCCAGCTACGAATACCTGACGCAATGGCTGAAGGAAGACCTGCAATGGGACGGTATGCTGGTGACCGACTGGGCCGACATCAATAACCTGTTCCAGCGCGAGCGCATTGCCAAGGACAAGAAAGACGCCATCCGCATGGCCATCAATGCCGGTATCGACATGTCGATGGACCCCTATAGCGTGGACTTCTGCATCCTGTTGAAAGAGCTTGTCGACGAGGGGCAGGTGTCGATGGCACGTATTGACGATGCCGTCCGTCGCATCCTCCGCGTGAAGTACCGCTTAGGACTGTTTGAGACGCCAAATACCGGCGGTAAGGGCTACGAGAAATTCGGTTCCAAGGAGTTTGCCGAGAAAGCTTTGCGGGCAGCCGAGGAAAGCGAAGTCCTGCTGAAGAATGAGGACAACATCCTGCCGTTGGCCAAGGGGAAGAAAATTCTGCTGACCGGTCCCAATGCCAACCAGATGCGTTGTCTGAACGGCGGCTGGTCGTACACGTGGCAGGGCTCTAATGCCGAAGATCTGTCGGCGCAGTATAACACTATCTACGAAGCCCTCTGCAACAAGTATGGGCAGGAGAACGTTATTCTGGAACAAGGCGTAACCTACAAGGAACGGGGACAGTACTACGAAGAGAACAAACCGCAGATAGAGAAGGCCGTGAGCGCCGCGGCAGGTGCCGACGTCATCATTGCCTGCATCGGCGAGAACAGCTATACGGAGACGCCAGGCAACCTGTCTGACCTCTGGCTGTCAGAGAACCAGCGCTCGTTGGTGAAGGAGCTGTCGAAGACCGGCAAGCCCATTATCCTCATTCTGAACGAGGGACGTCCTCGTCTGCTGGCCGACATCGAACCCCTGGCCAAAGCGGTTGTCGACATCCTGATTCCCGGCAACTATGGCGCTGACGCGCTGGCTAACCTGCTTTGTGGCGATGCCAACTTCTCGGCAAAGATGCCCTACACCTATCCGCGCGAAATCAATTCGCTCAATACCTACGACTACAAGGTGAGCGAGGAGGTCGGTACGATGGCGGGCGTTTACAACTACGATGCCAAAGTGTCGCTACAATGGCCCTTCGGCTATGGTCTGAGCTATACCACCTACGAGTATTCGAACCTGAAGGTCGACAAGACGCAGTTCTCGGCAGACGACGTGCTGACCGTTAGCGTTGACGTCAAGAACACGGGAAACCGCGCCGGCAAGGAAGCCGTCCTCCTGTATTCGAGCGACTTGGTGGCCTCCATCGTGCCCGACAACAAGCGGTTGCGCGACTTTACGAAGATTGAACTCCAGCCCGGTCAGACGAAGACCGTCAGCTTCCAGTTGCCGGCCAAGAATCTGGCCTTCGTGGGCGCTGACGGAAAATGGATACTCGAAGAGGGCGACTTCGTGCTGAAGGTAGGCAATCAGACGATTCCCGTCACCTGCACGCAGACGGCCTCGGGAGATCAGTTGGCACCGATGTGAAAGTAGTCGAAGTCGGCGCCAGCCGTGATGTTCTTATTCGTATGTAATCTTTTGTACGATTTGTCCTGGATCAACAATAGACAGCGTGATGACATGATCGCTACGGTTGGCGTCGAGGGGCAGGTTTAGTACGAACTCCTTGCGATTTTCAAGTACTTGTAGCTTCCACTCCGGACTCCACTCCTTAAAAATGTTCTCGCAAACCACCGCTTTACCGCCATCGACACTCACGGCTATCTTGTTGCTGCGGTCGTAGGCAACGGGCCACATGGGTACGACGGAGAGGCAGATTTGAAGCGTTGTGCGATGAGCGAGAAGTGATGAGTCGAGGGGAATGTCGATGCTGCCGGTGGTATTGAAGTCGAGAGGCTGACCCATCTGGAGGGCTATCCAGTCGGTGCCAATACCTTCGAGCAGGCGGATCGGTGACTTGACAGTAAGCTTCGACAGGTCAATCTTGTTTCGGAACTCCGGATGACGCTGAGCCTCCGGCAGACGCCAGGCGTCAGTAGGCTTAGGACCGAGTTCCGGCATCTGGTGATACTTTGCCGTATAGCCGGGCGGAATGGTCGAAATCATGTAGTTCCACTTGCCGTCGAGCTGTTCGTTGTAGCGCTTGCGCAGCTGCTCAATCTTCTCGTCGGCATTGAACGCCATCAAGGCATAGACGACGTTGCCAGTCTCGTGGTTGCGCTGGGCGTAGAGGAACTTACGGTTTATCTGATAGGCACTATGGACGGCGTAGCCCAGCATCTCGAAGAGGGCAGGGCGCTGCTCGGGATCGATGTTGCGCTCAATCATGTCGTAGGCTTCACAGATGGTCCCGTAGTCAATCAGTCGCTTCTGGGCTGTGCCGCTCTCGAACGAGAAGTCGGTGTCGTGCAGACGGTTGTTCTCCTCGCTGTCCCATTCCATCTCGTAGCCCATAAACTCCGGCTTGCGGTCCCACGCCAGACGGTAGTAGTTGTCGAGGATGAACTGGAACTGGGTGGTGAGTTCGGGGAGTCGCGAGGTCATGTTATCGCGCTGCGTCAGGAATGTACGGGCGAGCCATTCGGCCTGATAGCGGTTCGCGTTGTCGTAGCTGAACGCGCCGAAGTTGAAGGCCATATCAAAGAACTGCTGCATCTCGACCTCCATGGGCTTGATGTCGCCCACGTTCAGCAGCCAGTAGCGGTCGGCTCCGGCGGTATAGGCCTTCAGCAGTTCCGCGTACATCAGCATTGGCGCGGTAGTGGCTATCCACAGGTTGTCGTGAGGCGTGCCTAAATAAGAGAGGTGGTAGTACACGCCACTATGTCCGCTGCGCTTCTGCTCCTGACGGTTGCTCACACGCTTCATGTAACCGTAGTTGTCGTCGGGCCATACCAGCGTGATGTCGTCAGGCACACGCAGACCGGCATCGTAGATATCCAGCGTCTCCTTGTAAGGTACGAAGATCTGGGGCAACTGCTCAGCCTTCTGCTTCTTGTATTTCTCCAGAATGCCACGCTGCTTGGCGATGACCTTCTCCAGCGTGCGGGCGCGGTCTTTCGGATTGGTGCTACCCTTCATGGCCTCGTCGTGCAGACCGCGCAGACCGGTGGTGTAGATGTTGTCATACTGTGCCGTCTCGCGGATGCGGTCGTCGAGCTTCTTCAGGATTGTCGCGCTGTTGGTCTCGTAGTTCCACTCGCCGTCGCGAGCCTTGTTCCACTCCGACTTGGCAGCATTGTTGAAGAGCAGAGGCTCACAATGCGAGGTCGTAATCATGATGCCCCGTTCGTCGGCCACCCACTGACTCTCCGGATGACTGTAGAAGGCTCCCGTGCACGAATGCATGGCCGGCGCCAGCATGTTCGCCTTCAGACGCAGCAACAGCTCGCACACCTTGTCGTAGGTTTTGGGACCGATGTCGCCCAACTCTTTCTCAAAATTCTTGGCTGCCCACGGCTTCAGTCCCCAGTCCTCGTCGTTGATAAAGATGCCGCGATACTTCACCGTGGGCGATGGCTGTACAAAGCGTCCGCCGTCGTACCACACCTCATCCTGATGCTTCACCGTCACATCAGCCCACCAGTACCAGGGGCTGACGCCGATGCGCTTCGAGAGGTCGTAGATGCCGTAGATGGTGCCGCGCTTGTCGCTGCCCGCAATGACCAGATTCCCGTCCACCACGTCAATCAGGTACGACTCCCACTGGCCCTTGACCTTCCGCACATCAATTTTCTTCTGCTTGATAAGCTTATCAATCAACTTGCTCTTACCAATCGTTCCGACGATGATGGAGGGTTTGTTATTTCTCATTTCTGCTTTATCATTTAGCGGAGCGCAAAAACCCGTCACCTTCCTCACGTCTTCGCTCAGGTCGTTAGCCGCCCTCAGCACGCCCTTCCAGTCGTTCCCGTCCACCACAATCGTTGCCGTCTTGCCGTCCTTGGCAATACAAACCTTGTTATTCGCCGTCGCCGCCAACGCCATGAGCATCACGCAGATGCCAATGATAATTCGTTTCATATTCGTAGAAATATTGATTCGTCCAATTCTGCTGCAAAGATACGAAAAATGCAACAAAACCCACGCAGGATTTTGTTTCATTGAAATAAATAAATGTTGCAATCGGCGATGTACCTGTTTCGTCTTCATAAAATGGCGTGAAACATTTTGAACTTTCGCGGAAAGTCCGTATATTTGCAGGCGAAATCAAAAAACAACCATCATGTGTAAGGTAACGTTAGAATATAACCAAAACAATGCCCTGGCAAGGCGTAAACTCGCTGCTTTGCTGGCCACAGGATTGTTTGTCAAATTAGGAGAAGAAGCCGACGAGGTCCAAGTGCCTACACCAGAGGAGCTTAAGGCCCATCGCGAACTGAGGAACGCTGCCCTAGAGCGATTTTCTAATAAATAATGTATAACCCCAAAAACCGGAATGCCTATGGGCTTCCGCGTGTCAGTCGCTTGTGACACATGTGCAACGATGAGGAAAGTGTCATTTAAGTTATATGGCAAGTCAAAGACCCTAAGATAGTTCACGAATATCTTGGAGGTATCATCAACAGCAAAACATATCCACGTGATTTGGACTACAGAATAGAGTTTGATAAGAAAGTGGAAAAAAGTCTCAATATATAATAAAATCAAACCGTAAGTTAATCACCGGGACTCTGTGTACTTGGGCAGTAGTGGAAGGTAAAACTGGAATAATCATACTAAAAATTTGTTAGTATAGGTTGTCAGGTTGCAAACCCTTTGTACATCGGCGTTATGTCAACCTGACAACCTTACCTAAACAAATTCTGTCGTTATGAGATACAAATTGAAGACCAGAAAACGAGAAATCGCTCAGGGAGACAGACTCCTTGAGCGATTTATTTTGTCGGTTATGTGTGCGGAGAGTTACTTGGCTTCTACCGCTTCCATGTTGCCCTCGATGTAGAGGCGCGACTTCTCCACGACGCCGTTGGTGATGACGGTGATGGACTTCTTGAAGTGGCCGGGGAACTTGCCGGTACCGTTGTAGGTGACCTTGATTTCGCCCTTCTCGCCGGGCTTCACGGGGTTCTTGGTGTACTCGGGCACGGTGCAGCCGCAGGAGGCCATGGCCTGGTTGATGACTAGAGGACGCTCGCCGACGTTGGTGAACGTGAAGGTGCAGCTGACCACAGGGCTTTTCTCTGAGAAGGTGCCGAAGTCGTGGGTGGTCTTCTCGAACTTGATTTCGGCCTGCTTCTGGGCGGAGGCCATCGTGATGCCGCAAACGAGCAGCAGGGTCATGAGTATAAGTTTCTTCATGTGCGGTTCTGTTGTTAAAATTGAAAAATCTGCGGCAAATTTAAGTATTTTACCGCAGATAACGTTGCTTGAAGCATGGAATTTAATAAAAATTTATTTTCTTTTCAGCAGTTTATAATACTCTGTGGCTCCAAGCAGGAAGCAGCCGGTGCCGTAGTCCTCGAAGTCGGGCACGCGGTCGTAGCTCAGGGGTTGGCCTGCTGAGGGGTCCTTGCCGGTGCCCTGCATCCAGCCGAGGAAGCCGTCGGGGTGGACACACTGGCTGACCATAGCCGTCCAGGCGCGGTCGCAGGCGGGCTGGTAGTCGCGGGCCTTGAGGTAGCCCCGCTGTATGCCCCAGGCCATGCCGTAGAGGAAGAGGGCAGTGCCTGAGGTCTCGGGCATGGCGTAGTTGGTGGAGACGAGCGAGGGGTTCCACAGTCCGTCCTGGCGCTGGCAGCTGAGCAGTCCGCGCGACATGAGGAGGAAATCCTTCTTGAGCTCCTTGTAGGCCTTGTCCTTGGGCGACAGCTCGTTCATGCATCTGACGAGTGCGGCGTAGACCCATCCGTTGCCGCGGCTCCAGTAGCAGTCGTGTCCGTCGGGCTCCTTGTAGGGCGGCACGTAGTCGGCATCGCGCCACCATAGTCCGTCCTTCACGTTGAAGAGTCCGCCGCCACACTCATTGCGGCTCCAGCGGTACATCGCCATAGCGTGGTCGCGATACTTGGCCTCGCCCGTCAGGCGGTACATCTGCATATAGATGGGCATGGCCATCTGGATGGCGTCGATCCAGGTCCACCAGCCGTAGAGTGAGGGCTGCGTGCCGCGGGTCTTGGCGGTGGCGTTCTGCTTGTTGTTGGGCGTCAGCATCTGGTGGTCCAGGTTCTGTCGCACGCGGGTCATCATCTGCTCGTCCTTCGTCTGGTCATAGCGCATGAGGTAGGTCTGGGCGCAGCATTGGTCGTCGGCGTCGCAGGTATTGATGCCGTTGCGAGGCGTCCACTGGTGGAACGTGGCCCAGCGGTCGGTATAGTCGATGTAGCGCTGCTGGGGGTCGACGTCGTTGAGCGCCATCAGTCCCTCGTAGTAGACGGCGCGCGTCCAGAGGCTGGAGGGTCGCACCTTGTTGACGTTGGTGGGCAGGGTAGGGTCGCTGTACTTGGCCATGAAGTAATCGTTGGCGCGTCGGGCCACGCTGAGCACGTCGTCGGCGGTGGTCTGAGCCGTCATGGTGAGTGTCAGGACGGCCATTGTCAGTAGTGTTGTCAGTCGTTTCATTGTTTCAGTAGAATTTAGTTTTCTGCGTGCAAAGATACGAAGATAAATTAAGAATTAAGAATGAAGAGTGAAGAATTTGCTGCCGACGGAGAAAAAAGTGAAGCGCGAAGTGTGGAGAATGAAGAATTCTTTGTAACTTTGCAGCTCAAAATAAATCGTAAATCGTAAATAGTTAAATCGTCAATAAATCGTAAATCGTAAATTGTCAAATCGTAAATAGTAAAAGATGTATAGAACGAATACTTGTGGCGAGCTTCGTCTCGCCAATGCCGGCAGCACAGTGACGCTGGCCGGATGGGTGCAGCGCACCCGAAAGATGGGAGGCATGACGTTTGTTGACCTGCGCGACCGCTACGGACTGACGCAGCTAGTGTTCGACGAGAGCGACGACGCCGCCCTGTGCGAGCGTGCCAACAAGCTGGGACGCGAATATTGCATCCAGGTGAAGGGTACTGTCCGCGAGCGCGAATCGAAGAATGCGAAGATGCCGACGGGCGACATCGAGATTGTGGTCACCGAGCTGAACATCCTCAGCGAGAGCGTGACGCCCCCGTTCACCATCGAGGACAATACCGACGGCGGTGACGACATCCGCATGAAGTACCGCTACCTGGACCTGCGCCGCAACGCCGTGCGCAAAAACCTGGAGCTGCGCCACAGGATGACCATCCTCATCCGCAACTTCCTGGACAACCTGAACTTCATCGAGGTGGAGACGCCCATCCTGATCGGCTCGACGCCCGAGGGT
>JAEEGL013990287.1_pt1 | contig 15233 bp, 35 predicted proteins | sample 9134231 | NCBI WGS metagenome assembly JAEEGL01 (sample SAMN16246548, study PRJNA631951) | gut metagenome | biome: gut microbiome; feature: rumen; material: fiber-attached | host: Bos | place: Iran: Karaj | collected 2018-10 | reverse complement strand
GTTACTTATAATGGAGAGCATTGGATCTGTGATATAGATGGGAATGTCTGGGAACCTGGAGTTTATGGATGGACTGTGGCGGAGTAAGATTACTCTACAAATTCAATAATTTCTCTTCGATAGGATTTCTCACAAATCCAAAATGGAACCATTTTTATATGGGGTTGATGTAAAATGGTTCAAATCACGCTATACAATTTAATCCATGGTCCTGAGATATGGCTAGGAATATCCGGTTTGAGCATTCTGGCTGGTTTATTCCTGGCCATTTTCTTTATTATATGGGCCTTATCAAAGCGCTTTAAAAGCAAGGAGGACGATGCCAAATGACTGGTGTTGACCTTTCAAACTATCAAGCTGGATTGGAACTTCAGAGTTTAAAAGCAGATGGCAAGGAATTTGCTATCTTGAAAGCAACTGAAGGTATTACGATCCAGGATCGCTCATTTAAAACTTTTGCGAAAGCGGCCAACGATCTTGATTTTCCAATCGGTGCTTACTGCTATGGGCATGCAACCGATGTTGAGAGAGCTAGATCCGAGGCTGCTTTTATTTTACATGTAGTCAAAGGTTTTAAGCTTCCTCTCGGTGTTTATTATGATGTCGAGGCATCTGAACAGCTTGCTCTCTCTGGAAAGCAACTTCAGGAAATCTGTGAAGCTTTCTGCCAGGTGATTCGAGCTGCCGGTTATTCGGTTGGGCTTTATGGCTCTGAATACAATCTTTGGTACAAGATTGATCATACCAAACTTTCCAGCGACGTAATCAAGTGGGTTGCACACTATGGAAAGGCTCCGGCATTTGACTGCGATCTTTGGCAGAGAACGGATCAGGGCCGTGTGCTTGGATATCACGGCAATGTCGACGTAGATGAAGTTTTAAGTGAGAGGTTTCAAGCAATGGTTAATAAGTCAAACAATAAAACAGAGCCCGCTGTAAAGCCCGGCATGCTGTTTCCACCGAACCCAACGGTTTTAGCGTTTCAGTTATGGTTGAACTACAATGGCTACGTATGTGCCACCGATGGACAGAAGACTAAGGAATTCTTTAAGATTTTACGCGAGTTCGTAGATGACATGGAGAATTGCTAAGGCTAACTGATTTTAATAGGAGGCACTGATTCATGACATTAAGTGCCATATGGTCTCTTCTCTCAGAGGCCAAAGATGAGATTTCGCTTGGTTTTCTTATTCTTATTATTCTCGCAAGTTTGGTTCAGGTTTCGAAGATCAATATTAACCCTTGGGATTGGTTCTTTGGAGCGATCGGAAAGAAACTCAACAAAGAAGTTTTTGACAAGGTAAAAGAGATTGAAGGAAAACTGGATAAACACATCGAAGGCGACGAGAAAGAGAAGCTAGAAGCCAAGCGAAGAGATATCCTCGGATTTGCTAATTCATGCATGAACGGAAGAAAGCACACTCAAGAGCAATTCAAGTTCGTCATGAAGGAATGCGATGAGTATGAGAAGTTCATCGAGGATAATCATGTAAAAAACGGTGAGATCACTTCAGCTATCGAGGAGATCCGCCGTTTATATTCTAAATGCTTGCAACAGAATTTGTTTCTTAATCCAGGGGAGGAGTATTACTGATAAGCGAGCAAGGTATTTAAAGGAGTGTGGTTTATATTTTACCGGATTCGATACTGATTACGCATAAGTTCCCAGCCAAACAAGACATTACGATTTTTGCAGTTGCAGACGTTCATCTCGGTGCAAAAGAATGTATGGAACAGGAATTTATGAAGTTTATCAAGATGGTAGAAGAAACGCCGAACACTTATTTGATTCTTGTAGGCGATCTTATCAATAATGCCACGAAATCTTCGGTATCCAATTGCTTCGATGATGTGTATCGTCCTAACGAGCAAAAGAAGATCATGGCAAAGATTCTCGCACCTGTAAAGGATCGAATTTTGTGTGCAATACCGGGTAATCATGAGGACCGCAGCGGAAAAGACGTTGATGACGACCCCATGTATGACATCATGGCGAAGCTTGACATTGAGGATCGCTATCGTAAGAATCGTGCGATCGTGAAGCTCAAGTTTGGCGATGATCGTAAAGTCAACTATGTTTTTGCTGTAGTTCATGGAAGCGGCGGTGGTGTACTTACAGGCGGTGGAGTGAACAAAGCTGAGAGATTTGCTTATACTTTTGAAGGAGTAGATGCTCTCATCACTGCTCATACCCATAAGCCGGTAATTACGACTCCGAGTAAAATTCGTATCGATCATTCCAGAGGTATTGCTAAGGAAGTTCCGTTCGATGTGATATTTGCTACGAGTTGGCTTAAGTATTCTGATTATGCTGCTAGGAAGATGATGCCGCCAACGAGTCATGTATTCCAGAAGATCATGTTATCCGGATCCAAAAAGGAGATAGAGATCTCCACAAAGCATTCTTATGAATAAGGAGGAAAGCGTACTATGTCTACATTCGATTTCGTTCCCGTTGCTGGGATCGCGGTCATTTGCTATCTGATCGGCATGGGCATTAAGATCTCTCCGATCGATGACAAGTGGATTCCGCTTCTTGTCGGCGTGTGCGGAGGTATTCTCGGGGTTGTTGGTCTTCTGACCGGCATGGCTGAGTTTGGTTCCGAGCATGTTATCAACGCGATCGCTATTGGCATTGTATCTGGTCTCGGTGCAACCGGTCTCGACCAGACGTTTAAGCAGTTGAAGAAGTAAACCCTAAATTTATATAGAGGTGAATTATTTATGGCTAGCACTAATGATTCTCTGAAGGCCCTTCTGGAGAAGCTCGGTGGCACTGTCCCCGATGAGGCTTCCAATGCTGAGCTCATGGGCCTGATTGCTGAGGCGTATACTGCCCCGGAGCAGACTCAGCAGAGTGCCGAACCAGGGCAGACTTGATAGTTTAATTTGTAAATTCAAAATGGAAATGAAAACTCCCCAGGGCCTAATTTTAGACTCTGGGGAGTACATCCTTGAAAGGAGTATTTAGAATTGAATAACATTCTTTTCATTCTGATATTTGTTGCAATTGCGTTTTTCGTTGGTTATGTGGTTGGCGCCAAGAAACAGGAACGCGACGGTTTTATTTATTTAGAGAAAAATGAAGATGGCGATGATCGAATCCGATTCTATTTAAATATGGAATATGACGATATTGCCGAGCATGAATGGATTACATTTAAAGTTGTCAAATAAAAAGCCGTGTATTTTACATGGCTTTTAAAATTTTATAGATTCGCAAAAAATACAGCTTCTTTAGTAGAGAGATGTAAGACGAACTAAGAAGTCCGTTTTGAAAAAATGAAGACGGTTTTCGCATTCTCTCATTTTATTTTTTTTTGTCTAAGAAAGGATCCTAATTATGTGGATGTCAGATGAAGAGTACATTTACAGAAAAGACATCGCAGAAAAGAAGAAAATTGGTTATGGCGCAAAGCACAAAAAGAATGGATCAAAAAGTAAGAAATGTACGATGCCCTCGGATTATTTGACTAGAAAGGAAAAACTTGCTATGAATTCTGAAACTATGTCGTGGTGTCTCAATGACTTCTACACTTATAACGATTTCAAGAAGATGCCGAGCGACATTCAGGTAATGTATCTTCAGGGGATCACTGATAAGTATAAGGTTGGTTCCAGTGCGATTAGTATGGTTCTGTTCGGCCTTACCGAGAAGGCTCTTTATGATTATCTGAGCAGGCATAATCTTCTTGATGCAATTCATTGGCATAACTTCAAGGGAAGAAAGGCAGCTGCGTACAATGCTGAATTTGAAAGGATTATTGAGCAGCGCAGACTTTCCATAGTTGACCGTGTTCCCGATATCGAGGAGCCTGCGAAGGAAGTAGCTGAAGAGGCAGTTGAAGAAAAGACACCTGAACCTATGATTCCGAAGATTGTTCATAATCTGATCAGGGTTCCTGCTCCCGAGACTCCTGTAATCGATACTGATATTTATAAGTCGAGTCCTCTCAATTGTGTCATGGCGTGCGACGGGTTTGATCTTGAGCTCTTCAGATATCTCGCAAACCGCTATAAGGATAAGAAGTGCGTCGTGGAAATTCACGTAACGCTAAAAGAGTGATATTTGCCGGTGTGATGGAATGGCAGACATAGCGGACTTAAAATCCGTCGACTTGTTAGTCTTGAGGGTTCAAGTCCCTTCACCGGCACCAGCACCTCCTTTTTTAGAAGGGCCGTTAAGGTAATCCAGAGAGATTCCACGGCCCTATTGTTTATATTTACCGCATTAGCTCAATTGGTTAGAGCCGGCGACTTATAATCGTCAGACTAGAGTTCGAATCTCCGATGCGGTACCACAGCCTCTGGAAGTAGTGCAAGTATAATTAATAATATTCTAAATAGTAAGCCCTACCCAACGAACCTGCAGTCGTTGTAAGGAATTAAAAGAGAAAGTCGCTATATACCACCAGTGACCGGGCCTAGAGTATAGATAAAGTAATTATATTTCGGTCATGCACGGCCGAGCTTCCAGAGGCAACCATATTGAGTCGTGGTGAAGCGGTAACACAACGGACTTTGACTCCGTCATTCGTAGGTTCGAATCCTACCGGCTCAGCCAATTATATTTCCAGGTGTAGCGCAGTTGGTAGCGTTCCTGATTTGGGATCAGGAGGCCGCGAGTTCGAGTCTCGCCACTTGGACCATCAACTATTATATTTTGAAAGGAGACCATCATGCTTACCATTGAGAAGCTTCGTAACTTCGACATCGGCTTTGAATTCGGTGATATATTCCGGAAAGGTCGCATCAAAGAACTCATATTCGGTATGAAGGAACGAATCGCTTATGACGAAGGAGAAATCGAGAAGTGGCGTCTGACCGCTCAACATCAGGCCGAAGTGATCAATAAACTGTACAATCGGCTTGAAAATCAGAGTTACGAGACGGAGTTAAAGGCTCAGAACGCCGAGCTGACCAAGCAACTTAATCAGACGCTTGAGTCAATGAAAGCTCTTCAGGAGTATGCGGAGTCTCTGGAAAAGAAACTGGACGATGTACATGTCTCGGACACAGAGGCATATCGTATTCTCAGCGCAATGAGAAATGCCAAGAATCGTGGAGATAATACTTGGCTCAATGAGGAGGTAAGCTGATGGCATCCAAATATGCTGCTATTCGACAGGAACAGACGATTGGCAGTCCCAACACCGATCGTCTGTGCGATTTTGACGAGACGGATCCGTTCTATTTCGTCGTGAAGGAAAACGATAAGATTCTTGCAGAGGGAGAGCTTCCTCATGTAAAGCTCAAACTTGACGAGGAATACCTTTATAAGAAGATCAAGAGGTGCACAAAGGATCGGGTTACGATGGTTACCACCATTGAGTATTGAGTGCTTATTTGCACACGTTTTTTCACACGGCAATTTGAGAATGGCCAATTCTCAGGTCTTTTAGCGTCTTTGGAGATGGGTTCGACTCCCGTACCCTGCTCCATTTTAAGAGCCTTGAGGTGTAAAACTTCAGGGCTCTTTTGTTTTATTTGCAGCCTTTTCGCTTTTTCGCAGGTGCAATGAAAAATTCAAAATGGAATTAGAAATTGCACATGAAAACAAAAAATTTGCACACGAAATTTCACACGTTTTTGTAGAGCTGCTGCATACGAGAGTCAATAGTGTTTGCAAAGAAATCTTCTTTGTCACGCATGGCGTGCTGGTAGACATTCTTGAGCATGTTGTCCGTCTTATGGCCCATTCGTTGCATCTGATATTTGTCTGGGATGCCGAGTGAGTGTGCTTCGGATGCGGCAAAGTGTCTAAGGTCATGAAATCGACATGGAGTTATATTTGCTCTTTCACAGAGCTTTTTAAAGCCTCCATACACGTCAATGTACATAGTCCCGAAAACATACTCGTTCTTATGTGGTTGGGCCTTTATAAGCCTTACAATGATCTCTGGACAAAGAATCCAACGGTCGCTAGAGACTGTCTTAGGATCCTTCTCAACCAAACCTCCTGGGCCTTTGACAACAGCTCTCTGGATGTGGAGTTTGTTGTCTTGGAGATCTTCGAACTTAAGCCCTCGAATCTCAGATGCTCTTAAACCCAGCCAGGACGCCAGGAGGATCGGAAGCTCATATCGCGTTCCTTTGGATACTGCCCAGAGTTTCTGAATGTCCTCCTCAGTTGGGATACTGATTTCAGTTCTTTTCTTCTGGGGGAGCTTAGCATCTGGTTTAAACTTTGGTCTAAACTCTTTGAGGACTACACAAAGCAGACTATAGGCGTTTCGGATCGTCTTAGGACTCTTTCCTCGCTTAGATTCTTTGCTGATGGCTTTTTGGATCTGCTCATTTGTGATGTCGCTAATGTGGCAATAGAGGAGATCCTGAAAGTAGTTTCGAGCATAGACCTGATAGTTACGAATGGTTGAGGGCGAGAGGGTTCCATCGTTTGCTTTGATGTATCTCTCATAGGCTTCTTTGAGGATCAGTGGAGAGCGGTCTTCCTGCTCAATACCAGCGTAGATTTCTTTGGCTTTTTGTTTGCAGACTTTCGGATCTTTGTCTGTGATGCTGTAGCGTTTTCCGTGCACCATGAGCTGGATGCGCCAGTTACCTGAAGGGAGTTTCTTAGCTTTTGGAATGTTCATAATAACCTCCTGATTGTTTGTTACCTTTAGACAAATTTCGCAAGAAAAGTTTGGTAGAATAAGTTGCATTTGTGCAAGGATTCAATGATATTTGCAACTATTCTGTAACTTTTCTGGTTGCCAATCCCTTCCACATGTGATACACATAGATTGTGCCGGCAACACATACGAAAGGAATTAAGGAAAATGCCTAAGGTATTGCTAACCGAAGAGGCTAAAAGAACTGATAAATTGGCCAAACGTATGGACCGTTTTGATTCGGTCGTAAATGAGTACCTCCGTGCTAATCATTATACCACAAGTGACCTCGCGTTTCAATTGGGGATTACATGCTCTACTTTGTGGCGTTATCGAAATCGAGTAGACTCTTTTGCAAAAGCGCCATTCAGTGTTATTACACAAGCATTGTCTCTAGCCAATTGTTCGAACGAGGTCTTACGTTATATTTGTGGAATGTAAAGGAGAATCGGTTATGCCAGATTTGAAACCTGAACTGTCTAAAAAGAGTAGTTATTGGATTCCTCGCCATCGATACTATGAGCTGAAGCATTTTTGCTTACAGTATCCTGATTGGAAAGGATTATATTCTAAACTGCATCCGGAAGTGACCGCGCACAAAGATCAGGAGATTCGAGGAACTGACATCTATCGTCCGAATGAGGATCGAGCAACTCTTCGTGCAGATCTGCAGAGAGCTATGAGTATGGTTGAGCAATGTGCAAAGAATTGTACGGACGAGGAGATTCTCCGATACTATATTTTTAAAGCTGTTACGAACGGGTTTTCGTTTGTACAGTTGCAGACAAAATATGAGATTCCTTGTAGTAAGGATATGTATTATGAGTGTTATAGGAAATTCTTTTGGTTACTAAGCAGAGAAAAAGGAATTTGACGGACGTGGGGGTCTAAAATCAATGATATTTTGTTATGGCTAGAACCCGTAACTTTTACAGCTTCTATAATAGAACCTATTAAAGAAGAAAGGGGTTTAGCAAAATGCAGGAAAGTTTAATGGAAGAATTGGAGAGAATCTTTAAGCATCTCCAAAAGCTCGATCCTAGCAGCGAAGCCTATGGGATCGTGAGAAAGAACTATGAAGGTCTTTTGGCCGCGCTTCATAATGATATGAGCGCGTGTGAGGAGGATCTGAACGGTCGTCTTCAGCGAGAACTGAAGAGAGCTGAAATGGAACTCGATAAGAAGAAGCAGGAGATGTCCGAGCAGGAATCCAGAAACCGCGTTCGGATTGCAAAGATGGAGGCAGTCTTTGGCCTGGCAAAAATTGCGCTCATGATCATCGGCACGCTGCTGGCAATCGCGCTGACGGGGACACTTGAAGAATCGACAATCTTGTCGACCAAGTGCTTATCCTGGGCAAAAGTGTTACTGCCCAAAGTCTAAATAAGTTCTAAGCAAACTACAAAAGAAAGTTGTCTTTTACAGGCAGCTTTCTTTTTTTATGGGAGAAATTCAAAATGGAATATAGTTATAGAAATGAACTTTATCATCATGGTATTTTAGGCCAGAAGTGGGGCGTTAGACGGTTTCAGAATAAGGACGGAACTTTAACTAGTGTTGGGAAAACGAGACATAAAGATCGGGTTGAAGCTCGTAATCGATTATCTTCCGAAAAGAAAAAACTAAGCGAGCTTGAAAAGAAGAAATGGGACATTGAAAGCGAAGTTGAGTATAGCGATGATATTTATGACTTATTACTTAACGCTAGGGACGGTTGGGATGATAAAAAGAATCGCCCGTTGAGTGACAAAGAAGTTGAAGCTAATTGGGCAAAATATGAAAAAGCTTATAAAAAGGCATTATCAGAGCATAAAGATTACACAAGAATTGTAAAAGAAGTAGAAACTAAAAAAGCTACCGTAAAAGAATTAGAATCCGTAGCTAAAACCAAGGATGGGAAGGATTATCTTAGCGGTATTCTATCTGCTTGCGCAACCGTCGCAGTTACTAGCGCGGCTATGCTGGCTATTGATTATGTGATGACTCACAAATAATCGCACATTTTACAATCCTTATAATGACAAGAAATCCTAAGAAAGGAGTTTATAAGGATGGATGAGATGAAGATTTCAACAAAATTTACGCAGGGAATCGTCACAAAGATTCTCGGAAAAGTCATTAGCAAGAAGCTCGGCATTAAGCCCGAGATCGAGTTCAATGACCCGATCCGAGTGTCGATCGATGACACTACTGCTGAAATCCACTTGAATGTGGATCTCTCGATCACGAAAGAAGAGCTCATGGAGCTTCTTAAGGATCTTGTCTAAATTAGATTAAAGCCTGTGTTTTATACATGGGCTTTAATTTTTCGCAAATTTTACATCTCTTATAATGAAAGGAGACGGAAGCGTTGGGTTATGCCAGACGCGGGGTGAAATCCTCCAGACCGTATAATAGTTCAATGGTAGAACATCCGGTGATATTTGGATGCCGGAAGACGTAAGTTCGAAGCTTACAATCCTTTTATTTTTTCGCAAGATTTACACTTCTTATAATGAAAGGAATTTAAACAAATTTTTCATTACAATAAGGAGGATATGTAAAATGACGGAAGACGTAAAAAGAGGAATCGATCGTATGGGACGACACCTCGGAAGAACGGCCTATCAGGTTACGCACGCTCCTATCATCGCAGTGAATAATCTGAAGAAGAACTTTCGCAAAAAACCAAAGCAAAAGAAAGAGAGTGTGGAGGAGAAACCGATCGAATATCGATGGGTACGCATCAAAGAGGATGCACCAATTTATAGAGGTCTTGTAAAATCAGGACAAATTAAAGAGGGTGATCCTTTAGAGATACGTTGTCCCATCATTAAGTAAAATCGATGAGCGGGTTCAACAACTCGCTCTCTTTTTCGCAAATAAAACACTTTCTTTAATAGAAAGGAGTTGATATTTATGTCCGAATCTATAGTTGAGTGGGTTCTCAATAAAAATGGAGATACAATGGACGATACCCTAGAATGGCAACACAATATAGAGAAACTTTTATCAGAAGATTTTTATGGAACACCAAAGCTTTATTTCCATAAGAATGAAGATGGGACAATTCGTAGAGCATTGCTATTTAAAACGTCAGAAGATCTTCTTAGAATCACAATGAAAACCTATAATCTGAAAGTCGGATATTATGCTAGAGGAATTATATTTTTAGTAAGTAAAGAGCCTTGATTTCCAGGGCTCTTTTTTTTTTCGCACGTTTTACAACGCTTATAGTAGAAACAATAATAGAAAGGAGCAAACAAAAAATGGCAAAAATGACAACGGAGGAATTGATCAGAAGTATTCCAGCTGAGTTGTATGCCGCTTGCATAGCCAAGGACCGCGCTTTGACGGAAGCCGCGGCGAAAGGTTGTGTCAACCTGGCAAATAGTACGGGATGGCTGGCAATCCCTCGGGAGGAAGCAATAAACACATTTTTCAAGGCGTGTACTGAATTTTGTTCGAGAAAAGATTAGCCTCTATTACAGAGGCTTTTCTTTTTCGCAAGATTTACAGCGTCTATAGTAGAAGCGATATACGGAAGGGATGCTAGCAAAAGAAAGGACGCTTCTAATATTTTTTGAGGAGGATCTGCTATGAACAAATTCTTTTATTATGCAGGTATCTACTTTGTCTGCGCGTTTGTGCATGATGCGGTAAACGAAGCAGCCAGAGGGATTGATCGCGAGCTTCATCGACGTCGTGAAAAAGACGAGAGAAAAAAGAATCGGTCCCTAAACATCTCTACCGGAAAAGTCGGAGATCCAATGGATCGAATCGGATTCTGAAAGGAGAATTCAAAATGGAAATCAAAAAGTTTGCCAAAGGCCACAAGAAAGAACTGATCATCGCTGGCGTCGTACTTGGCATTACGGCCATCACAATTATTGCGATTAAAGCCAAAAAGGATCCGACTAAGGAACTTAATGAGATCCTTAAGGGGCTTGCTGAGCGTGCTCTTCGAGTGAAGGATCTTCCGAAACCTAGCTGGGAAGGCATGGAGATCTTTGAGCACTGGACGGAAAATGAAGTTCAGAACATGATCCTGAGTTGCCACGTTTGCGATCTGGGTAATCTCGGGGAACATCTGATGAATGATATTCTTACTCAGGCAAATCCCGACATTCCTATCGAGATGGTCCTGAGCTACGGATCGTCTTGCTGGGTGGGTACGTAATGGGCGGCATATGGTACTCGATCCCGATAAAGCTCTCGGACGAAGATTCTGAGCTTGTCGAGATGTATTGTCGGGATCGAGGAATGATGATTAGCGAGCTTAAGCGCAACAATAAGGATCTTCCAAATCTTTTTTACGTTTGGGGGACGAAGAAAGAACTCATGGAGTTTCAGAAATACTTTTAAGGAGGATGCGGCATGCTAATGCTTTGCACGGGATGCTTCTTAGTTGGATTCGGAATTGGAAGAACTTCCAGAATCGTTTATGATTCTCGGAAAGAAACCAATGATATGGTTCGAAAAACGGAAGAGGCCATACAAAAAACCGATGCACAGATTCAGAAATCAAAAGAGCAAATACAAAAATCAAAAGAGCAAATACAAGAATCGAAAGAGGAACTGTGGCGGGCTGCAAAACAAATAGGATTAAACGAACTCATGAAGATTTTTTGAAGCGGAATTAACACTCCGCTTCTTTTTTGCCATGAAATACTATTACCAAAAACCAACTGAAACTTTACAGCTATACGGAGAAACGGTCATCCTGGATCATCCAGTCTATAAGATGGGCACTCTGTTCATTCAAAATGGAAATGGGCTGGTGATCACACAGCGTCGGTTCACTGCTAAGTACGTCTACTGGGATGCGATTGACCCATGGCTTGCCAATGATATTTACCTTCACCCAAGGTTTCCAGAGTATTTCCAGAAAAATTCCCGGGGTGAAAATTTTCCAATACTTCCTGTTCGCTCAGTCATGTGGGCTCTTCGAATGAAACCGCTTGAAAAAGAGTTTTGGGAAGATTATATTTAATCGTTTACAGAATCTTGGTAGAATTGATCGTGCATTTGTGGTATAATTCACTTGCCCATGAAAGGAGTGAATTTGCCATGTCTAAGCGAGAATTTGTAGAGAGTTTTTGGGATGGCGATGAGTACGTTGAGGTCTACAAAGATAAGGACGGCTACATCGTCGAGGTTGAATATGATGACGAGGACTATAATGATATCTATGGTCCTACGGACGTGTCTCCGGATTTTGGTGGCGCCGGTTAAATAAACACTTCACTGGGCTCTCTTCGGAGGGCTCTTTTTTATTGAATTCGCAAGATTTACAGCTCCTTTAATAGAAAGTATTTTTAAGAAAGGAGAAACCAAAATGGCAACAGAACTTATGGCTTCGATTCTCAATGAAATCAAGGAGGCCCTGGTCGAACTGAACCAGAGCTGCTCCGAATTGACGACGGGTCAGAGGGGCATGCTCTATGATGTGGATCAGGAGCTCGACGATCTCTTGGAGATGATCGGAGCTTAATTTCCAAAGCAGTAGGAGGAAAAGAAGAATACTGAAGAAAGAAGTCGTGATAAATAATACACACGGCTTCTTTTCTTTTTCTGAGAAAGGAGAAATTCAAAATGGAATCTATAATTGGTAAAAAGATTCGATTTGATAGGCACACGGCACCTTGCACCTGGACCGAAATCGGTGATTATAACGAAATGTTTCTTCGGAACATAAGTCATTATCTCCACGATTTGCTCAATGTAAAAAATTATATTTCCTTAGAGACCATTTGTGATCTTCTTGGTGTGACGATTACTCCAGACGAAATCAATAATACGGAAGTTTATCGGAGAACAGACAAAATGTTGGAAATGGACTTCAAGCTGAAAAACAAGAAGGAAAAAGCTTACGAGATTATATTTAGGGAGGTTTAATCATGATTCCTTACATCATTATCGCGATCTGCTATTTCATCGGCTTTGTGGCAACGACTCGCCTTCTGATGACGGAAGCGAAGAAGGAAACGGACGAACTGATGGAGTCTATTAGTCATTTAGCGCATGGACCTTTTCCCGCCCCGATCTTTGGCCTTATTTTGTGGATTTTGATGGTTCTCATTATTGCCGCATGGCCTATCTTTGTGATGGCGAGCATGATCAGCAAGATCGTTGGTCTTTTTAGAAAAGATAAGAAGGAGGAGAAGGCTTAAATGGACATGATCGGTTTTCTGATCTGTTTTACTGTTACTCTCATGGAGTTTTTCTCTAAAGGCGATCCGAATCCGATGATATTTGCCGGAGGAATGATCGGTATGGGGCTTTGTGCGATCGCAGGAGCCCTTAATAATATGAGGAGGAAATAAAAAAATGGAAAATCTAGAACTTCAGAAATTAATTGATACGGTTGGCGTTACCGCGGAACTTATGAAGCTGCTTGACAACGCGCTTCAAAATGCGGGGTTTAGTGAGCAGGGAAGTTTATATTTGTGCGGGGAAGTTTTGAAGGTCTTCTTTATTAATAGAAAGGACGGACAGTAAATGGAGCATATTGTTCAGTTCGCGATTGGTATTGACGACAATGCGATTCGTAAAGTTGTAGAGAGTACGGCTGAGAAACAGATCATAGATGATATTCGTCAGCAAGTTCTTGATAAGATGCTGGAGAAAAGTGGATGGGGAGCTTATAACTCACACGCAAAGCCAGAAGATCCGCTGCAAGCATGGGTTTGTCAAGAAATCATTTCTTTTATGGCAGAGCATAAATAAGAAATTATGGAGAAGGCTTCGAAAGAGCTTGCCGATCATATGTACCGATCAAAGAAAGTTCGGAATTATATTTCGGAGAAAGTGGGAATTCCAGAATGAAACGACGTAATAAGGATTGGCCTATCCGAACCGAGACCGATCTTAAAATTGCCAAGTATATCGCGAGCTATTGTGAAAAAGAGTTTGGCTCGAATCCCGGAGAGACGATAGACAAGATCTGGGATGAATGGCCATATCTCAGCATTCTCTATACTACTTGCGACGGAGAGGATCCCTCGGAATGCGAACGTTATGATCTCCAAGTAGATATTGACGTGAAGATGCGATTCACGAGAGCTGAGTTATATGACTGTTATACCAATCAGCGTTACATTTATGATGAATATTGGGATGACGAGCGTGAAATGCTGGAGGATCTTAAATGGTTAAATTTTGACGCATGGTTTGACTGGGCGACGACAAAAATGCACTGCGTAATTGAGTATGGAGATGATATTTGAAAGGAGACATCAATGACCTGGGTAGAATGGACTTTGTTAGCCTGCTCTATTCTTCATGCTATTGCTACATGTTTACACGATGAGGCTCGGGAAGTTAGTTATCAGTTAAGAAATATTGCATTTTGCGTTCTTGTAATGATCGTATATTTTATGCATGTGGGGGTAGTTTAATGATTCTTACAGCAGAACAAATTTTGGCAGAGCTTGGACATAAGATTAATATTGATCCTTTTGATATTCGGCAGCTTAATCCGAATAGTTACAATCTCAGACTTGCAGACGAGCTGCTGGTCTATAAAGAAAAGGTTCTTGACATGAAGATCAAGAATCCATATGAACTAATCAAGATCCCTAAGGAAGGACTTCTCTTAATGCCTAATCGTTTATATTTGGGCAGAACCGTTGAGAAAACTTCTACAAGGGATCTTGTTCCTATGTTGGAAGGTCGCTCTTCTGTCGGTCGGCTTGGAATTAGTATTCATGAAACTGCCGGCTTTGGGGACATCGGATTTACCGGCTACTGGACTTTGGAAATCTCTGTTGTGCAGCCTACCATCATTTATGCTGGGGTGGAGATTTGCCAGATTTACTATCATAAAGTAGACGAGAATCCAGAGACGAGTGGTATTCCGCATTGCATGGATTATGTCGGGAAGTATCCGAGGAGCTACGTGTCCGGTAAGTATCAGAACAATGAGGGAATTCAGCCGAGCATGCTGTGGATGGATCTCGAACAGATTATTGACGCCACGGAATGAGGTGAGCAGATGATTCCTAAGCGGTTGTATGAGAGCTTTAAAACAAACTTTCCGTGGTTTGTCGACCATGTAAAAAAGTACAAAGGGAATAAAGAGACTGGAGGGATCGATATTTTCATGGATGATGGAAGCGTCTTGAATTATCAGATGAATCGAACCGGTTGGCTTTTGAAGAGAGGAGGATTTCATGACGATCCGACCTAAAGCTTATTGCATTTTTTGTAATGAGAAACAAAATTATATTTTAGGTTCGGAAATGAGAGATCTGGATGTACGCGGAGTCTCATTTTCATACTTAGAAACAACCGCACATTGCCAAGAGTGTGGTTCCTTGATTTATGTGCCGGTGGTCAATGACAACAATGTAACAGCACGTCATAAAGCTTACTATAACGCATTATATTTGATGGAGGAAAAAGAACATGGACGAGAAGCTCATGGAAGTGGACTTTAAGAAGTACTGCCCCAAGTGTGAAAATTGGAAGAAGAAAGAGTACGAAGATCCTTGCAATGAATGCCTGGATTATGGAGCCAATCAGAACACAACGAAACCATTATATTTCAAGGAGAGATCTTAATGAGAGTCTTTTACTTTTGCAATTGACAGAATCCAAATTGTGGACATACGGCCGGATGTTAGAAACATGGCGTAG
>JAEEGL013047949.1_pt1 | contig 15233 bp, 13 predicted proteins | sample 9134231 | NCBI WGS metagenome assembly JAEEGL01 (sample SAMN16246548, study PRJNA631951) | gut metagenome | biome: gut microbiome; feature: rumen; material: fiber-attached | host: Bos | place: Iran: Karaj | collected 2018-10 | reverse complement strand
GCGACGGCAAGACCGACGACGGTCGACCCCAGGGAGGAGATCAGTTTCTGCATAAAGGAGGAGGTCATCGCAACCACAGTCGGAGAGAAATGACCGCTGTTGGACAGTTCATAGTCCGTAATGTCCGCGATCATGGGGAATGTGCAGGAGGAAACAATCATCTGGGTCGCGTTCATCAGGCAGCGCAGTACGATAAAGCCGACGGTCAGCCAGATCACCTTGGTGATGGCCAGCGTATCCACGGTCATCATGAAAATGTACATCGCGGCATAGGCAGCCATGGACAGGATCGTCCAGCGCACCAGGGTTTTCTTGGTGCCATGCCTCTTGGCCATACCGGCCGTCAGGAACAGCATCGCGACGGTCACTGCGGTCATATACAGTGAGATGTTGCCGCTGAAGCGATAGTTGCCGATGCAGATGCCGAAGATCATCACGTTGATGGCGCTCTGCGTGGCCGTCTGCATCGCCAGCGCATCCGATGCAGCGGCGATCGTGAACATCTGGAGCGGGCGGCTCTTTGCGATCATCCTGAACATCTCGCCGAATTTGATGGGTTTGGCAGATGTCCCCTTGTAGGTTTCCGGCACATCGTTGCCGGAGGCCGTCAGGGCGAAGACCGCCAGGGCGGTGAAAATGCCGGTGATCGCAATCATCAGGATCGCCAGATCGTGGAACAGTGGCAGGCCGTACTGATTGCCATGCTTGGGCATCAGAGTCGCGGCAAGGATCATGGAGAAGGTACCGCTGAAAATGGACTTGAACACCGCTGCCCAGCGGCCGACCATGGGGCGCTGCTTCGGATCATTCGTGATGACAGCTGCCACCATGCCGTCACCGGTGTTATAGATCGTATAACCCACGATGTACAGGATGTAGATACCAATAAACGTGAAGATCTGGCCCTTGCCGGGGCAGGCAATGAACATCAGTGTGATGGCCAGGGCAACAACAAACCAGCCAATGACAAGCAGGGGGCGTACGCGGCCAAATCTGGTGTTGAGTTTGTCGCTCAGGAAACCGCAGATGGGATCTGTGATGGCATCAAAGATACGGGTACCGGTAATAATGGTACCTGCCAGCACACTGGTGGCTCCATAGACGCCGACGGCAACGTAAGAAGCAAAGGTCATCAGAATGACCAGGGCTGTGGGGACTACCTGGGACATGACGGCCAGCGCCAGCTGCCATCCCTTGGCCCGGCGGTAAGTGATCTGCTCGCTCATGTTTTCTCCTCCTTGGAATCTTGCGGCTCTGTTTGTCCGCTTCTGTCTGTATCATATCCGTTCTTTTTCCATCCAAATAGGATAATTCTCTCCTGTTTTAGCACGCAGCTACTTTTTCTTGATAGTATCTTTGCATTCTGCTAAAATACAGTATAAATATCCTATTTATCGTGGAGGCATGCTCATGAAATCTTCCCTGCTTATGATCATGGCATCCGATATGCGCATACAGACCACCGGCATGACGCTGCCCGTGGAGAAGAACAGCGGATTTCCCGACCTTGGCCTTCGCAGCAATCTGCTGGGCGGCGGCGCTCGGTTTTGCGAAGAGCTTCCGACCTTCGAAAAGACGGCAGACAAAATGCAGGTATGGATGCTGCGGGACAGCTTTCGCTGCCATTATTTTATCGGTACCAGTCCGGAGGAGGATCCGCTCTGGGTTCTGGGGCCATACCTGACCGAGGATCTGAGTCTGGCGGATATCAACCGCCGTATGGACCGGATCGGGCTGAAAAACATGGATATGCAGTTTCTCCAGCAATACTATTCCATGCTGCCCCATATTCACGATGAAAATCTGCTTTATTCCATCGTGCATAACCACTGTGTGGAGGTATACGGCGCAGAAGGGTTTGAGATTGCCTACTGGGAAATGGGATTTACGGACACACCGAAAGCAGGAGTCCATGAACCGGTCAAATCCGAATACCAGCGGGATGCTCTGGAATATACCTATGCACAGGAACGGCTGATGATGGATTGCATTGCGCAGGGAAATCTTCACGGCGCACTCGCTGCAATCCATAAACTCGAAAAAAGAGGGATTGAATCCCGCACGACCAGCACAATCCGGGATATGAAGAACTTCAGTATTGTGTTTAACACTCTGTGCCGTATTGCCGCCGGCGAGGGCGGTGTGCACCCCTATGATATTGACCGCTACTCCAGGGCTGTCTCCATGCAGCTGGAAAACGCATCCTCGTTCAAAGACCTGAGGCCTATCCGCGATACCATGCTGAAAGAGTATTGCACCATGGTCCGGGCAGCGCGGCAGACGTCCTATTCTTCCCCCATTCAGCAGGCGGTCGATCTGGTCGAGGCACGTTTTTCCGGGCACTTCACGCTGAAAGATCTGGCCGATGAACTCAAGCTCAGCGCAAACTATCTTTCCGTGCGCTTCAGGCAGGAGACCGGGAAGTCGTTTTCCGAATACCTGATCGATGTGCGTCTGACCTATGCCCGGCAGCTGCTGGCGCGTACTGACCTGCCGATTGCTTCCGTCGCTGAGGAATGCGGTATTCCCGACAACAATTATTTTTCACGGGTGTTTCACCAGGCCGAAGGCTGCACACCCAGAGACTATCGGATCAAAGTCCGGAAACGCAACGGGTAGAAAGACTCTGTCTGAATGCGGGAAAAAAGCCGGGAACTGCTTCAGCATTTGAGGAGCACAATGAAGATCAAAGACGCTGCAAAAAAAGCCTGGCATTCTGTGTTTTCGCAAAGTTTGTACTATGGATCCCATCGACTGATCACTAATCCTTGAAATGCCTTATCCTTTAAGAGAAGGGTATGTCAGATGGGAACTTGTCGGGTTATCTTTCTTTGAAAAAAGAAAACGCCGCATAAGGCGGCACATGATCATTGCATGAAAAAGCTTCTGCAGCTCTTCTTTTCTCTTTCCTCAGCTGCATAAATTGGAAATCGCCCTGTTTTCGGAATGGTTCTCATGGTTCTGCCCCTAAAAGGGCGATCGAAATATCGTTGACGTTGGTACCCGTGGGGCCGGTTTTGATCAGCCCACCGATGGCCTCCAGGGCATGGTACGAATCGTGGTTTTCCATCATGCGGGAATACATCAGGCCTTTCTCTTTCATCGCAGCCAGCGAATCCCCGTCCACATAGCCACCCGCTGCATCGGTTGGGCCGTCCGTGCCGTCAGAGCCCACACTGATCACGGCAGCGTTTGGAATGCCTGCAATCCCGGCAGCAGCGGCCAGGGCCAGCTCCTGATTGCGTCCTCCCAGGCCGTTTCCGGACAGGTGGACCACGGTTTCACCGCCTGCCAGCCAGGCGGTTTTCTTCCCTTCTCCGGCATGCGCTGCCACGATACTGGCCAGGAAGCTCCCCGCATCCCTGGCCTCGCAGCAAAGCCGGTCGGTGAGCATCACGGGAGTATAGCCCAGCTCCCTGCAGGCTTCGGCGGCAGCCTCGCACAGCCCCCTGACACTGCCGATCACGCAGGTCTCCGTATCCCCCGGCAGTTCCTTGGGCGTTTCCGTCTCCAGGCATTTCAGCGCGTCCGGGCTGAAATGAAGATGATAGCGGCGTACAATCTCCAGCGCCTGCCGGCTGGTGGACCTGTCCTGCACCGTGGGACCGGATGCAATCATATCCAGAGGATCCCCCAGCACATCGGAGAGCATGATGGTGACAACCTTCGCCGGTGCACACCAGGCTGCAAACCTGCCTCCCTTCACCGCAGAGAGACGTTTGCGGATCGTATTGATTTCCACAATGTCACAGCCTGCCGCAAGCAGCTGGCCTGTGATCTCCTTCAGCTCCCCCAGGGGAATCAGCGGCTTTTCAAACAACGCACTGCCGCCGCCCGACAGGAGAAAGAGCACCGTATCCTCCGGCCGCAGATCCTGCGTCAGCTTCAGCGCCGCTTCCGTTCCCCGGATTCCCTCGGCGTCGGGCATAGGATGACCGCCCTCAAAGCATTCGATCCCTGGCAGAGCACCTTCCACATGCCCATACTTGGTCACCACCACGCCCCCGGTAATCTGACGGCCCAGGGCCTCCCGGGCAGCCCATGCCATTTTCCAGGCCGCCTTCCCTGTGGCGATCAGAAAAACCCTGCCGGGAAAAGTGCGGCCTTTGAGCGCTTTTCTCACTGCGAACCCCGGCTCTGCCGCATCAATTGCCTGCCGGATCATGTTTTCCGCGTCCTGTCTCAAGGTACTGTTCATCGCTGTGTTCTCCCTGCAATCATCACTTTTTCTTTCTCTGCGGCGCAGCGTTCAGGCTTTTTACCGTCTCTGCCGGCATTCTGTTTTCGGGTACTGCTCCCGCCATGGAATACCGCTGCAATGCACATGCAGTATTCACAGCAGGATCGTCCGCCACACGTGCAGCTTCTTCGGATCCATGAATTCCCCTGCCAGGACCGCCAGATCACCTGTCAATGGAATTTCCATGTGAACCGCCGGTTTTCCTGTTTTTCCGCTGACGTTTTTTCCCTTCGTTCTCCGCGCAGCTTCGGCCTGACTGGAGAACATCCTGATCCCGGTTTCATCCTCATTCGATCCGCGAAAACATATTTTTTGTTTCCCTGTTCACTTGACGGGAAGCGGTTCACATTCCCCCATGGGAGTTCCTCTTTTCCGGCTTTTCTGCCGCGATTTGATGATTCCGGTGCAGCAGATCAGAATGATCCGGAGAGGATGCTGTCGATGAGGACCTTCCCTACATTGAAATTATTCTTCATGGAAACCGCAAAGATGTCAGCTGCCTCGACACTGTCCTCACTCGCCAGAGTCATTGCCTCTGCATCGCCCCACAGGTTTTCTGGTGTTGCCCCGAGCATGAACACATCCATATTCACACTGCCGCGGATCACGATCAGACGGTCCAGCAGGCCCATCCGCTGCACCGCCCGGGCCACCGCGACATCCTCCATCTCGGTCGTCACATAGGGGTCAGGGCATGCGTAGGTTTCCACCATGCGCAGCGCATTTGCATGTCCGTGCGGGCCTTTCCAGTAATTGTCGCCCGTGACGGTGGTTCCGCGAAGAACAAGGGGATCCCGGACCGCCCAGGCAGCGCCGTCAAAAGCGTGGAACATGTAATTCCGCGTACGGTCGGTGGTTTCGACGTGCGTGTCTTTCACAAGCACATAGGCCTTCGCTGCCAGCTCCTGATTCAGCATGACTGCGGCCGCTTCGTCAAAATCCACGTCATGGAACCAGGCAATTCCCTCAGGATCCGCAAGGTCCCGGCCGTCCGCATGGTGTCCCAGATCATAGTCCACCGCTGCCGTGATCAGGAAGACATCCCCCATCACCGTGGTCTCCGCGGCCGAACCCGCACAGCCCGTGGAGAGAATGTATGCCTGTGAATAATCAAAACGCACATCCGAGAGAATAGCCATGGTGGCAAGCGCTGCATTGACCTTGCCCATGCCCAGCACGCAGAGTGCCACTCCGTCTTTGTAATACAGCTTCATGCCCGGTGCGCCGTAAGGAACATCGTATGCTTCGGCCCCCTGCAGGTACGCCTCATAGTAATACTGGGCTTCGCCGGGGAAATCGCCCGCCATCTCTCCGATTTCGAATTTGGGCAGGATCAGCACCCTGACCGGCAGCGGAGAGCCCGCCGTCTCTGCCTGCTCTGCCACGGAACCGAAAGAGGCTGCGCAGATCATAACCATCAGCAGAACAGTGACAAGAAACTTTTTCATGATAGGATCGCCTCACTTTTTCACTCTTTCACAGCCAGAACAATGAAAGCATTATAGCACGGGCTTATCCATGATCAAGACAGACCTCCGGAGACAGTTTTTCCGGAGCAGGAATCAGCTTTGGCTTTCTGCAGGGTTCCCGGTGTCCTGCACCGGCAGACAGGAAGACGAGCTCTTTTTCACAGCGTCTGCTTGTTTCTACGGAAAGCCGCCAGTCTTTCCTGGTCGCCATGCGCAATTGCATCGTCCAGGGCAGCAAGAATCCTGTCCTTTCGCCGGAGAAAGCCGGGACCTGTCAGATTGGCGGCCACCGTATGATGGGTAATGAAGGCGCAGTCCACATTCAGGTTTTCCACGAAGATTCTCAGCTCTTCCAGCATTTCCTTTTCCGAAAGCGGATCGAAGGCACCGCTCTTCGCTTCTTCCAGCAGCGGCGTTCCCGGAAACAGGGTCAGCCCGCCGGTGCCGACCACCATAGGCCTGCACTGGCTGAAGATCTCCGCAGAATGGGTGGCATGCTCACGGCTGTGGGACCGGCCTGCGACACCGTTCAGGAAGGTCATCCAGTAGGCAATCCCCGCCTCCTCCAGCTTATGGCACTGCTCCAGCACATCCTCCGCATGATAGCCCTTCCCGATGCGGTCCAGCGTCCAGTCATCCCCGCTTTCCACACCCAGAGAGATTTCCTTCATCCCCAGTTCCTTCAGCTTCTTCAGTTCATCCACGGTCTTGTTCTTCAGGTCGGAGACACGGCCCGCCAGATAGACCGACTCCATCTTCGGCAGATACCGGCGGATCATCTCCAGGATCGGTGCCAGCCGGTCGAAAGTCAGGACCAGCGGATTCGCGCTGAGGAGCTGAATGGTCGTCGCGCCGGGGTCTGACTGTGCGAGTTCCCGCAGATCCTCTTCAATCCACTCCATCGGGGTCATCCGGAAGGGGACATCCCTGTACATGGTGCAGAATTTGCAGCGGTTATGGGTACAGCCCTGCGTAATTTCCAGAAGCGGCCATGTGGGCCAGTAAGGGTTCCGGTAGACAGTTCCGGTAAAATGCATGGTCCTCTCCCCTTCCCTTACAGTTCCGTCACAAAGGCTTCCAGCGGCATGCGCCGGAAATGCCAGGCATTGGGCTTGGCATGTTCAGCGGGGTATCCCATGGCAAACATCATGACCGGGATCATGTTCTCCGGGAGCTCAAACACTTCCGAAACCGTCTGCGCATCAAAGCCGCGCAGCCATACACTGTGGACGCCCAGCTCCTCCGCTTCATACATCATCGTGGTCGCAGCAATGGAAGCATCCTGTTCCCCCGAGTTGTAGTTTCGGAACATACGGTCGCGCGGCTGTGTCCATACCGTGTTCAGGTCATAGCAGACCAGCAGCATCAGAGGGGCATTGTAATGGAAGGGAGTGACCTTCCGTGCCTTTGCCAGTGCCTCCGGGCTGCGCAGCACATAAAAGCGCTGCGGCTGATAATTGCAGGCCGTGGGCACAATCCGCCCTGCTTCAAGAATCCTGTCCAGCTTCTCCTGTTCCACCGGACGCGGATCAAAAAAACGCTCCGAATACCTGCTCTTTGCCAGTTCCATAAAATCCATTCCTCATTCCTCCTTACGGGAAGAGTATAGGTCTGCCGCTTGCAGGAATCCACTGACAGACTTATAATAGTGAAAGAAAATTATACAGATCTTGATTTCTGTAAGAAAGAAGGCCGTCATGGCAGAGAGGACAAAGCTGTGGATCTCGGAGGCAATGAAACGGCTTCTGGTCAAAAAGCCGCTGGAAAAGATCTTTGTCACCGACATCTGCCGGGAAGCGGAGATTGAGCGTCCCACCTTCTATTACCACTTCCGGGACAAGTATGACCTGATGGCCTGGATGTTCTGTCAGCGCACCCTTCATACGGATGTGCTTTCCGTGGAATCAGCCGCCCGGGCCATGAACAGCATGCGCAGCGATTATATTTTTTTCAAACGCGCCTATGAGGACAGTTCCCAGAGCCCCATGTGGGCCTATATGCATGCCTATTTCGTGAAGCAGTATTCTGACATTGCAGCGCAGAAAGCCGGGGAAACACCGGATGCCCAGACCCTGTTCAGCATCCGGCTGTACTGTTACGGCACCGTCGGCATGACGCGGGAATGGCTCATGAAGGACAACATCACGCCGGCAGAGACCATCGTGGAGATGATGTTTTCCTCCATGCCGGAAAAACTGAAGAACCTGCTCTTCCGAGGGCAGGGAGCCGGAACCTGAGGTCCTGTCCTGCACAATTCCGCGTTTTCATTGCATGCATCTTGCGGCTGTGCAGAAACAGCGCAGGGAACAAACCGTGAATACTTCTTCTGCTGCCAAACAGGAGGCGCACCATGAACCGAAAGATTGCTGTCCTGGCCGACATCCACAGCAACCATCTTGCCCTGGAGACATGTCTTCAGGAAGCGCAGAAGCGTCATGCCGACGAGTATCTTTTTCTCGGAGACTATCTGGGCGATCTGGCTTTCCCGGAGAAAACCCTGGATCTTCTCGACCGGGTCAACGCCCGGTATCCCTGTACCATGATCCGCGGGAACAAAGAGGATTACTGGGTCGGGCACCTGAAAGGGATCGGCAGCTGGCAGGCAGGAAGCTCCTCCTCCGGCATGCTGGCCTATGTCTATGCCCATCTGACACCGGACCGTATTGCCGCCTTTGAAGCCCTGCCGATCACCCGGCGAATCATCCGGCCCGGACTGCCTCCCTTTGTCATCTGCCACGGTTCCCCATGGAAAGTGACGGAAAGCCTGCGGGAAGACTATGACTATATCGACGAACGTACCCGGCAGCTGGAGACAGAGCTGACCGTCTGCGGTCATTTTCATATTCAGAGTGTCTATGTGCGCAACGGCCGGCGCGTTGTGAATCCCGGAGCCGTCGGCGTCCCCCTCAGGAGCGGCGGGCTTACTCAGTTCATGATGCTGTGCGGCGAAGACGGTCAGTGGAAAACCGATTTTATCATCCTGCCCTACGACACGGAGCAGGCCATCCGGGAAATGGACGCTGAAAAACTGTATGAGCAGGCACCGGGTTGGTACCGGGTCACCAAGAACGTCCTGCGTGGGGGGACCACAACCCATATGATGGTTCTCCGGAAGGTTCATGAGCTGTATCTCCTCGATACAGGCATTGATGACTGGAGCAGCCTTCCGGAAAAGTACTGGCAGCAGGGGCTGGAGGAGCTGGGCATACCGGAATAGGAAAGCCCCTGCGCACCGTCCTTCCTGCGTACGGAAGAAAAAAGGAGATCATAACAATGGTTGAAGAATGTCTGATCTGCGGAGCGCCGCTGGAATATCTGGAAAAGGATCTTCCCATGGAATGCGCAGTCTGCCACAAGAAAGAGAACAGCAGGACCCGTTGCATCCATGGGCACTATGTCTGCAATGAATGCCATATGCAGGGACTGGATGCCGTCATCGGGCTGTGTCTGGGAGAAACTTCAAAGAACCCCGCTGCGATTCTCGAGCGCATGATGGCGCTTCCCTTCTGTCATATGCACGGTCCGGAACATCATGTGATGGTCGGGGCCGCACTGCTGACCGCCTATCGGAATGCAGGCGGGAACATCGATCTTCCCTCTGCGCTCACCGAGATGATGAACCGCGGAAAAAGTGTCCCCGGAGGGGCGTGCGGGTTCTGGGGAGCCTGCGGCGCAGGGATCAGCAGCGGCATGTTTGTCGCCATCATCTCCGGTTCCACCCCGCTGACTGTCGAACCGTTTGCCCTGTCGCATCAGATGACCGCCCGGTCCCTCGGAAAAATCGGGGAAACAGGCGGCCCGAGATGCTGCAAGCGGGATTCTTTCCTTTCCGTTCTCTCGGCCATTGATTTTGTGAAAGAACATTTCGGCATTGAAATGGAAAAGCAGGAGATTGTCTGCCATTATGCGGCACAGAACCGGCAGTGCATCGGAAGACGGTGTCCCTTTTCTGCGGCCCGACACGCAGAGAAGCCGGATGCGTCATCTTGACAAAAACCTTCCGCTCCGATATGATGAGGTATAACGTTAAAGTAAAGAGGGGAATCCTGTGGCAACCATCAAGGAAATCGCTGCCGAAGCCGGCGTCAGTGCGATGACGGTTTCCAATGTCATCAATAACGTCAGGGGCAAGGTCTCGCCGGAAACCGAAAAGCGGGTCCGGGAGATCATGGAAAAATACCATTATGTTCCCAACATGGCCGCCCGGAGCCTGATCTCCAAATCCTCCCATACCATTGCCCTGCTCCTGCCCATGTGGCCCGATTCCCCCTCCTCCCTGCTCCTGAACCCCTATGCGGGATACCTGGTGGGGTATTTTGCGGAACTGCTGCGGGCCAGGCAGTACTATGTCATGCTGGGACCCTTCTTTGATGCTTCCGAAGCGCTGAATGTCGTGCGCACCTGGCATACCGACGGCGCCATCCAGATGTTCCCCCATGACGATGCCATCACCCATGAGATCGTTGAGAAATGCGAAGCCCCGCTTGTGGTGATGGACCGGTATTTTGACGACCTGAATATGCTTTCCGTCTGTATCGATGACTTCAAGGGCGGCTATCTGGCCACCCGGCATCTGCTGGAGGAAGGTCACCGGAGGATCGGGTTTGCCGGTCCCTCCGTGTTCACGTCCACCGTTGTACACGCCCGTTATCAGGGCTATGCCGCCGCACTCCGGGAATATGGCCTGGAACCCAATCCCGCCTGGGTGTTTGACAGTGTCTACCGCAATGAGGGCGGGATGCAGCTGGCGGAGAGCCTCCTTCAGATGGATCCCCGGCCCACTGCCATGTTCACCAGTGAGGATCTCATCGCCTGCGGCATCCTGAAACGCTTCCAGGAACTCGGTTTTTCCGTGCCCGAGGACATTTCCCTGGTAGGTTTTGACAATTCCGAACCCTCCAAGATCGTCACGCCCATGCTCACCACCGTCAATCAGTTTATCCGGAGAAAGGCGGACTGTGCCGTGGAGATGCTGCTGCGGGCCATGGAGGACCCCACTTACCGGAAGGATCAGAAAATGATTGATGTGGACCTGGTCAGGCGCAGCACGGTTGCGCATATCGGCTGATGAAGAAAAGGAGGAAATCCCATGCTCTGTGAAAAGTACCGTTCCCAGCTGCGGTGGGTCATCTATCAGATTTATCCCCGCAGCTTCATGGATTCCAACGGTGACGGCATCGGCGATCTGAACGGCATTGCCGGAAAACTGGATTACCTGAAGGATCTCGGCGTCAACGCCGTCTGGCTCTGCCCCTGCTACAAGAGTCCCAATGATGACAACGGCTATGACATCTCGGATTACCGGGATATCATGGATGAGTTCGGCACCATGGAGGATATGGATGCGCTGATCGCTGCACTCCACGCCCGGGATATGAAACTGATTATGGACCTGGTCCCCAATCATACCTCCACGTCCCATCCCTGGTTTCAGGAATCCCGCAAGGGAAAGGACAATCCCTACAGCGATTTCTACTACTGGTTCGACGAGATTCCCAACGACTGGGAAGCCTGCTTCCGCGGCAGCGCCTGGGAATATGACCCCGTCCGCGGCCAGTACTATCTGCATTCCTTCGCCATCAGCCAGGCTGACCTGAACTGGAACAATCCGGCGGTGGTGAAAGCCATGCAGGATACCGTTGATTTCTGGGTCGACAAGGGTGTGGACGGTTTCCGCATTGATGTCATCGACATGATTTCCAAGGATTTCAGCACAAACGCCAACGGCTTCGGTCCCCGCCTCCATGAATTCATCCATGACCTGTTCGGCCGCAAAAAAACGGCACATCTCTTTACCGTCGGAGAAAGCGGCGTGCAGGATATCGATGAAATGATCCGCCACTGCGCCGCGGAGCGCAACGAGCTGAGTACGCTGTTCTTGTTTGATCACATGGAATGCGGCCGCACCGGCAAGTTCACGCCAAGACCCGATACCCTGAAATCCCTTCGGGATTACCTGGTCCACTGGCAGCAGGAGACGGAGAAGCATGATCTGCTCCACAGCCTCTTCATCGAGAACCATGACCAGACCCCCATCATCTCCCGCATCGGAAATGACCGGGAGAAGCGCTATGAATCCGCGACCGATATCGCCGCCATGGTGTATCTGCTCAAAGGCATCCCCTTCATTTATCAGGGACAGGAAATCGGCATGACCGGAGCCCATTATGACAGCATCGATGTTTTTGACGACATTGAAAGCATCAATTATTACCGTGATTTCTGCAAAACCATGTCCCCTGAGGAAGCGCTGGCAAAAATCAACTTCGGGAGCCGGGACAACGCCCGCCATCCCATGGCCTGGAACGGCGGAGAGAACGGCGGCTTTTCCACCGGAAAACCCTGGATCGTCCTGCATTCCAGATATCAGGAAATCAATGTGGAAAAGGACCTTGCCTCCGGGCGTTCCGTGTACCGTTTCTATCAGGCGCTGCTTGCCCTTAGGAAAGCAAACGATGTCTTTCTGGACGGAAAGATGGACGTCCTCTCTGCACCGGAGGACCCGTATTTCGTCTTCACCCGAACCCTGGGAACCGAAAAATGGGTGGTCGTCTGCAATTTCGAGGAAGAGCAGAAGATTGAGCTTCCCTTCTCCTGCGAAGCCCCGGTCCTTGCCAACCTGAAGAGGCCGTCTGCGGACGGTGTGTACGCACCCTACGAATGCGCCGCCGCAAAAGTACTTCTCTGAGATCCTCCTGTTTTTCCCTGATTATCCGCAGCAGGTTTTCCGGAACCTGCTGTTTTTTCTTTTGCTTTTCTGCCCTTTCTCCCCGTTCCGGGGACCCGTTTCACCCGGATCGGAGGTCCCCTGCAGCATCCATGGGGAAAAAAACATAATTTTTTGAAAAAGGGGGTTGACAAGCATCCGGTTTATCGTTATACTTGAGCCACTTCATGAGTTTATCGTTATACCAAATTCCGGACATCCATGACCCTTCCTGTCTGTCACAACGAATCCTGCACCGTTCAAAGGAGCGATGGACATGCAATACAGAAAAACCATCGGTGGCAAATCCACCTGGGAGCGCATCCGGCGCAACTGGGGACTGTATCTGCTGATGGTGCCCGCCATCATCATCTTTATCTGCTTCACCTACCTGCCCATGTACGGCGTCATCATCGCGTTCAAGGATTTCCGTCCGGCGCAGGGAATCTGGGGCAGCAGCTGGGCGGGACTGAAATACTTTAACCGGTATTTCAACTCCTACATGTTCTCCAACACCATCATCAATACCCTGGTGATCAGTCTGTACACCCTGGTGGTCACCTTCCCGCTGCCCATCCTGCTGGCCCTCATGTGCAACCAGATGTATGCACTGCGGTTCAAGAAAGTGTTCCAGGTCTCCACGTACCTGCCCCACTTCATTTCCACCGTGGTCATGTGCGGCATGATCATCATGTTCCTCTCCCCTTCCTCCGGCGTCATTCCCAAGATTCTTTCCCTCTTCGGGTGGCGGATCGGTGACCTGATGGGCAATGCCAAAGCCTTTTCCGGCATCTATGTGTGGACGGAAGTCTGGCAGCACTGCGGCTGGGATTCCATCATGTATATTGCAGCCCTGTCCGCTGTCAGCCCGGACCTGTATGAAGCGGCTGACATGGACGGCGCCACCAAATGGCAGAAAATCCTCGCTATCGACATTCCCATGCTCGTGCCCACCATGGTGACCCTGTTCATTCTCCGCTGCGGAAGCCTGCTGGGTGTGGGTTTTGAAAAGGTCTATCTCCTGCAGAATGACCTGAACATTGCCAGGAGCGAGATCATCTCCACCTACCTCTACAAGATGGGCCTGAAATCCAATCAGTACAGCTACTCCGCCGCCATCGGCCTGTTCAACAATGTGGTCAACTTCGTGATCCTGATCCTGGTCAATGCCATTTCCAAAAAGATCAGCGACACGTCGCTGTTCTGACAGGAGGTGCAGATCATGAGCGTTACAGCAGTCCGAACCAGAGGTGTCAGCAACCATATCCGGAAAACCAGGGCAGACCGCATCTTCGATGTCATCATCTATACCATCGCGGTGATCATGACCCTGCTGGCCCTTTATCCCATGTACTTCATCGTCATCGCCTCCATCAGCGATCCCAACCAGGTCGCCCAGGGCAACGTCCTTCTCTGGCCCAGAGGCTTCAGCATGGACGGCTACAATCACCTGTTCTCCATGAACAACCTGTGGCGCGGTTACCTGAACACCATTCTGTACACAGCGGCCGGCACCATGATCATGCTGGCGGTCAATATTCCGGTGGCCTACTCCCTTTCCCGCCGCGATCTGGTGGGACGCGGGTTCTTCACCTTCTTCTTTATCTTCCCGATGTTCTTCGGCGGCGGCCTGATTCCGACCTTCATCATACTGAACAACACCTTCAACATGGTGGACACCTTCCTGGTCATGGTGCTTCCCTTCTCGGTCATCTCCTATTACATCGTGGTGGCCCGCACCTTCTTCCAGACCAGCCTTCCCGCCGACCTGTGGGACGCTGCCCAGATTGACGGCTGCTGCAACCTGCGCTACTTCTTCCAGGTTGTGCTGCCCCTCTCCAAAGCCATCCTTGCCGTCATCGCCCTCTGGGCTGCTGTCGGACACTGGAACAGTTACTTCAACGCCATGATCTACCTGCGCACACCGGAACGGTATCCCCTGCAGCTGGTCATGCGCAACATTCTCATCAACAACGAGATGGCCGCACAGGCCATGACGGGTTCCGCTGCGGCCGATATCAACCGCAAGGCCAACCTGATCAAGTACTGTGCCATCGTTGTCTCCTCCCTGCCCATCATGACCATGTACCCCTTCGTCCAGAAGTATTTCAACCAGGGCGTCATGATCGGTGCACTGAAGGGTTAATGCATCCTTGGTTCTTAGGCGCGGATCGCCTGAACATAAATTATGAGGAGGAACTCATCATGAAAAAACTGCTGTCTCTGGCCCTCGCCCTGTGCATGCTGATGAGCATCAGCGCTGTACTGGCAGAAGAGAACCCCACCTTTACCGTTGCCTGCAACCGCTGGACCGAAGTCTGGGGCACCGACTTTACCCAGACCGCTTTCCTGAAGGAAATCGGAGAAAAGACCGGCGTCAACATCGAGTGGCAGCCCTACTGGAACGGCTCCTGGGGCGATCAGAAGTCCCTGATGCTGGCCAGCGGCCTGAGCGCTCTGCCGGATGCTTTCTTCGGCTCCATCTCCCTGACCGATGCAGACATCGTCCCCAACCTGGATTACTTCGTGGAACTCACTGACCTGATTCCGCAGTACATGCCCAACCTCACCGCGATCTTCGAAAAGGATCCTTCCATGAAGGCCCTGTGCACCGACGCTGACGGCAAGATCTGGTCTCTGCCCAAAAAGCTCCCGATGCGCCCCATCACGGCCAACGAAATGTACATCAACAAGGTATGGCTGGAAGAACTCGGCCTGCCCATGCCCACCACCTACACCGAGCTGGCAGACACCCTGGTTGCTTTCTCCAAGTCCGGCGAAGGCCGCTATGGCTTCATTGCCTCCTCCTCCCTCGGCT
>JAEEGL014883837.1_pt1 | contig 15234 bp, 15 predicted proteins | sample 9134231 | NCBI WGS metagenome assembly JAEEGL01 (sample SAMN16246548, study PRJNA631951) | gut metagenome | biome: gut microbiome; feature: rumen; material: fiber-attached | host: Bos | place: Iran: Karaj | collected 2018-10 | reverse complement strand
TCGATCGATCCGCGGTGCATCAGCACGGCCGTACGCGTGATGGCGAGACCCAGGCCCGTGCCGCCGATCTCGCGGGAACGGGACTTGTCCACGCGGTAGAAACGCTCGTAGATATGTTCCGCGGCCTCCTCCGGGATCCCGACACCGGAATCGCTCACGGCCAGCGTGAAGAACTGGTGGTCCGCGTCAAGAGACACGCGCACCCAGCCGTGCTCCTTGTTGTACTTGATCGCGTTCTCCACGAGATTGGTGATCACCATGGAGATCTTGACCTCGTCGACCTCCGCCGTCACCTGCCGCGCGGATTCAAAGGTCAGCTCCACATCCATCCTGCGCGCCAGCGGACGCAGACGCTTCATCACATTCTCGGTGAGCGCGTTGATATCCACCTGCGCGATCGTGAGCGCCGAGACCTGCTTGTCCATCTTGACGAGCTCGAGCAGGTCGTTGATGATCTTGTTCTCGCGGTCGATCTCCCGTGTGATGTCCTCCATGAAATCACGGTACATCTCCACCGGCGCGTCGTCCTGCGCCGTCAGTGAATCCGCGAGCACCTTGATGGAGGTCATGGGCGTCTTGAGCTCGTGCGAAACATTGGCCACAAAGGCCTGCCTGGAATCATCGAGCGCCTTTTCCCTGAGCAGCAACTGGTTAAAGGCGTTCGCGATATGCTCCGTCTCGATGTAGGCATTTTCCACGATCGGACGGTTGGTATAGCCGGCCTTGACATCATTGATGGCGGCCGTGATGCGCTCAAACGGCTTGGTGACCAGAATGGAAATGAGCAGCGCCGACACGAACAGGATCGCCACAATGATGATCTCGATGATCATGGCCTTGCGCGTGAGGATCTGCAGGGTTGTCGTGATGGGCTCCGTGGAGATGCTGATCAGCATGACGCCGCGGACGACCTGTTCCGCCTTGCTCGCGCTGCTGCGGTCGATGGAACCGCCCTCCAGCGAGGTCGTCTCGATGATGGGCGTCGTCATCTCGATATAGCCGTTCTGTCTGTCATGCCGCGACATCGCGCCGCTCTCTCCGCGCTTCAGACAGGAGACCACCTCCTTGGAGATGATCGTCTTGCCCTCGGCGATGCCGTAGGTATCCCGTACCACCTTAAGGGAATCGTCGATGATGAGGACGCGGCCGTCATACAGGGTCGAGAGCATGTCCAGCTCCCCGGAGATGACGACGGAGGAAGGATCCTGCAGATAGTTGTTGGTGATCAGATGGTTTGCCAGGATGCGCATCTGTGTCTGCGCCTCCTGCGTGTTGACGCTCACGGCCCGCTCCTCGTAGTTGGAGAGGGTCGCGGCGAGAATGATGACGCTGGTGGAGATCCCCGCGAGGAAGATCACGAAGAAGATCCGGGGACGGAGACTCCTTAAGAAAAAGCGGAAGATGTTCATTTCTGGAAGTAGTAGCCGCTGCCCCATCTGGTGCGGACATAGCGCGGCTCGCCGGGATGCTCCTCCAGCTTCTCGCGGAGTCTTCGCACATGCACATCGACCGTGCGGGCATCGCCGGGATATTCAGGACCCCAGACCTCCTCCAGGAGTTCCTCTCTGCTGTACACCTTACCCGGTGTGCGCGCGAGCAGGGTCAGCACGTCAAACTCCCTGCCGGTGAGGCCGATCTCCCTGCCCGCCACCGTGACGCTGCGCGCATCCTCGTCGATCACGAGTTCTCCGAAGCTGAGGGTATTGTGCGACTGTCCCTCCGCGGGTTTCGAGGTGCGGCGCATGATGGCCTTGATGCGGGCCTTGACCTCCAGAATGTTGAACGGTTTGGTGATATAGTCGTCCGCGCCGTATTCCAGGCCCAGGATCTTATCCATATCATCGCCCTTGGCGGTGAGCATGATCACGGGTACATCGGAAAAGGAGCGGATCTCGCGGCATACGGCGAAGCCGTCCATCTTGGGCAGCATCACGTCCAGCAGGATAATGTCATAGGAACCGGCCTTTGCGCAGGCCAGAGCCTCCTCGCCGTCATAGGCGCAGTCCACTTCGATCCCGTCCTGTTCCAGACTGTACCGGATCCCCTTTACGATCGCTTTTTCATCATCCACTACAAGTGCTCTCTTCGCCATTCCATGCCTCTCAGTCAATATATGATGATGCCACCCAACCATTATAACAGAAATCACGAAAAAAAACTCCGGGAGATCGAACCGATCTCCCGGAATTCTGTTACTGGGTCCGAACGCTTACTCCACTTTGTCCGTCGTCCCGTCCTTCTTCACGACCTCGATCTTGCAGCCGAAACCGAAGGAAGCGAGTGCCCCGGCGATGAGGGCCCAGGGGGCGCAGACCGCACCGACAAGTCCGCCGATGATCCCGATATTGACGGGAACGCTCAGAACGATCTGCTCGTCCTTTCTGATCTGGATGCGCTCGACGTTGCCCTTCTCCACCAGCTCCTTGATCCTGCTGATGATGTCGTCGGTCTTCTCCTTGTCTTCCGGCGGCACCTCCTCGAAGAATTTCTCGATGGCCTGTTCCGGATCGCAGCCGCTCTCTTCGAGAAGCTTCTTGGCATCCTTGTACTCCATGCCGGTCTGTTCCATCACCTTTTCAATTGCTTCGATCGTCAGTTCCATTTTCGTCTCCTTTCTCCGCAGTTCAGCGGATGCTCTGCATGAGCCTGCTTGCTGTCTGTGCTCCTGTTACCTGACCATTCTGCCGTTCGCGTCGATCACTTCCTGTGCTCTGTCCCGGAATCTGTCGATCATCATCGAATCGCCTCTCAACCTGCGGCCGATGAAGATCCCGATCCCGACCAGGATCGCTACGGGCAGCACGTGGGTCGCCAGTGCGCCGATCAGGCCGAAGATGCTGCTCAGGATCGCTACCGTGATCATCACTCCGATCAGCATCCCGATGATCGCTCCGAAGATCCGGAGAGAATAGCCCATCAGCCGGAAGCCCCCCGCCAACACCAGGATCACAAGAATCATCGTCAACATGACAGTCTCCTTTCTGCGGAATCCACACTCATCCGCTTGATGAGTTCAAGTATACGCACCGCAGAGAGAAGAAACCATATCGATTCCGGCAGGATAAGGGGTCCTATTTTCCGGATCCTGCAAATTAGGAGTGCTTATTCCTCGGACAGTTCTTCGGAGAGCTCGACCCGCGGGAAATCCGCTATGGGCGCAAGCTGCGTCTCCGTCCCGGAGATCTGCGTCATGAGCTGCTCCGCCACGCGCTTCATCGTGGCATTCACCTCCTCGCCCCGCCAGATATCCGCAAAGGCGATCTCCAGACGGATCCAGTAATTGCTGGTCTCCAGCATCTTGGGCATGGGAACGGAATTCTCATACACGCGCTGGTACGCCTGCATCATCTCCTGCACGGCGGGATCCGTGCCGAAATCCGCACGGTAGCGGGCCGTCATCTTGCCGGCCTCCCGGTACAGGCCGTCCGTGCCGCTCTCCGACAGGAATTTCGCAAAATGTCCCGCCTCGGTCACATGCTCGGAAAAGCCGTTCACCACCAGACAGTTCGTAACGGACAGCGCCCGCGTATCCAGATCGTCCGTCAGCCGAAACAGCGGCGCCGCGCCGAATTCAAACAGGCTGTCCCCGCCCTCTTCGACCTCCGCGATCCTGCGGACCGCATCGGTCGTGGAGATGGTGAAGACGATCCGGCCCTCGAGGAAGTCCGTGAGGATCGTCTCCTCATTGACCGCGTCCGGATCCATGGCGAAGAACTGGCTCATCTGCTGGAAAATGTCCATACAGGTGAGCGCCTTTTCATTGTAGATATCGACGACCCCGGAGTCATCGCCGGCCTCGCCGCCGACGCTGATGGCATCGCCCGCAAAGAAATAATCCGTGAAAAGATCGCCCGCGTGGAACTGGAAGACCGCTTCCACTTCATCGGGCGCGTTGTAGTTGCCGGCAAAGGCCAGGAGATCCTCCAGCGTCTCCGGGATCAGTTCCTGCACCGCGGCCTCCATCTCCTCCCCCTCGGGGACCGGCCGGGCGTCCATCTCCGCGGCGGTGCGCACCTCGTTCTCCAGATAGGTCCTGTTGTATAAAAGCGCCGTCGTCTCCCCGTAGAAAGGATAGGCGATCGGCCTGCCGTGCCAGCTGACGGCATTTAGCGCCGCCGCGGGATAATTGTCGCCGCGCAGCACGTCCCCGGGCTTCTCCACATCCACGGCAAGCCCCGCGAGCGCCGCCTTCTCCAGATTGTCATGTGTGGTGATATACAGATCCGGAAAATCCTCCCCGATCGCACTGGCCTCTCCGACGGCTTCCAGAAAGCCCACACCGGAGACCAGCACGGGCCGGACACGCGCATTGCCCGCATGCTTCCCGTATGCCACGGCTTCGCGGCTTAAGAAATCGGTGAGCGCCGGGTCGGTGTACCACAGCACGAGCGTGGTCCTGCCGTCGCCGCCGTTTTCCTCGGACGCGTTCTGTATGCGTTTCACTCCGAATATGAGGCCGCCCGCAAGGATCAGGACAATGGCGGCTGCGATGAGTCTTTTCTTTCCGGACATCACGTTCTCCGCTTAATCCAGCGATCTCTCCAGGATCCTGAGCATCTCGTCCGTATCCTCCTGCTCGATCACGAGCGGAGGCAGGAAACGGAGCACATTGGTACCCGCGTTGATGAGCACGAGGCCGTTGTCCAGGGCGCGGTTTAAAATGTCCCCGACCGGATGGTCAAACTCCAGCCCCTGCATGAGGCCGACGCCGCGGTGCTCGATGATATCGGGGCGCTTCGCCATGAGCTTCTCGAGCTGCGCATACAGATAGTCTCCCATCACGCGCACATGGTCGGTCAGGCGCGTGCGCTCATAGATCTTTAGCACTTCCGTGATGGCCGCGCAGGCAAACGGATTGCCGCCGTAGGTGGTGCCGTGATCGCCGGCGACCAGGGAATGCTCCGCAGCTTTCCCGCGCAGCATGAACGCGCCGACCGGCACACCGCCGCCGATCGCTTTGGCTGTCGTGACGATATCCGGCAGGATCCCGTAGCGCTGATAGGCGTACATGCTGCCGGTGCGGCCCATCCCGCACTGGATCTCGTCGAGGATGAGCAGGATATCCCGCTCGTCGCAGATCCTGCGGACGCCCGTGAGGAATTCCTCCGTCGCCGGATGGATCCCGCCCTCGCCCTGCACGGTCTCCATGATGATCGCACAGGTTTTGTCATCCACAAGCGCTTCCACGCTCGCGAGATCGTTGAACCGCGCAAAGGAAACATTGCCGATCAGCGGCTCAAAGGGCTCGCGGTAGGCCTTCTTGCCCGTCACGGACAGCGCGCCCATCGTGCGTCCGTGGAAGGAGTTTTCCATCGCGATGATGCCGTGATCCGCAAAGCCGTCCCTCGTGTACGCATATTTCCGGGCCGCCTTCAGCGCGCCCTCCACGGCCTCCGCGCCGCTGTTGGTGAAGAAGACGCGGTCCATGCCGCTCACGGCCTTGAGTTTCGCTGCCGCCTCCGCCGCGGGTTCATTATAAAAATAATTGGAAATGTGCAGAAGCTTGTCGATCTGGCCCTTCAGCGCTTCCGTATAGTCCCGGTTCGCGTGGCCCAGCGCAAAGACGCCGATCCCGGAGAAATAATCCAGATAGCGCTTGCCGTCAATGTCATAGAGAGAGGTCCCCTCGCCGTGATCAAAGACCACCGGGAACCGGTTGTAGGTATGCAGGAGATCCCGCTCCGCGGCGGTGATCACCTGATTCATCCGTTCACTCATCCTTTCGCCTCCTGATCCTGCGTGAGGGCGGCTTCATCTCCATCCGCCATGAACATGGTCCCGATACCCTGCCTGGTGAAGATCTCCAGCAGCAGGCAGTGGGGAATGCGTCCGTCCAGGATATGCACCCTGTGAACGCCGTTCTTGATGGCGCCGGTGCAGCCGGCCAGTTTCGGCAGCATCCCGCCGCCGATCTGTCCCTCCCGGATCATCGCATCCGCCTCGGAGACCGTGAGCCTCGAGATAAAGGTGCTCTTATCGTTGATATCGCGGTAGACCCCCTCGATGTCCGTGAGGAAGGCCAGCTTGTCCGCCCCCACCGCGGTCGCGATGGCACAGGCGGCGTCATCCGCATTGATATTGTAGGTGTCATACTGCGCATCGATGCCGATGGGCGCCACGATGGGCAGATAGTCATTCTCCAGCAGATCGTAGAGCACCTTGGGATCCACCTGCTCGATCTCGCCGACATAGCCGATGTCCTTGCCGTCCGCGAGCTTCTTGTGCACGCGTAACAGCCCCGAATCCTTGCCGCTGATCCCGACGGCCTTGACGCCGAGCTCCTGCACCATGGTGACGAGCTGCTTGTTGACGCGCGAGAGCACCATCTCGGCGATCTCCATCGTCTCCGCGTCGGTCACCCTGAGGCCGTTCACAAATTCCGCCTCCTTGCCGACCTTGCCGACCCATTTGCTGATCGCCTTGCCGCCGCCGTGAACGATGATCGGCTTGAAACCGACGAGTTTGAGCAGGGTGACATCCGTGATGACATTCCTCTGGAGGGTCTCGTCGCTCATGGCACTGCCGCCGTACTTCACGACGATGATCTTGCGGTTGAAGCGCTGGATGTAGGGCAATGCCTCGACCAGCACCTCGGCTTTTTTCAGTACCTCCTGCATATCCTTTTCCATGACGGTATCTTTCCTTTCCTTACGAACGGTAGTCCGCGTTGATCTTCACATAATCATACGACAGGTCGCAGCCCCAGGCGACGGCCTCCTCCGCACCCATGTGCATATCGCAGAGCGCGCATACCTCCTTCTCCGAGAGGACGCGGGTGGCAAATCCCTCGTCATAGTCCAGCTTCGCGCCCGCGCGGTAGAGCGGTACCTCCCCGGCGGCGCTTTTGATCGTGAGATCGACGAGATCCGGATCAAAGGTCACCCCCGCATAGCCCAGCGCGCACAGGATCCGCCCGCCGTTGGCGTCATGACCGTAGACGGCTGCCTTGGTGAGGGGCGAGTTGACGACGGACTTGGCGAGGATCCGCGCATGCTCTCTCGTGTCCGCATGCTCCACGCGCACCTCGAAGAGCGCCGTGGCACCTTCGCCGTCAGCGGCATGCTTTCTCGCCTGCTCGATCAGCATCGCGCGCAGGGTCTCCGCAAACCGCACGTAATCCTCATTCTCCTCCGCGATCTCCTCATTCCCGGCAAGGCCGTTGGCGAGGATCACCAGCGTGTCATTCGTGGACATGTCTCCGTCCACGGAGATCATATTGTAGGAATCCGCCACGGCATAGCGCAGCGCCTTGTCCAGCATCGCGGGGCTCACAGCCGCGTCGGTCGTGACGAAGCAGAGCATCGTGCACATATTGGGCTCGATCATGCCCACGCCTTTGCTGATCGCGCCGATGTGGCAGGTCTTCCCGTCCAGGGTGAGCTGCACCGCGATCTCCTTGTTCACGGTATCGGTCGTCATGATGGCGCGCGAAGCCCTGTCGCTCGCCGCCTCCGTATCCGCAAGCGCGTCCTTGAGAAGCTGTACACCCGCGCATACGCGGTCCATGGGCAGATAGGCGCCGATGACGCCGGTGGAGCCCAGGATCACCTGATCACTGCCAATCCCGAGGACGCGTGCCGTCTCTTCCGCCGTTTCCCGGCAGGCGTTCATGCCGTCCTCACCGGTGCAGGCATTGGCGATGCCGGCATTGACCACAACGGCCCGTACCGACCGGTTGGTCTTTTCATTCCGGACGATGTTCCTGTCCCAGCGCACGGGTGCGGCCTGCACCACATTGCTCGTGAAGACGCCCGCCGCCGTGCAGGGGACGTCCGATACGATCATCGCCATATCGTCGCGTCCCGTATATTTGATCCCTGCTGCCGCTCCTGCGGCCTTGAATCCCTGCGATGCCGTGACACCGCCTGCGATCTTATCCAGTTCCATATCTTACTCCCGTCTATTGATTAAAGGCGGTGATATTCGCCTCGTTCAATACAAAATCATAGTAGTTGAGGTCTCCGCGCTTCGTCCAGCCGATCCGGTTCCAGAAGGCATTGCCGACGTCGTTCTTCGTAAAGGCGATGAGACTGACCTTATTGATCTGCTCGGCCTTTAAGGCGTTCATGCAATGGACCACCATCGCCTTGCCCACACCGCGCAGCCTGTAATCCTCGCGCACGCATACGTGATAGAGGCAGCCTCTGCGTCCGTCGTGCCCGCACAGGATCGCACCGATCACCGTGCCGGCCGGATCCGCTCCCGGTCCCTCCGTGACAGCCACCACAGAGAGGCCGGGGTTTCTTCGCAGAAACCTCTCCACACCTTCCCTGGAGTCGTCGATGCTGCGGATCCCGAAGCCGTGGATGGTCATCCACAGCGCCTTGATCCCCTCATAATCCGCCTCTTCCATCGGCCGCACACTATATGACATACGTTTCTTCCTCTCCGGCTTCCTCTGCGGATCCTCTTCCCGCGCCGGCTCCCGATGCCGCACGATCCGCAAAAATATGTATAAAAACAGATTCTACTATTATACGCTCTTTTTTCATAATGAAAAGAAATTTTTGCTTTTTTGCGCCCCGGGCGGAAAAACTCCTGCCAATTATTCCTTGCCCCGGCAAAACATCGGTGCTATAATCGACGTGGTTTTGAAAACTACATGATGTGGACAGGAGAAATACATGAGCTACAAGATCGTTGTGGACAGCTGCTGCGAGCTGCCGCCGGAACTGAAAGGGGATCCGCGTTTTGAGAGCGTCCCGCTCGCCATTGAGGTGGGGGACTGGCAGATCCTGGATGATGAGAATTTTGACCAGAAGGAATTTCTGTCACGGGTCGCCGGGACCGATGCGTGTCCCAAATCGGCCTGCCCCTCTCCCGACCGCTATATGCGTTCCTATGTGACGGATGCCGATGATGTCATCGTCGTGACCCTCTCCGGCAAACTCTCCGGCAGTTACAACAGCGCCCTCTTAGGCAAAGACCTCTACGAGGAGGAGTACGGTCCCAAGAACATCTATGTGTGCGATTCCGAGTCAGCCTGCGGCGGCGAGACACAGTATGCGTTAAAGGCCATGGAACTCGAGGAGGCGGGGCTTTCCTTTGAGGAGGTTGTGAAGGGCCTGGAGGAATTCCGCGAGCAGGCGAAGACCTGGTTCGTACTGGATTCGCTGGAGCATCTGCGCAAGAACGGCCGTCTCTCCAACTGGAAGGCCTTTGTGGCGACGACGCTCAATATCAAGCCGGTCTGTTTCGGCGACCGCGGCATCATCGTGCAGAAGGCGCAGGGGATCGGCATGAAAAAGGCGCTCACCAAGATGGCGGATATGATCCGCAGCGGTCTGGAGCATCCGGAGGAACGGACGCTGATCGTCAGCCACTGCAACTGCTACGAGCGCGCGATGCTCGTTAAGGATCAGTTCCTGCAGGGGATCCCCTTCGGGAAATGCATGATCCTGGACACCACCGGGATCGGCAGCCTCTACGCCCAGGACGGCGGCATCGTCGTCACCTATTAGGGTTCGGACGCCTCCCCGGCATCCTCTGCGGCGGGCTTTTTCAGCTCCGCGCGCAGCTCGGCCGCATTGCTTAAGAAAGAAGGGGAGAAAGTGAGTTTCTTACCGTCCCGCATCCGGGCGGAGAAGAGCCCCATTTTCACGATATGGTTCTTATTAAGAAAGGACTTCGGCGATACCGCAACGATCGCCGGGTCCTTTTTGGTATTCATGATGAGTTCAAAGAGGGTGGGCGCATCGCTCATGATGCGGATGGGCTCGCGTCCTTCGAGCGCGACCGTGAGATACCCTCTCTCGGCTTCGCAGGCATAGAGGATCTCCGAAGAGGTGACATGGAGTGTCTCCGCGTCGCCGCGCAGCTCGATCGCACCGACCCGTTTCACCAGATGCTCTCCGCAGAGAGAGACCATGTCCGTCAGCGCTTCCTGCTCAAAGGGCTTGTTCAGATAGTAGAAATTCGTATCGTTATCTTCCGCGAGCGCCTGATAATCGATCCTGCCGCACATGAGGATGACGGGATTCAATACCCCCTGCGCCCGGAGCGCACGGGCGATGTCCATGCCGGTCTCCTCCGGGACCTCCGCCTGATCGATCAGGAAGATGTCATAGGTATCGGCCATGCTGTAAAGTTTGTCTGGGTTGCCGAAACAGTCGATGACGAAGCTCTCGGCCCCCAGGCCGTGGATGCGGTCGGATTCCCTCTTGAGCAGCCGCTCCGTGTGCCGGCGGTCCGCGATGTTGTCATCAAAAACGGCGATGCGCATCTTGTTTCCCTCCCGTCAGAGGACCTTTACAGAAAACGGAACTGCAGGCTGGAGCGCCACAGCAGGACGAAGCACGCCACCCACACAAAGAGGATGAGCGGCATGCCGATCACGAAGCGCCACTTCTTCGTCTTGTGATGAAAGACATACATCCCGATGAGGCTGCCCGCACTCCCGCCGATCAGCGCAATGCAGAACAGGACGGATTCCGGGATCCGGAATTCGCCCTGTCTGGCAAGATTCTTATCAAAGCCCATGAACGCGAACCCGATGATGTTCGGGATCACAAGGGCCAGGATGAGCGTGAGTTTCGCGCCCATTAACGACGGCCGGTCTTCTTCTTCGCCGCCGCGACTTCCTGCATCTTCATCGCGCGCACCTTGCAAGAGAGACCGAAGAGGTTGATGAAGCCCTCCGCGTCGTGGTGATCATAGAGGTCGCCCGTGGTGAAGGAGGCGATGGACTCGTTGTAGAGCGAGTAGGGAGAGGTCGTCCCGGCCTTGATGATGTTGCCCTTGTAGAGTTTGAAGCGGACTTCGCCGGTGACATACTTCTGCGTCGACTCGATGAAGGCCTGCTCCGCCTCGCGCAGAGGCGTGAACCACTTGCCCTCGTAGACGAGATCGGCGAACTTGTTGCCCATCTCCTTCTTGAGCGTGTAGGTCTCGCGGTCGAGGATCAGTTCCTCGAGCTGCTGATGCGCGAAATAGAGGATCGTGCCGCCGGGGGTCTCATAGACACCGCGGCTCTTCATGCCGACCACACGGTTCTCGACGATGTCGACGATGCCGATGCCGTTCTTGCCGCCCAGCTTGTTCAGCGTGCGGATGATGTCGGACACCTTCATCTTCTTGCCGTTGACGGAGGTCGGGATGCCGCCTTCAAAGGTCATGCGCACCTCGGTGGGCTTGTCGGGCGCCTCTTCGGGCGTCACGCCGAGCACGAGCAGGTGCTTGTAGTTGGGCTCCTTTGCGGGATCCTCGAGCTCAAGTCCCTCGTGGGAAATGTGCCAGAGGTTGCGGTCGCGGCTGTAGCTGCTGTCCGCGGAGAAGGGCAGGTGGATGCCGTGCGCCTTGCAATAGGCGATCTCGGACTCACGGGAATCCATGGTCCACTTGTCGTCACGCCAGGCGGCGATGATCTTGAGATCCGGCGCCAGCGCCTTGATGCCCAGTTCGAAACGGATCTGGTCGTTGCCCTTGCCGGTGGCACCGTGGCAGATGGCCTTGGCACCTTCCTTGCGGGCGATCTCCACAAGCTTCTTGGCGATCAGCGGGCGGGCCATCGAAGTGCCTAAGAGATAGGCATTCTCATAGACGGCGTGCGCCATGACGCAGGGGACGATGTACTCGTCGCAGAATTCGTCCACCACATCGAGCGTGTAGAGCTTGGAAGCGCCGCAGGCCTTGGCGCGCTCGTCGAGTCCGACCAGCTCGCTCTCCTGGCCGACATCGATGCAGACACAGACCACCTCGTAGTCGTAGTTCTCCTTTAACCACGGGATGATGGCGGTGGTATCGAGGCCGCCGGAGTAGGCGAGGATGACCTTATCCTTCTTGCTGCCGGACTTCTTCGCGGCAGACCTCGCCGCAACGGTCTTTTTGACGGCCGCTTTGCCGGCGGATGCTTTCTTTGTCGCCGCGGAAGCCGTCTTCTTTGCGACGGTGGCGGTCTTCCTAACTGCCTTTCCGGCCATTGCCGATGCCTTCTTCACTGCTTTTTTCGCTGTTTTCACTGCCTTAGCCATGATCTTCCTCCGATAATGAACGTGTAAAATGTACAAAATACGCTATCGATTATACATCAATGCCGCGAAAAAGCAAAAAAATCTTTCCCGCCGATGCAGGCTCAGATCCGGACCCCTGATCCCGTGCTTGCAAAACGCGGGTTCGTGCCGTATCATGGGGGACATGGTCGAGCGAAAGATCAAAGAAACCAAAGACTTCATGCGTAAACTCCTCACGGAGTCCCTGTGGGATGAATGGCTCCTGACGGAAGCCGTGATCTCCTGCGATGTGAACTATACGATCGACGGACAGGTGAACCGGGAATATTACGGAGAGGATGAGGAAAATGTTCCCGCCGGGCAGTATGTGCGCTGGGAGCGGATCCGCCCCGTGGCGCTCTCCCTGATCCGCGGGAAGCACACACCCCTCTTCTTCCGCTTCACACTGCGCCCGCCGCAGAGTGTGACCGGTGTTTCCGATGATACCGGCATCGACCGGAGCGTCCGCCTGTGTTTCAGAGAGGGTGCCCTCTATGCCGCCAGCGCCGTTTCCCTCCGGGAATTCTCGCTCGATAAGGAACCGGAGCGCGCCTGGGATGCGGCTTTTTCACATTTTCTCACAAAATGCGGGATCGAATACGAAGAACTGTGATCAGTTGTTTTCCAGTCTCGCCAGCTTCGCCGCCTGATCGGCCGTGATCAGCGCATCGATGATCTCATCCAGATCCCCGTCCAGTATCTGATCGATCTTATAGAGCGTGAGTTTGATCCGGTGATCCGTCACACGCCCCTGCGGGAAGTTGTAGGTACGGATCTTCTCCGAGCGGTCGCCGCTCCCCACCTGGCTTTTTCTCAGCGCCGCCTCCTCACTCGTCTGCTTCTCCTGCTCGATCTCATACAGGCGCGCCCGCAGCACACGGAAAGCCTCTTCCTTGTTCTGCAGCTGGGAACGCTCATTCTGGCAGGTGACGACGATCCCGGTCGGACGGTGCGTGATCCGGATCGCGCTGGAGGTTTTGTTGATATGCTGTCCGCCGGCACCGCTGGAACGGTAGGTGTCGATATCGCAGTCATTCGGATCCAGATGGACTTCCACATCGTCCACCTCGGGCATGATGGCTACGGAAGCCGCGGAGGTATGGATCCTGCCGCCGGACTCCGTCACGGGCACACGCTGCACGCGATGGACGCCGCTCTCGTACTTTAACCGCGAATAGGCGCCCTGTCCCTTGATCGTGAAGCTCACATTCTTCATGCCGCCGATCCCGATCTCCTCGCTGTCGAGGATCTCGACGCGGAAGCCGTGCCGTTCGGCATAATGTGCGTACATCCGGTAGAGCTCCGCCGCAAAAAGCGCCGCCTCGTCGCCGCCGGTGCCGGCGCGGATCTCCACGATGACATCCCGGCTGTCCTTTTCATCCCTGGGCAAAAGCAGGATCTTCAGCTCCTGGGTGAGGCCCGGCAGCGCCTCCTTGGCCTTTGTCAGCTCCTCCTTGAGCATCTCGCGCATCTCCGGGTCATTCTCCGCGGAGAGCATCTCCTCGCTGTCCTCGATATCCTTTTTGCATGCCTGATAGCGCGCGTAGGTGTCAGCGAGCGGCGAGAGCGCTGCCTGCTCCTTCATGAGCTTCGCGTAGCGCTCCGGGTCGGAAGCCACCGCGGGCTCCTGCAATTCTCTCCCGATATCCTCAAAACGGCGCACCATGGCGTCCAGCTTATCAAACATAATCCTCTCCGATGATCGATCTCAATCCCTGATATGCAGCGTAACCTCTCCTGCTGCCCTAATAATAACATCCCTTCACGACCCGGTCGTGCCCGCCGAGATCCTGCGCGACCTCGACCTCATGGAATCCGGCTTCTTCAAACATCCGGCGCACACTTTCTCCCTGATCATACCCGATCTCCACGAGAAGCCACCCGTCATTGTGAAGCCACGCCGGCGCCTGTGCCGTGATCCTGCGGTAGAACATAAGGCCGTCCGCGCCGCCGTCCAGGGCGATCCGGGGCTCATGGTCACGCACATCCCGCATGAGAGAGCCGATCTCCCCGGTCGGGATGTAGGGCGGATTCGCCGTGATCAGATCGTAGGCTTCCCGCTCCGCTTCCGGCGGGAACAGATCCGTCTCGGAAAACCGTACCCTTTCCGCAAGACCCAGTGCCGCCGCGTTTTCTCCAGCTGCCGCAAGTGCCGCCGCATCGATATCGGTGGCCACTGCCGTCGTATCATTGGAATAGTGCAGGAGGGAGAGCGCCACCGCGCCGCTGCCTGTGCACAGATCAAGGATCCGCATCCCGTCATGGAGATGACGCAGCGCCTCCTCCGCGAGGGTCTCCGTATCCGCACGGGGGATCAGGACCGCGGGGCCCACATGAAACTCCAGCCCCATGAATTCCTGTCTGCCGGTGAGATAGGCCATCGGCTCGCCCTGCTCCCGTCTGCCGAGCAGTTCTTCGCATCGTGCGGCCTGCCCGGCGTCCAGTTCCTCCTCCGGGTGGGCCAGCGCCGCGGCTCTGCCGGTCCCTGCCGCCTCCTCGAGGATCAGCAACGCTTCAAACCGGGGATCCTCGATCCCCGCATGATCAAGCCGCTCTCCCGCGAGGGTCAGGAAATCACGGACGGTCATTGATCGTCCGGCTCCGCGGCAGCCTCCGCCTGCATCTGTGCCTCGATCTCTTCAGGACTCAGCCCGAAGGCATCCGACAGATACTGCCTCCAGTCAAATACCGCATCCACGGCGGCGATCCCGACCTCGATCATATCGTCATCGGGTTCCCTGGTGGTCAGCCGCTGCAGCCACAGACCGGGAGCGGAAAGCACACGGATCAGGATGAAATCCGTATGTCCCGCGGCCCAGATCAGTTCATAGGAGATGCCCGCGATCACCGGGATCAGCAGCACGCGCAGCAGCAGCCGCATGGGCAGCGAGTTCGCGCGGATGAAGAAGAAGAGCACGATGCTCACGAGCATCACAAAGATCAGGAAACTGGAGCCGCAGCGCCTGTGGAGCCGCGATGCGTTCCTGGCGTTCTCAACGGTCAGCGCCCGGCCGCTCTCGATGCAGTTGATGCATTTGTGCTCCGCGCCGTGATAGGCAAAGAGCCGCCGGATATCCTTGAGGAGCGAGATCAGCAGGATATAGGCCACAAACACGAGGATCCGCATCAGGCCCTCGATCACGGCGATGAAACCGTCATTCACGATGATCCTGCGGAACAGCGATGCCAGAAAATACGGCAGGAGCATGAAAGCCGCAATGGCGATGGCAAAGGACAGCACCGTCAC
>JAEEGL013994114.1_pt1 | contig 15234 bp, 13 predicted proteins | sample 9134231 | NCBI WGS metagenome assembly JAEEGL01 (sample SAMN16246548, study PRJNA631951) | gut metagenome | biome: gut microbiome; feature: rumen; material: fiber-attached | host: Bos | place: Iran: Karaj | collected 2018-10 | reverse complement strand
TTCTGATATGAACATTCTGTTTACATTATGTGGCCGTGCCGGCTCCAAGGGCGTGAAGGGTAAGAATGCCCGTGACTTCTTGGATGTACCACTGGTTTGGTACTCTATGGCCAACATCGCCTTGTATATGGAGAAGTATGCCGGCGAGGATGACATCAAGATCGTGTTGAATACAGATAGCGAGCCTTTGAAGGATTTGGTTCGTCGTGTGAAGGATGTGCCTGTAACAATCATTCACCGTGAAGAAAGTTTGGCTGGTGATAAGGTGCCAAAGGTGGCTGTTATCTTGGATAGCTTGAAAAAGGCAGAGGATGCATTTGACCGCAAGTTTGATATGGTGGTGGATTTGGATATCACTTCTCCGTTGCGTACTGTCCAGGATGTGAAGAATGCGATAGACCGTAAGAAACAACGTAATGATGTGGATGTGGTTTATTCTGTGGCTCCTTCTCGTAGAAATCCTTATTTCAATATGGTGAAAGAGGAGAACGGCTTCTTCTGTAAGGCAATTCCCTCTAACTTTACTACACGCCAAGAAGCGCCTGTCTTCTATGATATGAATGCTTCAATCTATGCATATTCGCCTGATGCTTTGAGAAATAAAGAACATTCAACGTTCTTTAATTCTGGATGCGATGCAGTGGTGATGGCTGATACTGGCATTCTCGATATTGATTCGGAAGAAGATTACGAGTTGATGCAGGTGATTGCAAAGTATTTATTTGAGAATAATGAGTCGTTCAAAGAGGTTTTTAACAAAGCAAATAAATGGAAATAATTATGCTTTTATCTGAGGTTTTAAAGAAAAGAAAATTCGACAAGGAAGCTGACAGGATAGGACCGGATTGCCCTTTTATACACTGGAGGTTGTTTATTAAACGCCTTGGTAAAAATCTGTGCAAGAATAAATTTAAAAGTTTTGCAGATACTGCCGAGATGCGACCTTATTCATATGCCGTATGCACAAGTCAAATATCCTTAGGTGAGAATGTAGTAATGCGCCCTGGCTGCATGTTTTTTGCAGATACGGTCGGAGGTTATATTGAAATTGGTGATGATGTCCTTTTTGGCTCAGGCGTCCATATATATACCAATGATCATGCATTTACTGACAAGACAAAACCAATTAGCGAGCAAGGTTATACTCCAAGTGCGCCAGTTATTATCAAAAAGGGCGCATGGTGTGGTGCAAATTCGATAATCCTAAAGGGAGTAACTATTGGAGAAAATAGTGTTGTGGCGGCTGGAGCTGTCGTGACAAAAGACGTTCCACCTTATAGCGTTGTAGGTGGTGTACCTGCAAAAGTATTGAAAGAAATATAGTAACTTTTTTAATATCATTAATTATGGCAACAAAGAAAGTATTTTGGTGTAAGCATTGCTTAAACATGTCTACACGTCCGCGTATTCAGTTTGATGAGCGTGGTTATTGCAACGCCTGTCTCTGGCAGGAAGAGAAACAAACCCTTGACTGGGATGCACGTCAGAAAGAACTTCACGCCTTGCTTGACAAATTCCGCTCAAAGAATGGAGGGTTCGATTGTATAGTACCCTGCAGTGGAGGTAAGGATGGCTCTTACGTAAACTATATGCTGAAACATAAGTATGGTATGAACCCCCTTGCTATTACTATTCGCCCTGCATTGACGTTGGAGATTGGTGACCAAAATCTCAAGAACTTTATTGATTCTGGCTACAACCACATTCACGTGAGTCCTGACGCCAAGACCATGCAGGTACTCAATAAGTATGGATTCATCGAAAAGGGCTTCCCTTACTATGGCTGGCTGATCGCCATTCATACTGCCGTGATTCGCACTGCTTTCAACTTTGACATTCCTCTGTTGTTTTACGGTGAGGATGGTGAAGTTGAGTATGGTGGTTCTACCGAGCACAAGAATGTAGGCTGCTACGATATTGAGTATATGAAACGCGTGTATTTGGAGGGTGGATACGAGAAAGTTCTTGATAAGGCTATAGCCGATGGTATTCTCACGGAAAAAGATTGCTATTTCTATCGTTTCCCCAGTGATGAGGAGGTGGCTCGTAAACAGTTGACCTTTACCCACTGGTCATATTATGAGAACTGGGATCCTTATCGCAACTACATCGTAGCCAAAGAGCATTGTGGATTGCAGGAGAAACAGGATAATAACTCTGGTACCTTTACGAACTTTGCACAGAACGACCAGGCTCTGTATACGCTACATGCTTATCTGATGTATCTAAAGTTTGGTTTTGGTCGTGCAACGCAGGATGCTGGTATTGAGATTCGTCGTGGCGCAATGACTCGTGAACAGGCCATCAATCTGGTGAACCTTTATGACAACCAGTATCCGGAGCAGTTCATTGACCTCTATTTAGATTACTATCAGATGACCAAGGAAGAATTTGATGCAGTCCTTGACAAGTGGGTCAATAAGCACCTATTTGAAAAGATTGATGGTATCTGGCAGCCCAAGTTCACTGTCGGACAGGATTTCGAATACGAAGAATAAGTATTAAGCATGAAACCACTCGTAATTGTTGATTATGGAATGGGCAATATCTATTCCGTTCAGAGTGCATTGAAGTATATAGGGATAGAGTCGGTCTATACCAATGAATCATCAATTATTCTCGAGGCAGACCATATTTTGTTGCCAGGCGTTGGCTCTTTCCATATCGCCATGGAGAATATAAAAAGGTTAGGCCTCGATGAAATACTTAAAGAAGCTGTTTTAACCAGACGGATACCTATTTTGGGTATCTGTCTGGGAATGCAGCTGTTAGGTATGTCAAGTACAGAAAACGGATATACAGAAGGCCTTGGTCTGTTCGATGGTAAATGCGAGAAGTTTGAATCTTCATCAAATCTGCGCGTACCTCATGTTGGATTCAATGATGTTACAAAACCTGAGAAAACGAGGCTGTATGAAGACTTAGAAGATCATTCAGATTTCTATTTTGTTCATAGTTACCGTATGACGACGGATATAACCGAAGGTATAGCCTATTGTGACTATGGAGGACCATTTGTCGCCTCTTTCGAGAATGATAATGTGATGGGCACTCAGTTTCACCCGGAGAAGAGTCAGCGTAATGGATTGACTCTCCTTCATAACTTTGCAAACACGAAATGAAAAAGAAGCGTCTGATTTTTACCCTATTGCATAATAATGGCGGGTATATGTTGAGTAGGAATTTCCGCTTGCAAAGAGTAGGGGATGCCAACTGGATTAATAAGAATTATAATTTTGGCAAGATTGCTTTTTCGTTAGATGAGCTGGTAATCCTTGATGTTACCAGAGAGAATCGAAATCAGGAATCTTTCATAGAATCGTATAAGAAAATAATACCCAATGTATTCGTGCCTATTGCCATTGGAGGTGGTATTCGTTCCTATGAGGATGCAAGAAACCTCTTTTTAAATGGTGCAGATAAAGTAGTAATTAATACGCTTCTTTATAAGAAACCAGAAGTAATAGAAAAGATAGCAGCGGAATATGGTGCACAATCCATTATTGCGTCAATTGATTATATTGAAGAAGACGGAGTATTCCACTGCTATGTAGAGAATGGCAGCGAGGAATTGGCAATGCAGCTAGAGGAGTATCTCCACCAAATTGCAAAGATGCCAGTAGGTGAGATTTACTTAAATTCCATTAAGAAGGATGGAACCGGTTTTGGTTACAACATGAACACAATCCCATTTATTAATGGGGTCGATATGCCAATTATTATGTCTGGAGGAGCGGGAAATGAATCTCATTTCATTGAAGCTATCCAAGCAAGTGATAATATTGATGCTGTTGCTACTGCAAACCTTTTTAACTTTATCGGGAACGCACTACCGAATTCCAGAAAGGCATTGATGGAACAGACAGGAAAGTTTGCTAAATTTAAATAAAGATCTATGGTAGATAATCGTTATCTCATACTTCAAAATGAGACCTTGCTACAGGCTCTAACTCGTATAAACGCATTGGGAGCCGGACCATTGGTATTGTTTGTTCTTGATGAAAGCGGTAGAATGGTTGGCACATTGACAGATGGAGATTCACGAAGAGCTTTAGTAGCAGGAGCTTCTTTGAAAGATTCGATATCAACAGTAATGCATCGAAAGTTCAATGCTCTTACTGATGGTGTCGACTATGATGTTCGCCATCTTCATGAGCAAAAAAGGATGAAGATGCATCTTGTGCCAATTCTTGATGAAGAAAAGCATATTATTGACATTATAAACCTCGAGAAGTATAAAACAAAACTTCCTCTTGATGCAATAATCATGGCGGGTGGAAAAGGAGAACGCTTGCGTCCTCTAACTGAAAAAACGCCAAAGCCCCTCTTGAAAGTTGGCGATAAGTGTATCATTGATTACAATGTAGATAATCTTATTAATTGTGGTGTTGAACATATTTATGTGACAGTGAACTATCTCAAAGAGCAACTTGAAGAACACTATGAAAAGCCACGTAACGGTGTACAAATTCAAATAGTAAAAGAACCAAGGTTTCTAGGAACTATTGGTGGCCTTCAGTTTGTACCGAAATTCTATCATGAATATATTCTTTTAATGAATAGTGATCTTTTCACTAATATTGATTTTGAAGATTTTTTTCTACATTTTGAGGAACATCAAGCGGATATGTCCGCAGTGGCTATCCCTTATAGTATTTCTGTACCATATGGTATTTTTAACATAGAGAATCAACGTGAAATACAAGGAATCTCTGAAAAACCGACATATAATTATTATGCTAATGCAGGTATTTACCTCATTAGAAGAGAGATGATAGAAAGATATATACCAAAAGAAGAATTCTTTAATGCTACAGATTTTATGGAGAAACTTATCTCTGAGAAACGTAAAGTTATACGCTTCCCCCTATCAGGTTATTGGATTGATATTGGTAATAAGCAAGAATATGCAAAAGCTCAAGATTTGGTTAAACATTTGTAACAATTAGCAAGTAGAGTATTTATGAAACATATTTGTAGATATATATTAACATTGATAATTGTGTTCACCTTTTGTAATTGTTCCCATGATAATGAGGAAAAGGATATGAAAGACACAAGCATAAATATTGGAGAAACATCTGAGATGAATGTCCATGTGATATATTTACAAGGAAATGCTATCAATGTTTTAGAGTATACTGCAATTTCACAAATAGGGAGCTTGAGACCAGTCTTTAGAATTCCTAGTATTGTGATTACAAATAAAGGATCTTTTCTCGTTTCGTGTGAAAATAGAGCAATAACAGATGACAAGGACGAGATAGACATACTTATCTCAAGGAAAGGATTGGATAGCTCTATTTGGAATATAAAAAGAGTTTTTGAAAATAATATGTGTGGTCGTTCTATGAATCCTGTTTTTGTTATTGACAGAGACGGATCTCAAGGAAAGAAAGGAAGGATTTATCTGTTCGTATGTCATATTAAAGGAGACAAATATGATATTGATACAGAAGGAGAGTACGTTGATTTCGTATACAAATATTCGGATGATGATGGCGTTTCTTGGAGTACGGAACGTAGTCTTAAGGATAAATGGAATAGTAACGAATATACTTCTGTTATTCCATCTCCTTGTAATGGAATTCAAATAAAAGATGGTACATTTCTGGTTCCAACAATGGTAATAAAGAACAGGACATATCGAGCCGGTATTCTGGTGAAGAGGCCACACAGTGATTGGTATTTCTCTTCCTTAACTCATTTTGATGGAGATAATGAATGCACGGTATATGTTGATAATAACGGACAAATCATTTTGGATTGTAGGACTTTTGAAAAAACACGTCGTCGCTATGTTTATGATTTGGACAGAAATAAATTCTCATTACTTTCTGAACGTTCAGTCTATGTTGATTTAAAAGCTGAAATACATAAAATTATACAAGAAGATAAGAATATATACTTGATGTCTTTTGTAGACACAAAAAGGGATGTTAGAGAGAATCTGACATTATATGCATCAAATGATGCGATGGATTGGAAACAGGTGTATAGAATGCAAGAAGGAACATTACCTCTTTTAATCAGTGCATATTCTAATCCATATAGTTGGGAAGGACAAATTGTGGTGGCATATGAAACCGGTTCCGATATTAAAGTCCAAGAGATATCCCATCTTAAAGAAGATATTAGTTCCGTCCTCAATTAAAGATTGTTTGTGGTTTGTTTGGTGGTAATGATTCAAACAAAATATAAAACAACAATGTTATGGTTTTAAAACAGATTTGCAAGAATAAGTTAGTATTTTACCTTGCATCAAGGTATCTTACCTATTTTATTCAATTCGTTACTTCTTTGGTAATTGCAGCTGAATTAGGCCCTTACTATATGGGAATATGGGGATTCGTTCTCCTTATTTTAAACTACTTCCAACAATTTCATTTTGGAATCGCTAATTCTTTTAATGTATTATATGTACATCATCGTGATAATAAAAATGAGTGCGATAACTATATTATAAACTCTATGGTCTTGTTAGTATATTTATCGCTCTTGGTGATAGCGTTTTACATATTCTATAGGATATTTGGGCTTGAGTCTTTCGAGAAATATCATGCAGACAAGTATATTATATGGATCTGTATTATCGGTATATTACAATACTTTGTCCAATTTTTCATTAATTTGTTCAGGGTAAAGAATCAATTGAACAGAGTAACTTTCTGTCAATCAATCATTGTTTTTCTGAATTTTGCATGTATTATCTTTTTTAAAGGAGAAGAACTAATTCAATGGCTAATTGCAAGTTATATTGTCGGTAATATCGTATGCGTCATTGTTGCGTTTTTTTCAGATTCCGTGCCTATTCGGAGGAATATAATAGTATCTTTTGATTACCAGTGGTCAATCATAAAAAAGGGATTATTTCTTTTCCTATATAATAGTTGTTTTTATTTTATTATTATATCTATCCGTACAATCATAAGCAGTAATTATTCGGTAGAAGAATTTGGAATGTTCACCTTTTCATTTTCATTAGCTCATGCTATATTACTTGTGTTGGAGGCATTATCATTTATTATATTCCCGAAAGTTATTGGTAAATTGTCGTCAACTATAATTGAGGAAGTTGAAACCACTATATCAATGCTCAGAGTCTCTTATATTACATCTGCTCATTTATTGATATATATAGCTCTTCCGCTGTTTCCGATAATCTTGTATTTTCTCCCCAAATACGAGGGAGCTATCACTACGCTAAATTTAATAGCCCTGTCAATTCTTATGGAAATAAATACTTATGGTTACTTAGAATTATTGATATCACGTAATAAAGAAAAGACAGCAGCTGCATTGTCTTCCTTTGCACTTATTTTGAATTGCATAATAGCTTTTATATTAGTGTTTATCTTTTATGTGGGTTTCTCATATGTCATTTTAGCAACAATGATTACATACTTTGTTTTTTCATTTCTTGTTATTAAGATGAGTCAATCGTTATTAAAAGACTGTTCTTTTAAACAGGCTTTAATATCAATAATGCCCATTCGATTGGTTGTTCCATATGCAACAGCACTGATATTATCTGTTTTCTCTAATGAAACACTTATGTGGGTACCACTTATAATTTTCATTATACTTAATGCGAAAGTGCTTATACAAATAAAGGATATTATAATTAAGTTGATGGTGAAACCAGAAATAGTAGACATGAAATGAAGAACCTTTTTATTTGTCATAGACCCTATCATATGTTGCGAAGTGCAAATATGATATATGAAAACTATATCAATGAAGAGAACATCTTAATATCATATAATCTCATCCAGATAGAAAGTCAAAAATATCTGGATTATATTTCTTTTCCTTCAATAGAGAATTATTTTTCAAAAAAGATAGTATTAGATAGAAATGATGATATTCGAATTTGGAGTTTATTTAAGTTCCTAAAATTCTACAAAAAGAAGATAATAGATTATACTCCTTTAGTCGATTGTCACATGGATTTTGATAATTTGTTTTTCTTTAGTGACATGGAACGTCCAATTGAAATACTTGTTGGGCTTTTCAAAGATAAAGGATCCCCAAAATCTCAGTTAATTCTTGTTGACGAAGGAACTGCTGCATATTATCATCTAAATAAGAGACAACAAAGTCTCATTAAATCATTTATAGTAAAAACATTCAATTTAAAATATCTAAATCCATACGTACAATACGGGGCCTCTAATTTATATACAAGGGCTTTGGCATCTTATCCTGAGTTATCTGTTTTTAAAGGAGAAGTTTTGAAACTGCCACCATTAAATCCTGATTTTCTTAATAAGATATTATTAGAAATGACTTTGAATTTAAATCTCAAGAATAGATATATAATATACTTGTCAAATATCCTTGATAAGTCGTATGGGATTAGTAGAGAGAGAGAAATAGACGTCCTCATGCATCTGAAGATTATTGCCGAGAAATGTGGATATTTGTTTTATATTAAGCCACATCCGGTTCAAGAAACTTGGTATTATTCGGAAACAGAGGATTTGAAACCATGTATAGTGGATGCATCAGTTCCTGCTGAATTACTATATAGTGAAAATGGTATTATTGTTTCTATGGGGTCTTCTGGTTTGTTGAATTCATATATGATGGGTATTAAATCTATAGATATAGGATTACTGTTTAATTGTCCTATCGAATGGTATCCTAAGACAACAAAGATAGAAATGCCTAAAAATATTGATGAGATAGAAACTATTCTTAAAGAATTTAATTGTAAATAAAAGTAAAATTCTATGCTTGTCATTTTAAATAACTGGATGCAATACTTCTTTTAAATACCACAGTTGTGATAAAATATCTTTATATAATTTTTTTAATTCACTTATTCGCTTTAGAGGAAGCTTCTTTGGCTCTCTTATATGGTGTGTTGCTGTTGTTCATTGTTAATAGAAAAGATGTAGTAAAAAATAAAATGCAATTCCTTATATTGGGCTTGATTTTTTCGTTAAATGTGTTATTAATACCTTTTGTCGGAGTATGTTGGCGTGAATTGGCTCTTTTGATGTGGTTTTTATTGTTATTAGTTTATTTTCGTAATAAAAATATATCAATTCGTGAGTTTGTAAAATTTGTTAATAATACATATGTGTGTTATCTGTTTTTATCGGTTCTTGTTACATTTCATATAATTCAACCTGGATTTACAGGAGAAGAAATGAATCAATTTGACATTGATGTAGGTAATTCTACAATGACTACGCTCGTTGGCTTTTCTGGCACAACAGCCGCTATCGATTCCTATTCTTCTATTGTCCTATTGATTAATTTGTTGTTTTCTACAGGGAAAATAAGGCTGCTTTTTTCCTCTATTTCTTTATTAGCAATGCTTCTAACGTTTCGCTTTACCCCTTTGGTCGCAATGGGGTTCGCAAGTTCCGTTATTTTTTTAAGAGAAAACAAATTAATTACCCTATACAAATTATTTGTTGTCACTTTTTGTGCTTTTAGTTTTTTTGTTCCTTTGTTTTATATTGAAGATTTAGACTTTTTAGATGAAATAACCCATTCACGAGCTAAAATATGGATTGAATATTGGTATATATGGATAAGTTCTGGTATCTCAAGTATGCTCTTTGGTATTAGGCAACAACATCTTCCTGAAATTATTTTCACAGAATCTCAAGGGTGGTTTTCAAATCCTCACTCTTCATTTATGAGACTTTTTCTTTTTTGGGGAACGTTGTTCTACTTCGTTTTTGTTGTGTATTTATATAAGGTAGTGCTGAGAATACTAAACAAAAAGAATTTGGCCATCGTTTCTTTAGTTCTTGTATGTGCAGTAACTAATTCTATTGTTTTATGGAATGAAAATCCGATATATTTATTATGTCTTGTTTATTTTACCTATAATATAGCAATAGATTATGAAACTGTAAAAGAGGATGTTAAATTGGTTGATATTTCTCGTGATGGAGTCAATTAGTTTCTTCGTAGATGTTACAGCGAAGAACATAGGATGTAATACGTATAATACATACATAAGATGAACATGACAGGCCAATATTCATTTAAAAATATTAGCAGAGGGACTTTACTTTCGGAAACTCTTGAAGTGTTAAGATTTCCTTTGGCAGTATTTATATTGCTTTTACATTCATCTTTCGAACATGAAATAAAAGATGGAATTTCTATATTTGAGGGTTGGGATGCACCCATTTATCATCGTTTAGATTTTATCTTTTCACAAAATATCTGTAATATTGCCGTTCCTTTGTTTTTTCTGATGTCGGGATTTCTTTTCTTTAAAGAAGGGGTGTTGACGATAGAACAATATAAAAATAAACTCCGAAAACGCATAAAGTCTCTATTGGTGCCTTATTTAGTATGGAATGTTATCATTTTTTTTCTATATCTTACCGTACAATTACTAGCACCATCCATGAACACAGGAAGGAATAAATTCATTGTTGATTATTCTTTTTATGATTATTTGATGTCATTTTGGTCTATGAGCTTTATAAATGAAGGAGGCGTTAGTGGACCAATAGATAGTCCTTTATGGTTTATTCGTGATTTGATGGTTATGATGGTTATTTCTCCATTATTTTATTGGCTGATAAAAAAAATGACTATTTTATTGCCTATTTCCTTGGTTTTAACATATATATTTGGAATCAATACCGGAATACAGGGATTTAGCATGTCAGCGATTACATTCTTCTCTCTTGGGGCATACTTCGGTATGATAAAGTTTGATTTCGTTAAAATCTCTAAGGATTATTTCAAAATATTGTTTTATTTATATTTCTTTTTGCTTACAACTCTTGTACTACAGATGGGAAATAGTACAATTCCTGCATGGTATTCAGGATTGACTGTATTTATCGGTGTTTTTATGGTAATTGGGATTGCGTCGTTTTTAGTTGATCGATACTCATGCAAAATTAACCCTTTTTTATCAGGTAGCACATTTTTCATCTTTGCAAGTCATAGTGAAATACTCAAAATAACAATCCGATTAACTTCAAGATTAGGTATTAATTCTGATATGTTTTATTGTGTTGCATATTTCGTATGCCCTTTGATTACATTGACTGTTTTGTTGATATCTTACTGGATTCTTTTACGATTATCGCCCAAATTTGCTAGCGTCTTGTCTGGAGGAAGATAATATATGAAATCGATAATAGTTCAAATCCTGAGAGTTAATATATGGAGAACCATAATTGCAAACTTCTTCTATCTAAAGTGGAATGATGCGATTAGATTTCCTATTGTTGTCTGTAGAGGAGCTAAGTTTAAGACTGCTCCGGGGGGGGTGATTTTTAACTGTCCGGTAAAGTTTGGCCTTTTAAGAGTAGGATCTCGTAGCGCAAGGAATGTTGATAGCAGATATGAAAGAACGATCTTTCTTAACGAAGGACATGTATATGTTAATGGGTATACCTGGGTGGGTGTAGGATGCAGAGTTAATGTTTATGAAGGTGCAGAACTATTATTAGGCAAAGATTTAAAGATAACGGGTAGAACTACAGTCATTTGCCGGAAGAAAATAATTATAGGTGATGATTGCCTATTTTCATGGGACATTCAGATTATGGATACCGATTTTCATAAGATATATGATAATGATGGACGTCTGATAAATGCTGATAAGGAGATTATAATAGGAGATCATGTGTGGATAGGTGCTCGTAGTACAGTTTTGAAAGGAAGCCAAATTCCTTCAGAATGTATTGTTGCAGCAGGTAGCTTGTTCTCTGGCAGAAAAGATGTGAAGAACTGCATTTATGGTGGTCAAGGAAAAGAATTGAGAATAATAAAAGAAAATATTAATTGGTCGGATATGTGAAACGGACGAGGTCTCCGTTAAAATAAAAAGTGATACAATGAGAGTAGGAATTAGCGGATATGTGGGTAACCGATTGACAGGTATTGGTCGTGTTCTGATATCTGTTGTGGACGAACTGGCAAAGCAACATCCTGAGGATAAATATATCATATTTAGGAATTTTGATTTTAAAGAGTATGATTGTCTCAGTCATTATTCGAATGTTGAATTGGTCGATGTTCCTTATACAAAGGAATCAACTGCTAAGAACATTCTATGGCATCAGTGGCTGTTCCAGAAGCTGCTGAAGAAATATCACTGTGACTTGGCGTATATTCCCAATTTTACTTTGCTTCTTTGGAAAGCTGTACCAACAATAGTCACCATTCACGACTTAATAGAGTATAACGTGCCAGATAAGTTCTCAAAAGCACGTATGCTGTATCGTAAGGGCGTCTGTGATCCTTTGATGGCAAAACGAAGCGATCATATTTTGACAGTTTCACGGTCGTCGTATAATGATATCGTGAAGTACTTAGGTGTAAAACCCGGAAAAATTACATTGACGTTAAATGCGACAGACAAAAGTTTTTTTAGGAAATATACGCAAGAAGAGGTGAGGCCTGCTATAGCTGAATATGGACTCAGCTACAAACAATATCTACTCTTCGTAGGTACTATTGATTATCCTGGTAAAAACATCAAGACCGTTATCGAGGCATTTTTCAATTTGCGTAGCCAAGGCAAACTCGAGGGTAAGAAGTTGGTGATTATTGGTAAGGACGGGTTTAACTCTCAGGTTGTCTATGATTTTGTGAATGCCTCTCCCTATAAGGACGAGGTCGTTTTTACAGGTTATTTGAAAGATGAGGATCTCCCGATGTATTATGCTGGCGCAGCCATCATGTTGTATTTGTCATTCTTTGAAGGCTTTGGACTGCCTGTGCTAGAGGCTATGTCGTGTGGAACACCTGCCATTTGTTCTAACACCTCATGTTTCCCAGAAATTGTCGAAGAACTTGACGTAATGGTGAATCCTCTGGATGTAAAAGCTACAGAAGAAAAAATTCAAAAGATACTGGGCTCACCAGAATATTATAACGAAATATCATGTAACTGTTATGAAAAATCACAAAAGTATTCTTGGGAAGAATCAGCTAAAGAATATCATAAGGCATTTGAAAGATTACTAATGAATCGATAATATTATGACAGAAAAGAAATTAAATGGGACAGTCATTGTCACCTACCGTTGCAACGCTCGTTGCTCGATGTGCAACCGCTATAAGGCACCTTCGAAGGCAGAGGAGGAGATCTCGATAGAGACGATAAAGAAACTTCCGAAGATGTACTTCACGAATATCACGGGTGGAGAGCCGTTTATACGAACCGACCTGAAGGAGGTGGTGCGTGAACTCTATAAGAAGAGCGACCGTATTGTGATTTCTACTAACGGTTTCTTCACTGATCGTATCATCGACCTGTGCAAGGAGTTTCCGCAGATTGGTATCCGAATCTCTATCGAAGGCCTGGAGAAAACAAACAATGAGATTCGTGGCTTGAATGATGGTTATCAGCGTGGCTATACGACGCTGAAGAAACTGCGCGAGATGGGGATGAAGGATGTGGGCTTCGGCATGACGGTGCAGGATAAGAATGCACCAGACCTTGTACCACTGTATAAGATTTCAGATGAGATGGGAATGGAGTTCGCCACGGCATCGCTGCACAACTCGTTCTACTTTGTAGAGGCAAAGAATATTATCAAGGATCGTCCCATGGTGGCTAAGAACTTTGAGAATTTGGTAAATGAATTATTGAAAAGCAATTCACCAAAAAAATGGTTCCGTGCTTACTTTAATCATGGATTGATTAACTATATTTATGGTCAGAAGCGTTTGTTGCCTTGCGATATGAGTTTTGATACCTTCTTTATTGATCCGTATGGGGATGTGATGCCTTGTAATGGTACGAAGGATAAGGAGGTGATGGGTAACCTGAACCGCCAGACATGGGATGAACTGTGGAACTCACCTGAGGCAGAAAAGGTTCGCAAAAAGGTGCGTTGCTGTGACCGTGATTGCTGGATGATTGGCTCAGTAAGTCCTGCTATGCACAAGTACATCGGAAGGGTAATACCCTGGGTGATCTCACATAAGCTGAAGTCACTATTGGGCATGAAGTATTCGATGTATGAACTGCCTATTTGTCGTGATTATCGTGATGGAAAGGTAACAAAGGAGGATTTGGATAAACTCTCTACTTGCGATATGAACGCCGTAATCAACAACGGCCTTTCCGAGGATTCGAAAGAAGCCCTGAAGGGTAAACGTGGTGAGGATATTGTGAATGCAGATGTAGCATCACAGGGATACGAGGCAACGAAGGCTGAAACAGACAGAAAAATAGAGATTCAGTGACGTTGCTTGCCTGTGATGGCAAGCCAAAGAGCTGATATGCAAGCAAGGAGGATAATGCCGTCATATTGCAGAGATTCCTTGAAAAATATAAGAATACGCTTCATTTCGGGTGCAAAGTTAATTATTTCATCCGAGATTTAATAAAGAAATCATGAAAATTGTCGTGACTGGTACTCGGGGCATTCCGAATATCATGGGAGGCGTGGAGACACATTGCGAGGAGCTGTTTCCTAGGATTGCGGCGAAGGGCTATGATGTGACGGTAATTCGTAGGCAGAGCTATATCCGCGACACGCTGACGGAATGGAAGGGAGTGAAACTCGTGGATGTGGAGACGCCTAAGAAAAAGTCGTTTGAAGCCATTATCCATACTTTCCGCGCTATTAACAAGGCAAAGAAACTCAAGGCGGATGTGCTGCATATCCATGCTATCGGACCTGCGCTGCTGGTGCCATACGCCAAGCTATTAGGCATGAAGGTGGTGTTTACACACCATGGACCAGACTATGACCGCGACAAGTGGGGCTTTGCTGCCAAGACCATGCTGAAGCTTGGTGAGTGGATGGGATGTAAGTATGCAGACCACGTAATCGTGATTTCAAATGTAATTAAGGATCTGATAGCCAAGCGGTGCGGTAGAAATGAGAATGTACACCTGATCTATAATGGGGTGCCTGAACCAGAATTTTGTGAGTATCCAGAGTACTTCGAGGAGATAGACATTGAGAAGGGAAAGTATATCCTGGGGATGTGTAGGTTTGTGCCGGAGAAGCATTTGCATGATTTGGTGGAGGCGTATGCACAGTTGAAAGTAGAGTACCGAATTCCTGATGATGTACGATTGGTTTTGGCAGGAGATACAGACTTTGAGGATGACTATTCTCGTGGGTTGAAGGAAAAGGCTCGAAAGAATGGAGTTGTATTGACGGGATTCATCCGTGGCAAGAAATTGCACTCGCTGCTGACAAACGCCTTGTGCTATTCATTGCCATCCTCTCATGAGGGATTACCTATCGCACTGCTGGAAGCCATGAGCTATCG
>JAEEGL013982890.1_pt1 | contig 15234 bp, 17 predicted proteins | sample 9134231 | NCBI WGS metagenome assembly JAEEGL01 (sample SAMN16246548, study PRJNA631951) | gut metagenome | biome: gut microbiome; feature: rumen; material: fiber-attached | host: Bos | place: Iran: Karaj | collected 2018-10 | reverse complement strand
TCGTTCTCTTCAGGATAACTGCAGCCCTTTTCACGCATCGGACAGTTTGTGCAGTCCGAACAAACTATGGGTTCGTAGCATCTCTGTAGAATCTTCGAGAGGTCCTCAGTGTCTCTGCATGCGCGCTCTGCGGCATCGGCAGTGTAAACACAGCGCAGAACCTTATGTGCCTGCTCACCGGTCAGGCCCTCATCACGCATTATGGCATACTGCTTCAGACAATTCAGATACCTGCGCTCTTCGACAGAGCTTTCCTTGGGAATCTGGACATCCAGAAAGTGCACTGCAGTGGAGAACTCCCCAAGACGAAGGGCAAGATATGCACCAAGGCGGTTGTTTGAGTACTTCTGCATGCCTTTGGGGCCACCGATGACCGAACCGACCAGATCATCCATTGTATGCTCATAGTATCTGAGCAGCGAAAGCAGCCTGCTTGCCTGTTCATCAGTGTAATTCGGGAAGGCATTCCAGTCTGCTGCCGCATTTGACACGGTCCTCTTCAATCTGACTGAAGTACCGTCGATGGAGCGTGTGTTGCGGAAAGTTGGAATCAGAATATAGCACGATGGGAAGCCCAAAAATGATGCGTCACGGACAAGGATCGAATGCCCCTCCTCCTTCAGAAGCTGGAGCATCTCATGCAGATACTCTCGGTTCCCTGGCCCCTTGAACCTCGTCCAAGGACGGAATTCCCAGTCGGGTTTCCCATAGAAAAGGGATGCGGGATACTGACCGTTTCCGGTGGCCATGATGTTGACCCTGTTCGCATTGCAATACGTATCGGAACCGAAGCCCACCTTGCAATAGGATGCGAAAGCCTCAAGGGTCTTGCCCTGTGCGGATTCCGTGAGTGTGCGTTCAACCGCAACCGGGAAAGACGGATGGGCTCCGACGTTAAAGCCAAAGGTCCCGTTCACAAGATCATGCACACAGAGTGCGACCACAGGCCAATCTCTTCCAAGGGAAAGGTCAAGAAGCCTCACCCTGTAGCGCTTGTCGCTTCTGAGCCTTTGGATCACGGGATAGAAGCTGTAAGGTTCGAGAACCTCGTCTGGGATCTCAGGCGGAACGGCTTTGCCCTCCAGTAAGGTGAAGTGCGCTTCTCTTTCAAACAGCTCGGAAAGGCCCTGGACCAAAGCCTCCTCCATCGTGTTTCCGGCGGCCATGCCGTTGCTTCCGGTAAAGCGTCTTGTCGGATAAATCGGAACATCCACTACCCTGTTTCCTGCAGGGTCCGCAAACGGAAGTGCAGTAAGATTATCCACCCCATTTTTCTTGTAGCAGAAAAGCTCATAATAGGCCTTGCCGTCACAGTCCTCATCCTCATCCTTGAGGAGGTTCATGATCTGTTTGGAGAATGGGTCGGGATTCTCCAGAAGGGACTTCAAGGTGATTTCCCTCTCATCCGGAGCTTCAGCGAACGCTACCCCTCCCGCTCTGCGTGAACCAGAGAGGAGCATGTTGTTCTGCAGGCGCTCCATCAGCTCACCATAGCCGCTTGCAGTGCTGTAAAGCTCATCGGTGCCTTTTCCGTTGACACCGACCTTGGTCGGATACAGGGAGATGCGGTTAGAGAACTGACCTTTCTTGTTTATTCCTGTCCACCTCAAGACAGGAAACAGACCAATGTCCCTCAGTATCCCCTGTATTGCATAGACCGTATCCTCAGGCGATCGTTCCTTATGCTTCTCGTAATTGTCCATTCTCAATAGTCCCCACATACAAAAAGCGGGAAGCTCCAGAAGGAAGCCTCCCGCAAACAATCAAATCAATGTCCAGAATCCGTCCCTAAAGATGCTGGTCACGACCTCTGGGAAAGGTCTTCAGGGATGATGTGCTGCTTCTCCTTGCCACCGGCCAATGTGCCTCCAGCCAATGTGTCACCGCTCATCACCATTCCGTCGCCTTTCGGGTTCAGAAGACGATCATCATCTTCCTTTGGATTCAGGAAAGTGCCATCTTCTTGGGTTCCACCCTCCAAGAACATCTTTCCACCGCTGACATCAGACAGCTCATCCTTTGAAAGATCTGCATTCTCTTTCTTGATGTCTTTCTCGCTAAGTTCACCTTTCTTTAAAGTCATTGTTTCCTCCAATCCGTTTTATGGCTAATCACAGTCTTCACTTTTTTTGAGGACTGTACATGGCGTTGTCCTCTCCCTTGGAACTAAGATAACCACCATCCTCTCCCTTGGGATTCAGGAGACGTCCATCCTCCCCTTTAGGATTCAGTAAACGTCCATCCTCCCCTTTTGGATTAAGCAAAACGCCATCCTCATTAGTACCGTCTTCCACATACAACTTGCCGCCGCTGACATCAGACAGCTCATCAGTTGAAAGGTTTGCGTTCTCTTTCTTGATATCCTTTTCGCTAAGTTCGCCTTTTTTGCAGGTCATTGTTTTCCTCCAATCCATTTGATGTTATAAATATAGCACCACATTCGCAAAATCGGCAATCTTAAAGAACACATGCCGTCTAGATATTCCCCTTTTTTGACAATTTTAATAAACTAGTCAAAAATATATAAATAGCAATTTGGAGACGACTATGCGCAAAGTCAAGATTTTCACAGATTCATGCTCAGACCTGTCCAAGGACCTTAGAGATAAATACGACATTGAATACTTCCGCATGAAGACCACCCTCAACGGAAAGGAAACCGAAGCCAGCCTTGACTGGGAGTTCTACTCACCAAAGGAGCTCTATGATTATGTGCGTGCAGGAAACAGAGTCTTGACCGCACAGGTGACAAAGGGCGAGTTCGAGCAGAGGTTCAGCCAGTGCATTGAAAACGGCGAGGATGCAATCTACATCGCATGCTCCACAAAGCAGACCAATTCGGTCAATACAGGTGCCCTGGTTGCCAGAGACCTTCTGGCAAACCATCCTGAGGCAAAGATCTTCTGCATCGATTCGCTCAATGCATGCATGGGTGAAGGCATGCTGGCGATCAGAGCAGCCGAGCTCAGGGACAAGGGCCTCGATGCCCAGACGATCAACGACGAGATTCTCAAGGTCAGAAACAACGTCAACGAGTTCGTTACCGTCCTCAACCTCGATGCCTTCAAGCGGGCAGGAAGGGTCAAGGCATCCGCAGCCTTCTTCGGGAACCTCCTCGGAGTGAAACCGATCCTCATTGCAGACAAGAACGGTGTTCAGACCCCGATCAAGAAGGTCAAGGGAAGACAGACATCGCTCAACGAGATCGTGAACCTGACAAAAGAGACCATCATCGACCCTGAGAGCCAGGTGGTCTACATCGTACATGCAAACTGCAACGAACCGGACCTCAAGCTTGTGCAGGATGCAATCAAGAGGGAGATCCCTTGCAAAGAGATCCACACCAGCTTCATGGGACCGATCATCGGCTCCACTTGCGGAGCTGAGACCGTAGCCATCTTCTCATGGGGCAAGGAAGTCACATACGAGGTAGAGTGATGGCAAAGAAGGAAATCGACGGGCAGGAGCTGTTGAACCTCATCCGTGGAGGGGCTTTCTGTCTGAAGCAGAACGAGGACATAGTCAACGATCTCAACGTCTTCCCCATCCCCGATGGGGATACCGGATCCAACATGCTTATGACGGTTCAGGGAGGACTCTCCAGTGTAGCCCAGTCCCACAGCTCATCGGTTTCGGATGTCTCAGGTTCTATCGCTTCCGGCATGCTTCTTGGCGCCAGAGGCAATTCGGGCGTAATCCTCTCACAGCTCTTTGCGGGAATCGCAAAAGGTCTTGAAGGAAAGGCAAGAATGTCTGCAGAGGACCTCTCAGATGCCATGCAGTCGGGTGTGAAGACAGCCTACAATGCCGTTGTCAATCCAACTGAAGGGACGATTCTCACAGTTGCAAGGGTGGCTGCAGAAAAGGCACAAGCCAACCTCAACAGTGACAGCTCCATTGATTCCTATCTGAGCGATTACTTTGCACATGCAGAGAAAGCTCTTGAGAACACACCTGAACTTCTTCCAGTGCTGAAGGAAGCTGGTGTTGTGGACAGTGGCGGAGCTGGTCTCTACTACATCATCAGCGGAATGCTCAAGGCCCTCCAGGGAGAACACTTCGACTCGGAAATTGGTCCTGCTTCCGATGCGCAGAGCCAGGAACTCGACTATAGCAAGTTCAACGAAGACAGCGTGATGGAGTTCGGCTACTGCACGGAGTTCCTTCTCCAGCTTCAGAAATGCAAATGTGACATAGACACCTACGATGTTGACAAGGATATGATCCCCTACCTCGAATCCATCGGTGGGGATTCCATCGTCTGCTTCAAGAACGGAAGCGTCGTGAAGGTCCATGTCCACACAATGACACCTTACAAGGCACTTGAGCATGCCCAGAAGTTCGGCGAGTTCTTGAAGGTCAAAATCGAGAACATGACGCTTCAGCACAGCGAGACCGTTGTCCAGAACAGGTTCAAGGTCATGCCGAAGAAAACCGAGCGCAAGAAGTACGGCATGGTCGTTGTGGCCACAGGTTCAGGGATCACCAAGACATTCAAGGATCTTGGGGCTGACTATGTGATCGATGGCGGACAGGGTAAGAACCCCTCCTCCGAGGACTTCATCGATGCCTTCAACAGTGTGAATGCCGATACGATCTTCGTTCTTCCCAACAACGGCAACATACTGCTTGCAGCAAGGCAGGCAGCGGGTCTGTATGAAGGATCCGATGTCCACGTCATTGAGAGCAAGAACATCGGTGAAGGCTACGCGGCCATGACCATGCTCTCCTATGACAGCAACGATGTAAATCAGATAGAGAATGAGCTGAAAGACGCAATGAAAGGTGTGGTCACAGGAATGGTCACCACTTCCGTTAGAGACACCAACCTCAACGGAATTGCAATCAACATGCATGACTACATCGGCTTCACAAACAAAACAATGCTCGCAGCAGACAAAGACAAGGTCAACTGTGCTTGCACCTTGCTTAAGAACCTCAGGATCCAAGATTTCGAGTATGTGATCACTATATACGGAAACTCGATCACAGACGAGGAGCGCAGAGCCTACCTTGACAGGATGGCCAGCGACTATCCTTCCATCGAGGTCTATGAGATTGAAGGCGGTCAGGAAGTCTACGACTTCATGATGATACTACAGTGACAGGATTTCCCTTGCGCTCAAGGGGAGTCCTTGTCGGAAGCCCATCAGTGCTGTAGCCAAGTGCCATTGATCCGGTGATGGTCTCATCCTCACCAAGACCTATCTCTTGCAGAAATGTTCTGATTCTGCTGTTGTCAGTCAACCAATGGAGCTGATTGATCCAGCACGAGCCTAGATCCAGCGCATTTGCAGCAATCATCATGTTCTCAATGGCGCACGCACTGTCTGCCATGGCATTTCCATAGCCTATTCTGTTTGCGACCACAACCAGAACAGGAGCACCATAATGGAATACATATTCGCCCTTCTTCGCACGTTCGATTGAGTTTCTCATCGAGACATACATGTCAGGCGAAGCCTCCATGGCCGAGAATGCCTCGGTCACAAGATCAACAAGCCTATCAAGCACCTTTGGATCGGTTATTACAATAAAATGCGTACTTTGGTTGTTGTGCCCGCTTGGGGCGTGTCGACCTGCCTCAACAACCTTATCGATGATGTCCTTCGCAGGAATCCTTTGGTCATATCTTCTTGTGCTTCGTCTTGTCAGAATCGCCTGTAGTGCATCCATGTTCCACTTCCCTTCCCATTAAAACAGACCCCAGGCATTTGGTCCTGGGGTCTGAAAACTTGCTCCTTCAAAAAAGTCAGAACAGATAAGCAACACCTGTTTCTACCATGAAGGCGAAGGAGGTCTCTCCATGTCTCTTGTCATCCCAACCCTTGTATGAGTAAACAGACAAACCGACACCAGGTCTAAGGAAAGCTCTCAGGTGGCCAGTGTCATAGGAGAGCTGGGCGGTTGCAAGTGCCTTGAAGAAGAAATACCCGTCTCCAAAATCAAATCCCATCTGAAGACCTGGCTTGAAATCGACTTTTGAGCTGTCAATCTTGAAATCTGCGACTTTGTACTGAGCTCCGAACGAGACATTAATGGCTGTGGAATAACCAAATCTTACATAAACATCGAGATTATCAACTATCTCCATATCTCCTGAAAGGTATGCGCCACCACAGCTGCCCTTAAAACTTCCACCGGTCTCGACACCAAGTGAAAGGAAGCTGAATGCGAAAGCAGATGCCATGACGACCACGGCGACCAATAACAATGCAACTAGTTTTTTCATTTTAACCCCCTACGGTTTGGATTAATTGTAACATGGTTTTAGTTACTCAGAAAAGAAGAATTACGCCTGAAACTGAAACAAGAGTGCCAATCAGAGACATGGCTGAGATCTTCCGTCCCCTGAAAAGGTCAATCAGGATGAGGAATACTGGACTTGTCTGGACAAGGCTCTTCACCACACCAACAGGAATGAGCTCCATGGCACCCATTGAAAGCGTCATGCCAAAGACAGGTCCCGCTGCGACGGCGAAGACCATCATGACAATGTAGCGCCAATCCTTGAATACCTTAGACTGCCTGCTGTAGTCCTGCCTCTTGATGAAGCCGAACACCACCCAAGCCAAGAGCCCTCCAATCAGTCTGAGCATGTTTGTGGAAACGGATGGGATGCTCGTAAGAGCAGCCTTTGCCGTGATGTCGGCAACAGATTGCAGAAAGGCACCGAATGAAGCGCAGAGGATGCCTGCCTTTAGGGACATCTTCCTGATTTGGCCTTTGGTGCCCTTCTCCCCTGTCACCATCAGTACAACTCCAAGAATCGTCACAATCATTCCGAATGCCTGCTTGGCGCCCAGGGATTCACTGAAGAACATAAGTGACATCGCGGCAGTCAGAACAGGGTTCAGCGTCAGAATCACAGCAGTCTCACGGGCTCCAAGACCGACAATTGCCTTGAATGTGAAGTAATCGCAGATGAAATAGCCGACAACACCAGATATGAAAGCGACAAGGTAGGTTTGCCAAGAATAACCTATCGGGAAGGAACCGTCGAAGATGAACACCAGAACAAGAGACAAAGGAACAGCAAGGAACATTCTGACATAGCCGATCATGTCTGATGTCAGCCTTTCACCCATCCTGTTGTACAGGCTCGTACCAATTGCAATGAGTAAGGCGGCACACAGTGCCATTATCTGTCCTTGAACCATTCTCCAACCCTCGAACAGGTGGCAATTCTATCACTTCAAGGCAAGAAGGCATAGACGATTATCTGCATTGCACAGTTGACGTATGCTATAATCGTCCAAAAGAGGCAGGTGACCAGATATGCTGAACAAAAGTAAACGGCTTGGGATACATGAGATAACCAAGGAGAATGACATAAAATACAGGGGACCGCTCTCCTATAGACACCTCAGGATGTTCGGATGGCTGTTCCTGATCCTTTCGCAGATATCCGTGATCCTGAAACTTGCACAGAGGGTCAACGGCGAGCTCAACTTCGGTGTGATTACCAACATCATATCGACCTTGTCAAGCCTCACGGTTCCTCTGTTTCTGATTGCGAACTTCTCGCTTATACTCAATTCCCAGAAAAGCTACAAACCTCTTCTGATAAAGTACGCGGTCTTCATGGTTGGAACCACAATCCTCTTCATGTACTTCTATGAGCACATCGTCGGAGGGTTGTTCAGCGCCTACATCGGAACCGAGGATCTGAACTTTGCTATGGCTGGTGCTCTAATCAACCGCTCCGGTTTCATTGCATTCAACGTCTTTCTGGACCTGTTTCTGTGCTCGCTTTTCATGTTCTTCTTGGACTACACGCCAAATAGGTTTTTCACAGGAAAGAAGATAGTTATTTTCAGACTCTTTGCTCTTTTGCCTGTGGTCTATGAACTGATCAGCATAATTGTAAAGCTCAAGGCAGCAACCAGATCGATTATCCTTGCACCGTACCTTTATCCCCTTCTGACGACAAAGCCACCTCTTTGCTTCATGGCCTTCATCCTGCTAGGGCTGTACATGTTCAGGACAAAGCGCAAGTACTTGAAACAAGGAAAGACCATCGAGCAGTACCATGAGTATCTGATGACGAACTCCAACTCCCTTCGGTTGTCCATAAGGATGGCGATCATATTCGTGGTCATGGCTGTTCTGGATTTCATTATCCTGATGGGGATAGTCGTTGTTATGTACATGCACCACGTAGAAATGTCTGATGCAGACCTCGTCAGCAGTTCAGTGAACATAGCAATGGCCAGCGGATTCGGAGATTCTGTTGTCCTGATAATAATGGCCCCGATAGTTCTCCTTTTCTCCTACAACAGAAAGATCGAGGAAGGTCTGGTGGACAATCTGATGCCGATTCTGGGTGTCATTGGCTGCATTTTGGTCTATGTTGAGGGACTGTACAGAATCCTTATGCTTACCGCTGGGATGTACTCTGACTACATAGCTCTAATCAAGGGTTTCTTTACAAGGATCTAGCTCACCCCAGAGCCACGTCAAGTGCCATCATCAGGCTGAAACCGACTGCAAATGCAATGACCCCTATGTTCGAGTGCTCACCTGCAGACATCTCAGGAATCAATTCCTCTACAACTACATAAAGCATTGCGCCGGCTGCAAATGAAAGAAGATAAGGCATAGCCGGAACAACTAGCGATGTAATCAGAACCGTCAGAGCACCGAACACCGGCTCCACCGCACCAGAGAGAACTCCCAAAACGAATGATTTCGGTTTGCTCCTTCCTTCTGCATATAGGGGCATGGAGATTATCGCCCCTTCAGGGAAGTTCTGGATTGCTATTCCCAAAGCCAGTGCCAAAGCACCTCCGGCAGTGATGTTCGCAGATCCAGAAACAAGACCTGCATAAACGACTCCAACCGCCATGCCTTCAGGGATGTTGTGGAGCGTCACGGCAAGAACCATCATTATTGTCCTGTTGAGTCGGCTCTTTGGACCTTCCACCTGGTCAATGCCGACATGGAGGTGTGGAATCACCTCGTCAAGAAGCAGCAGAAAGAGAATGCCCAACCAGAATCCTATGAAGGCGGGAAGAAATGCCCATCTACCTCTGTCAGAGCACTGCTCTATTGCAGGGACTATCAGACTCCAGATTGATGCTGCAACCATGACTCCTGCTGCGAAACCCGAAAGAGCACGCTGTATGCTGGTCTTCAGATCCTTCTTCAGGAAAAACACACAGGCAGCTCCTGCTGCAGTACCAAAAAAAGGAATCATCAGACCCAATACAACCGTACTCATTTCTTGCCAAACCACCCTTTCTTCTCATAAGGTTCGGAATCAATGCCCAGGCACGTATAACCAGTGGCATCGATTGCCGCTTTCAGGCTCTCTACATCAACAGGTTCTTCAGTGAGAAATGAAGCAAGCTTCTTCCCTCTGGAAGCTGAGACCTTCTTGGCAGAAGGCACTGCCTTACGGATTGTATCACAGATGTGGGCTTCGCACATCCCGCACATCATGCCGTCAATGATCAATGTTGTCTTAATCATGGATGGACCTCACTTCTCTCCCCTAAAAAAAGTGGAGAGCCCCGTTAGGGACTCTCCAGAAAAACAAGGAATGCTCTTCCAAAAGGAGACTAGTTAAGTTAGATGTCTCTAACTAAGTCAAATATAGCATTACCTCAAAAACAAGTCAACAGAATTACAGAATTTTGATGAACCTTTCTTTGATGGACTCGAAACTCGGGTCAACAAGGCCGAAGTCCTTCTCCTTGTAGTTCCACAAAGCCCTACCAATCCCATTCTTTGAAAACGAACTGTGTATGTCCTCAAGCCAACGGATCTTGGAAGCATTGTCCGCCTTGTCTATCACGCCGTACTCTCCACAGTACAGCGCCACATCGTCACCCTTGGCCTTCTCTATTGCAGGCTGGAAGATCCTGTCGAAGAAGCTTTCCCCCATCTCCGAAAGGCCATCCATGAACACTGCCCCATCAGTATCCTTGTAGATTTCACGATGCTTTTTTCTGTATTCATCCACAGACTTGGGATATTCGATTCTGAAATCCAACGGCATGCCAGACTGCCAGTAGGCACCCTGATGGGTGAACACAATAGGTTCATAGCAGTGGAAGTTGTAGACGATCCTCCCATCAACGGGGACATCCAGATCCTTTACCGTCATGACGCTGTTGTAGAAGACTCCCCCAACAACTATATAGCATTCGGGAGCAATTGAGCGGATAAGCTTTATGTATTTTCTGAGAATGGAGTTCCATGCATCCTTGACCTCAAAGAGAACAACCTCGTTCAGCGGCTCAAGGGCAACCTGGTTCGGGTACTTGGCGAACCTCTTGGCAATCTCGGTCCAAAGCTTGAAGAACCTATCTTGAAGCTTCTCGTCATAGAAGAACTTCCGCCTGTCCATGTCCTTCTTGAGAGGGTCAAAAGAATAGCCATAGCATTCATGCAGATCTATGAGCATGTTCAGCTTGTACTTTTCGCACCAGGCTCTGCAGTTCTCCAGATAGGAGAAGCCTCTCTCAAGCACATTGCCCTGCTCGTCCTCCAGCACATTGTAGTCAACAGGGACTCTTACATGGTCAAAGCCTAGGCTTGCTATATAGCTGATGTCCTTCTCTGTGATGAAGGAATCGAAATGCCTATAGTCGTACTCTTTGAACTGGGATATCCAACCGCCAAGGTTGACCCCTTTCTGGAAACCGATAAAGCGCTTCATTAAATCACCCCAAAGGAATTTGTGTTGTCATCAGACAAGGACTGGAGGCTTATCTACAGCTGAAGGATCTTCGTAAGGAGGTGTGTAATAGACGTAATAGCCGTCCGGGAGCAGCCTTCTGAGGTCTGTCGCCAGCTCAAGCCCACGTTTGTTCCAGGATTCCCAGTCGAATCTGGCTACAATGCCCTTTGACAGCCTATCCAATTCAGGACCGAACTCCTTTCTCCATTCGGAGAGTCCTGGAACAGTGACATGCTGTTCGTCATCCTCCAGTTCCGGATAGATGAAGACCTTGTCGCCCTCGTCGATCGGGAAGAAGGCCTTCTCCTCCAAGTCATAGTACCAGATGCAGCAGTCATAGTCGCACTCAACGAGGAATGTCCTGTATGGATGGAGTTGAGTCTGATGGACGAATATGTCTCTGAACTGGTTTTCAGTCATGTTTTAATCATCCAACAAAGTTCAAAAGCACGCAACAAGAATTTGAAAATCAGGCTTTCTTATCAATCTTCTTCGATACGAGATAGAGCATCACGCACAGGACGAATATCACCGCTAGCGCAGCTGCCCAGATGTTCTGGTTCGGCAAAAACGATGTGGTGCCGTCGTTGTTGACGATAACCTGGGCATTCTTCAGAACAGCAGCACCGATTGCAGGTCCAATGAGTCCCGGAACAAAGACCTGACCTATGATTCTCACGCCCTGGAACTGTCCCGCCTTGTTCTCTGGGATGTTGTCACGCACCATCGCACCGAAAACCGACATTCCGGTAAGATACCCGCTGAACCCCAGCAAAGAGCCTATCGCAACCGGGATGACCGATTTGAAGAAATACAGAATTGTGTAGCCGCAAATCAGCATAAGAACAACAGGCCTCATACTGAAAAGGAAACCTTTCTTGTCATAAACTCTTCCATAGAGTGCAGTTACAACGGATGCAAGGACAATTGACGGGGCCATGATAAGCACATAGTTTGAAATCCCAAGCGATTTCTCATAGTAGATTATTATGTACGGCATGAAGATCTGGATTGAGATTCCGAAGACAGCAAAAAGAAGCAGAACCTCATACAGAAGCACGTTGTTCTTCACAACTGAAGGTCTGAAGCTGTAAACAAGTGTACCCACCAGAGACTGGTCACTTTTCTTGAGGTCCTTCTTCTCTTCAATGAGGAACACTCCAGCAAGTCCAATCAGGAATGTTGCAATTCCTATGATGTAGTAGATTGTGGTCCAGCTGGAATGCTGCTGCAGATTGAAGCTCATGAAGCCGCCGAACACAACCAAGACGGACACAAGAGGCATCATCGAGTTTATCCCCTCAATCTTGCCTCTGTTTGTGGAGTCTCCCCTGTCTGTGAGCCAGGCATTGTAGGCTGCATCGTTCGCGGTGGATCCGAAGAAAGTCATCACGCAGTCCATCACTATTGTGAGCATGACGTTTCTGATGTAAGCGAAAACTATTATCGACAGACCCCAAAGCATATAGCCCACGCTCATGAAAGCCTTTCTCCGCCCTATCTTGTCAGAGACGGCTCCCATCACAAGAGTCGTCAGAGCCGCAACGACGGCACTTGCCATGACCATGGCTGATATGTCCGACGCACTTGCATGGAACATGTTGTATATGAACACATTGAAGTACATGTTCTCCACAACCCACGCAATCTGGCCCATCAGGCCGAACACAAGCATGGAAACCCAGAATCGTCTGCCAAGTTTGCCCTCTGCCATCAACAATCCTCCCGATCACATCTCCATCACATCTTCATACATCTTGATGATTTCAGCGATGGATTTGTGAATATCATATTTCTTTCCCATACCAAGGTACTTTTTTGCCTCAGCCTTTCTCTTTGCTTCATGTGACAGCCAGTAGTCAATCCTCTTTGCAAGCACCCTTGCGTTTCGAGCCGGGAACTTGCTCTTCTCCGAAAGCGCATACTGGGCGGTTGCGGTCAGCTTGCCTGTTGCGATTATCGGCACAAGGCCAAGCTCAATTGCCTCCATGCAGGAAAGGCCCTCGACCTCAACTGTGGCACAGTGTATGTATAGATCCGAATGGTGGTAGATTTCCTCAAGCTCCTCGAGCGTATGGAAGGCAAAATCCGGCTCATACTTGAGAACTCCCTTTTGGAATAGTCTCCTCGCAGCATTCTTCAGCCTGTCCCCTATCGGTCCACGACCTGCGAACACAAGACGGATCCTTGAAGCATATCTGCTGTGCTTCATCGCCTTAAGGAGCGTTATCTGGTCCTTCTCGACCGAGAATCTCCCTGTGGTGACTATGGTAAATGAACCATCATCCGAATCCGAAGAGCAGATGGGAGAATTCTCATCTATGTCATGTGGAAGCATACCGTTGGTGATCACCCTGAGCTCTGATTTGAAATGCCATTTCTCAAGCCGTTGCCTTACATTCTCCGTAGGACACTGAAGGATCTTGCATTTGTTGAAAACCGAATCCCTCCACAGCCTCATGGTAGGCATGTTCAAAAAGAAACCTTTACGCATATAAATGGAGGAATAGAGGTTTTCAGGGTGTAAGTGATATGTTCCAACTAGTTTCTTTCCTATCTCGGAAGCAATTTTACAGACTTCCATCTGCAGAAAGAACGGTTCCTCGATATGGATCACATCTGCCCATTCTATGGCCTGCCTAATGACAGCCTTATCGGATGCGGCAAAAGAATAGCCCTGTTTTCTCACAATCTCATTGAAGATTGGAACCTTCCACGTAGGAAGCATGAAATCGGGCTTCACCTCGGAATCCGGATCATCACCAGAGAGGACCTTCACATCCAGACCCGATTCTCTGAGATACTTCACGGTGCGCTGAGCAGACGCTGACAGTCCGTTACCTTTAACATAGAAGTTGTTGACGACAAATAGTACCTTCATGAAGTCCACCTTTTAGTAAAACACCTCAATCTCATCGAAGATACCGTATTCCTTCCTGAAGTTATCGATGTCTTTATCCGACCTTATCAGAGCCACTTCAGAGAAGTGCCCGGAGACCTTGTCCTTGAATCCTATGACTCTCTCACCGGTGCATATGCTGCTTCTGATTGCGGGAATAAGGTTCTCATTGTCATATGATGGCCTTTCTTTGCGTCCGAATAGTTTCATAAGGCAATTGTAGCATATATGCAGGGCAATACGTAATTGTCCTGTGTTATACTGAAATCAGAATAATGGAGGAGCATTGTACATCATCGATGACGGAATCAAGTTGAATGCAAAGCTGGAGATGCCGAAAAACCATGCCGGCAAATGTCCTATTGTCATAATCATACATGGATTCACAGGCCACATGGAGGAAAAGCATATCGTTGGAGTTTCCAATCTTTTTAATGAGCTTGGCTTTGCAACCCTCAGAGTCGACATGTACGGACATGGGAAAAGCGATGGAGAGTTCCGCAACCACACTCTACTAAAGTGGATGACAAACGCAATGACTGTGATCGACTATGCAAGAAGCCTGGATTTTGTGACCGACATATACCTTTGCGGCCATTCACAGGGTGGTTTGACCGTTATCCTTGCTGCTGCTCTCAAGCATGACCAGATAAAGGCAATCATCCCGCTATCTCCTGCAATCTCAATCATTTACGATGCAAAAGTCGGAAGCGTTCTCGGTTCAACATTCGATCCCAAGCACATTCCCGAAGAGATCGTCACCCCAGATTGGACTTTAGGTGGAAACTATTTCCGTGTCGCGCAGATGATTGACGTCGATGGTGCAATGGAAAAGTATGACGGACCGGTGCTGATTGTGCACGGGTATGACGATGAGGCTGTGCCGGTGAAGGTATCAATCGATGCGGCAAAGCGCTACAGCAACGCTCAGCTTGACATAATCGAGGATGAGACGCACTGCTATGACAACCACCTGGACAAGGTCCTGGAGTCAATACGCAAGTGGGTCATGAAACAAATCGGTTAAAGATAACTGACAGTCTCTGATAAAGGCTTACGGGAGAAATGGTTGGCAAGAGGTTTTGCATCGTCTGCCGCATAGCCCAGATCAAGGACCATCAGAACCTCCTCGTTCTCAGGAAGTTCAAGCTCGGATGAAACCTTCTCGGGGTCCAGGAAGTTGACCCAACAGCTGTCCACACCTTCGTTTGCCGCTGCAAGCGCAAGATGTGTGGCGACGATTGTGGCATCTTCAACTCCGGAGTCCCTCTTGCCGCCGGGATATGTGAACACATTGTTCCTGTCGAATGTCACAATCAGCACGGTCGTTGCCCCATATCTGCAAGGTGTGACCTTGTCAATCTTTCCAAGACCCTCCGCCGACTGCAGAACGTAGATGTGATGCTCCTGCAGGTTCTTTGCCGTAGGGGCAAGTCTCCCAGCCTCCAAGATGGCAAGAAGCTTCTCCGATTCCACCTTCTTTGAAGGATTGAACTTCTTGCATGAATAGCGGTTTTTCACAACGTCTCTGAATTCCATGGCATCTCCCCCTTATGGTGATTATATCACAACGTCATCTTTCTGATGTAAGGATGAAACTCCTATCAACCAACTCCATGACAGAGCAATCGCTGAGGCTGTCATCGAG
>JAEEGL013657588.1_pt1 | contig 15234 bp, 10 predicted proteins | sample 9134231 | NCBI WGS metagenome assembly JAEEGL01 (sample SAMN16246548, study PRJNA631951) | gut metagenome | biome: gut microbiome; feature: rumen; material: fiber-attached | host: Bos | place: Iran: Karaj | collected 2018-10 | reverse complement strand
GGCCGTCCTTGTCATAAATGTCGCCCCGTTTCGGCCAAAGCTCTATGACCCGCTCTTCAGTAAGATAGCTCATCAGGACGGCCCGCCGGAGCATCTGGAAGGAATAGTGTCCAATGGGAATCATCACCAGCAGTCCGGCAAGGACGATGAGTGTGATTTTGAGGGGTTTCTTCATGGCAGTGTTGCTTCTTTAATAGATATTATCTGTCAAATAGTCGAGTCGGTCAATATAAGGCATGACGCGTATTCGTATGGCCGCCAGTTCAGCAGAGTCTGTGACTTGCCGGCACAGGTCGGCTGCCTCGTCCAGACAGGCCCAGAAAGCCTCATAGTTCGCCCGATGATGGATGGCATCGTAGACCTTCACGGCAGCATCCGTCCCTTCGGCTAGCGCAATCTGCTCGATCATGTCGCTATCGGACAGATACTTTTCGCCGATCTCAATCGCCTGCTCCAGGAGGCAGGAGATCTGGAGTGCAGTCTCCTGCCGCTCATCGTGCTCCTGGATGCAGGCAGAGAGAAGAAGGGCGGAAAAGAGTATGAGCATTAGTCTCTTATTCATAGTGTTAACTTTTTATGTTCATAGGGCATATCGAGAAAGTCATCCTGATAGAAGGAGGGCTTGATGCGTTCAGGCCATTCGTTTTGGAGGGACATCAGTTCATCCGTCATCCCGAGCCGGCCCATTGCCCAGAGCAGACGCCGGACATCCTCGTGGTCAAAGAACTCAGATTTCAGATATGCTTCCAAACGGAGCTCCAGTTCGTCCTTTGACACTTTCAGGCCTGACTTGGCCACAGCATAGAACCACTCTGTAACGGTCAACTTGGATTCATCCATTTTGAACCCCTTGACACCGCCGAGCCGGGCACATACATATCTGTAACCTGCTACTGCGGCCAGTTCCTCCTGCTGCTCCAGCACGAAAGCATCTGGCATGTGCCGCAGGACCACGAAGGACAGCACACGGTCATGATGGGCGCGCCAGGCCTTTGCGACGAGAAGATCCATCGATTCGATCCAGTTGTCCCGTAATCTCCGTGCCGCCCACTCACGGTCCCCCTTGCTGCCTGTGTCGAGGAAAGCGCACAAGACTTCGTGCTGCTTCTCCTGGCTGATTTCATCATATTGCTTTTTCAAGGCATTTGAGGCGTAACCCACCTTCATGCTATTCTTGTCGATGTACAAGTCGATCAGCTTCTTAAAGGGACGGACCGTAGCAAGCTCCCACTTGTTTTCCAGTACTCTTTGAACCTTATAGTAGAGCGAACGGGGGCAGCCTGCATCAATCTCCATCTGGCAAGCGATTCTGGCAAGCTCCAGAACTGTAAGGGATTGGAGCAAAGCGACGAACTGGCGATCCTTCAGATTGCCTTTCTTGTATTCATCCTGATAGTAGTCATACGCGTGCTCACGCAAATAGCTCAGCAAGCGGTTCTCATGCTCATTCAACTCCGGTTTCATGATAAGCAGTTTTTCCATGATCTTGTGTTCCATATACCGTCTGTTTTATGCACCGGGGTAGCCTATCTTGCGACGAGATACACCGCGGTACTTGTTATCAAATTGCTCCTTGAGCATTTCAAAATGGTGGATATCCGCTTCAGAGACCGAAGATCCTGTCTCCGTTATCACGGATTCCAATAACTCCATTGTGACCAGGACCGGGTCGCAGCCAGGCCTGTCAACCGAACGGCGGAAAGCCCTGCGGCCAGCTTCGCTGACGATGTAGTCGAGATCGGCGAATGTCCGTCGTTCGGTCAAGACCGCCAGCCGGCGATAATCCATCTCACCGACATACTCCATCTTTTCCAACCGGATCACAAAGAATTCCTCTCTTGCACGTTCGTCAGGCAGGGGGATGTAGATCTTTTCGTCCACTCTTCCCCGGCGAAGGATGGCAGCGTCTATTCTTTCCGGACGGTTCGATAGCAGGAATACGAAGACACCTCCCTTGGCGGCATCGTTCAACTGCGTCAAGAACTCGTTGGTCTCACCCGCATAGTGCTCATTATCAGGAATATTACGACCAGGAACCATCGAATCGGCCTCATCAAATGCCAGAATGACTGGGGCACACTTTTTCGCTTCTTCGAAGATGTCCCGGATCTTGCCCTGGCTGCCATGGATGTAAATGCTTCCCAAATCACTGGGTTTCAGCACTTGATAGGGTATTCCGACTTCACCTGCCAAGTGCTGCACACAGTAAGATTTGCCATTCCCCGGCGGCCCGTAGAGCAGGACTCCGTTGGGCAGATTGAGCCCATAAGCAGCTGCCAGTTCCATGTTCTTGAAAGGCAGGACAAACTTATCGGTCATCGCCTCTTTGAATTCCTGCATTCCGGCCAGTTCAGAGAAGCCCTCTGAAGAATTGCATACTTTCACCTCATCGTCTTTCTTCTCCTCTTTCTCCATTTTCTTCTCTTCCTCTTCCATCTCCTCCGTGGCAGTGACCAACGCCGTATACATCACAAGCGTACTTTCAAAGGCTGACCGCAGTTTCCGTACCGACTCATAACGGTCAGCCGGATTGATGGAAAGACCCTTCCTGAGGACATGCTTAAGGCTATCGGTCAGGAAATCACGAAGTCTGAGGGGCTGGCTCCAGATGCGCTCCATAAATTGGCAGTATTCTTGGTTCGTCACCTTGCCCATCGTGATTTCCTGACGCATCCGCATCGGAACCGGCCACGGATACTCGCCATCCATGACAAGCTGGTACAGCAGCAGACAGATGGAAAACACATCAGCCCGTTCGGTGTATTCGCCCGAGAACATTTCGGGTGCCATATACAACGAAGCTTCCGTAGCCATCCGGGGCACGATGTGTCCGCTATGTGAATAAGCCATGTTCTCGAAACCTTCCAGCCAGATATGCCGGTTGATGTCATTCTCGGGGTCATATAGCACGGTGAAGGGGTTGATGTTGAAGTGGCAGGCCTCTCCCTTCTTGTCGAAATATCTTACCTGCTCAACAGCGGAGCAGAGCGCGATGGCCATATCCATACAGTCGCTGAATGTAAAAATGCTTTCATCACTTCCGAGCATGTATTCGAGTTTTGCGTAGATAGGCTCACGGATCACGATCCAGGCATACCGGCCATCAACGCCCTTCTCTTCGGCAAAGGGAAACATCGCAGTCCAACGTCCGTTCAGGAAATGCATTTCCAAAGGAACGGCCACCTCTCCGCTCCCCTCTTCCGGAACCCACATCGAATACGCCGGAACTGCCTCCAGATCGTAAACATAGGCACTGTACAAGATCTCCCCGGGACCTTTTTCGGGCCATGCAGGCAGTACCCGATAGGCGGTCCGCCATTTGTTTTTCGCCGTCAGATGATCGATCCTGAAGCTGCCGATTTGCCGGCCTTTTCTCAGCGTAATCATAGGACACCGACGGCCCTCCCCCGCCGGTCAAGAACGACGCTCGCGCCATCGCAGTCAAGCTTGGCACGGATGAGGTCCCGGGAAATCATTTCCAGTTTCCAGTACTTCGCCGGTGTAATGGGCTTGCCCGTGCGAATGTCCAGCAAACCTTCCCAATTGTCAACCTGATACACTGCGATGTCCGAAACCAGCTCATAATCGTCCGGCTCATCGCTGTTGTACCGGGTCATATAATGCAGGCGATAACTGCCGTCGATGACGAAGGGCTCGATAACCTTTCCTTCGTAATCGACCAGTTGCTTGACATGGTTCCGGGTGACGTACACACCGGCCTTGTCTGGAGCAAGCTCCATATTGTCGTACGTTTCCGACCAGATTTTGTTGAAATAACGGTCATACAGCCAGCATCCGTCTTCGTTGCCCACCACGCGGTAGCCATCCGCATTCGGATCATCCACACGCGAATAGCACCAGCCGAGCACCTGGTGACCGTCCTTGCCATATACGGCGTAACGCCACCTGTCGACTTCCCAGAACATGACTGTGCAGAACCCATCCTTGAAGATGTAATCGAATCCCGGAACATAGGGGATCTCGTAACTGATAACCAACTGGTTGTCGCTGTTGATGAAACCGATACGGTCGTCCTCACCCAAGACGGCCGCCAGCCCTTCTGAAAACTGCCAGGCCCTGCCGTACTGGGCGGGAATGACGATTTCGCCCGTCTTGACGTTCAGAAAGCCACGCAGGTTGTTCTTGTCGCAGAAGACCGTGAGGCTGTCACGGCGGGGCGCGCCGGACACCCACTTTACTTTCGGCGTCGTGTACCGTCCGGTCTGGAGGTTGCGTACCCGGACACGATTGTTGTTGTAGGCCTCAACGATCACGTCTTTCGTGAGGCTCTTGTCCGCCCACGGCTTACGTCCGTAGAAATCCTTGTACCACTCGACGGTGATGATCATCCCGATGACAAACACCGTGAGTCCGAGGAGCATCAACGCCACCTTCCAGGCGGCGTTGAGGATGCGGTTGGGGGTTGCGTTGTTATTCATAAATTCTCCTTGTACTATTCTTAATTATAGACGGAAGGAAGAACTTATTTCTTACGATGAATGATATTTTCGCCATTTCCAGATTGAATTCTACAACAATCGCCAAAATCAGTCAATTCCAGTTATTACAAGGTCTTTTACGAACACTCTTTCGGCATCTATTTCTTCTTTTTATACAATGAATTATGACTTATTTTTTGTAATTTTGCATATGGGGAAACTGTTGGGACATGTGTAAATCGGTTAATCAGCGCCTTTTCGACCGACAATAATCTGGTAAAGGAACGCTTTACCTAGAAAACAGGGCCGCATTTCCCTTGAGGATACTGTTATTGATGAAATCGAGCGGATGCTCGAGTTAATGATTATGTATTGAAAATGGAAAAGTATGGGTTGGGCATAAGACGGCATCTCCTTCTGTGGGTTTTGACTATACCCCTCGCAATGGGTTCGGTTTGGGCACAAGAGGCTGGTTTTGCTGCGTTAAGAAATGAGTATCCGCTATTGGTGGATAAATTCGGAAATGAACTCACAGAACAGCGCGCAGACTATATTTTTGCCATTGATGTTTCCGGGACGATGGGAAAGTATAAGGAAATTGTAGTTCCAGCCCTGGATGCATTCTTCCATTCGCTGCAAGACGGCGATTATGTTTCTGTCATTAAATTTGGCGGAGAAGCAACCAATGAGGTTGGCAGCTCTGGGAAAATCAATCCGGAGACGGTCGGAAACTTGAAGGCGTATCTGAATCATCTTTATGAAAAACCGACGACTCAATACGAACTCGAGAAGTATTACAAGTGGACGGACCTCGACAATATGCTCCATTATGTTGCCGATGATTTACACCAGATTGACCGGAACAATCTAAAATTCGTCTTTATCATTACCGATTTTATGCACGACCCCGCCAAGGACCGAAAAGGAAAGGAAGATTGGGATGGTGTCGCCAGACAATTGGCAAGGGAGCAGGCCAGCAATGATGTATATGTCTTTGCTCTCCAACTTCCAGGTGCTGGGCGGGATGTGGAAAAGGTTCGTAATGTCTTTCCAAAGTATTTTCATTTCGATCATGTTTCCATATCAAGCGGGAACGCTCTTTCTGACTGGTTTACGCAACGCAAGAATTCAATCCTGCGTGACAAGTTCCGCGCATTGATCATGCGCAAGATCCAACCATCTGATTTCACTATTGACCCAGCCCTTGACTTGGATGGGCATCTGTCTCTAACTTTGTCATGGTCGCCCAATCAGGTATTTGACGTCTTGCGGGTGAACGGTGTTGACATTCAAGGAAAAGGCATGTCATTCGAATCAAGGCTGCCCGAGACGGTGCGCGAAAGTGAGATTTGTCTTGAGGCAGGACGAGTGTCTTATACGGACGCGTCCCTGCTCAAACCAACGTTCCGTCAGTTCAATCATACTATTGTAGCTGAAGCCGGGTTTGACGTCCCGTATGTCGGTGAGCTCAATAAGTTGAACATAGAAACTCCTGTGGTTCACGCTTCCGCAGAAGTCTCCCGAAGGCTGTTCTGTTATCCACTCCCCTTCTGGTTATTCTGTGTCATCATAGCTTTAATTCTGCTTTATATCATACTGGTAATACGCGCTTTTTCCCGGAACTCATCTTCGGTGTTTCGTATAAATGGTAAATTTGAAGTAACCCGGAACGGGGTCGCCATAACGGAAAAGGCTACCGCCAAAAGATTGGAAAGGGTCGATTTCGGAAATGCCGCCTCATTCTTGCCCGTTCCCGGTTGTCGCTGGACAATCAGTATCCTTGTCAAGAGGTATAATCCATTTTTCCTTTTTTTAAAGAGCCCGGTCTATGTTATTCATATGACCAATGGGCGGGGTTTCAACGCCAAAGGGGTAAACTGGGGTCCTCATCAAAAGCCGACAATCCCCCGATATACCAGGATTTCGATACCTGAGCAGCAAGTCACCTATCAAATTCGTTGGATAGAAAAATCATAATAATTGAATAATCATTATGGCCGAAAAACACATTTTTATCGGATTGGGAGGATCCGGCGTAAATACAGTCTCCTTGATCAAGTACAAGGTTTATGAACGGACCAAAGCGGCGGAGATGAAATCCCGTCTCCAAATTATGAATGAGAATTACCGGTTCATGTTCGTGGACACGGACGGACGCGATGTAGCCCGGGCCAATGAACGCTACCGGACTCTATATGAAGAGGGGAAGACAGAGTTCATCAGCCGCAATGAGTTGCTGAACCTGGGAGATATGAATCCATACATTATTTATCAGGAAGCATTGGAGCACCCGGAGATTACCAGTAACCGGCGCATCAAAGAGTCCTGTCCAAATGATGTAGCGAGGAGCATGGACAACAGGAACCTCTCCTTTGGCGCAGGTGCCTTGCGTCTCAAGTCGAGGATTGCTTTTTCCCGAAAAGAAGATGAGTTCATCAATGTCCTAAAGTCTAATATTGACGAACTGAACCGGAATGAAACCGGCAATGAGATGAATGTCATTCGCTATTGGATCGTGGCCAGCAGCAATGGAGGAACCGGCAGTGGTACGCTTCTGGATGTCCTGTATCTGGTCAATATGGTTCACAGAACCAATATCGAACCCGGCAATCCAAAAGTTGGCCTGGTACTTTACATGCCTCGCATCTACATGAATCTAAATCCAGGCAATAGAAAGTATCCGTTAAACGCTTATTCGGTAATGAAGGAGTTGGAGACCTTTCAGAAGTGGTCCAAGGAAGACACGAAGAGCAAGCTGTTCCATCGTTTGTCTATGGTTGGGGAAGAAGCCAGGTTTGACGGTAATATGCCCTATCGCCCCTTCGAGTTCTGCATCCCAATTGATTTCCATACGGACAGCAATAATAACCTGGGAGATATCGATAAGATGTATTCGAATACGGCCGAGTTGTTGTTTTATATTCATGACGGTGCCGGAGCAGATGGGTTAAAGTCGTTCCTTGATAACTATGAAGATGGCGAAGAGCAAATAGCACCGGAATGTTTCCTCATTCCCATGGGTTACATGGCTCTCCGCAAACCCGAGGAACAGTTTGAGAATTATATTTCCACTCGCATCAAGTACGAAGTGCTGAGACATGGCGTCATCGGCGAATCGGCCGGCTCGTCACAGCAGCGCAGAAAGCAAGTCATACAATTATTTGACACCGTCATCAAGTGCCATTTGTTCGAACAGGGAGCTACAGGCAATTCCTATTATGCCGCCATGAAAGGTGTTGTAGATGAGAAAATTGATGAAGACCTTCCCGACAATGCCATCAAGAACGATAAAGACAAAATTGTCACGAAGTTGCCCGGGCATATTACGATTGATACTGCCCGCGGGGTGATTGATTCGATCGAGGCGACGATAGCAACGCTTGGCGAGAAGAAAGAGAAGGCATTGGACGCCATCCGGGTTTCTCTTTGGCGTTGGGCAGAGGACAATGCCCGCAAATGGGGTCTCCTATATGTAAAAGAGATTCTTCAAGAGTTGGATGCATATTGTACTGAAATCTATCTGGCATATACAACAGACACGAATGCTGAAATCCTCGGTTCATTAGGTTGTTTCAGTCGCAAATCCTTGACCTCCCAGCGTGATTCCCTTGAGAACGGACTACCAGACCTGTATCATAATGCACTAGAGACCACTTTTCCCGAGAGAATCAAGAGAAGCAATGATGATGACGTACGGATTTTCTATTTCGGGCTCAAGGAATGGGTCGAAACGGCAGCACGAGTGCGGATTCATGAAGAGGCGTTTGAGATGCTTGGAAGCCTCTCTTACGGTGACAGAGGTGAGATTGACAAGGTACTCACCCATATCAGGCAATTGCTGGCGGAAGCATCCATGGCCCTGAATGGGAACAAAGGCGCTGCCCAGGCATATACCGGTCTGGCGAAATCATTCTATCTGTCGACGATGGATGTCACTTCCATCTACCTTCCTGACATCACCCGTTATGTGGATGGTTTTGGATGGATTGAGGACGGAAACTTGTTCTCCGAACTGTATGGAAGGGTTATCGGCCGTTCGGGTACTTACGAGCCGGGACTGGGCTATATTCCCGTCCGAAATCAGGACAATACTTCTTTGGAAAGTTTCTTTAGTCAGATGATAACATCATTTGAGGGAAAGATGACACAGGACAGATATATGGTCGACGGCGGCAGCCGCCTGTTTACCAATACTGACAAAAGTGATTTTAAGCGGATGATTGAAGACATCCTGGATTATGCTGTCGGTACGATGAAGTCTTTGATCCGTCAAGACGAAGTGGTTAATTCAGATTGGTATAGGAAGTCGCTCGCAGATTTCTATGAAGGATTGAACATCGAAGACCGGAAAAAGATAAAGCATCGTGCCCAGCCGCCATTGTTCTTCCCTTACAAGAGACCCATGAATGCTGGTCAGACTTTCCAGAAATCTTTCTATGTCGGCCCAGAAGAGGTGCTGGGAACCGTTTTCGGCATCACCCGTTCTGACCGCGTGTCTCTTTATGATGAAGACGATGATTCGGTCATGTATGGCATTATCGCCAAGATTGGACTCTCTTTTGACTATTACGACATGTATAACAGCATCAAACAGGCCTACGATGATTCTGTCGAACGAGAGTATTATCATTTCCATCAGGCATTTGCCCATGCCGGTAGCCAGGTCGATGGCATCAAACTTCCAAACGAAATCAGGCCTGAAGAGATTGTGTTCGCAAAATATCTGCTGCTCAACAAGCTATGCCGGTCATTGTCTGATTTCGTCAAGATGGGCACTGAGGCATATAACAAGCATGATTTTGCGCAATCTCCACTTCTTCGTAGAGGGCAAACGATACGGTTTGCGATGGACGGGGCGTTGGAGTCCGATAGGGATCGTGTGGCTTTGCGGGTCGCCGATTCTGGCATCGATCATTACTATACTGTCGTCGCATCGCGGCCCGAGTATCGTTGGACGGAATTTTTAGAGGGGTTCACACTTTTTTATCGCGAAGGTCGCTTTGCCAGTCTTGCTGGAGAATTAATCCGAAGGCTGGGGCTGGTAAGCGGCGATCTCCTCCGCCGCAAGTATTTGTCAGCCTTGAATGCCGTCAAACAGGATCTGAACCAAGCATACTTGGATTCTAATGAAAAAACTGAAAAAGAGACCATCCAAATGTTGATACGGACTCTCGAAACAAAACTTGATGACTTCGAAAAATTCATCTCCTCGCGATATTTCAGTTAACATGCTTCCGCTCTGGATCATAGACCTGGGCGAAGAGCCTGCTTCAGCCGCAAGGTTGGAAAACCTTCTGAATGGACTGTCCAGTCAGGTGAAACCCTATTGGCACCATACTAGGGCCCAGTATAGCAAGCTGTCCGATATGAAGGACTACCAATCTTTGATGAACGAGCTTGTTGCTGAGGGACAAAGCTGTTATAAGGCATTTATGGCTGCGGGATTTGATGTCGACAACTTCCAAATCGTCGTTACCGGTGCGGCTGACGAGGCCTTGTCGCAACACGTCTTCGCCGTACTGGCCGGGTTGCTGAGGGACTGTCTTCCCCGTATCGTCTCGGGGCATGTGGCTTTAGGCGTTGAAATCACGGGAATCCTCTTTATTCCATGGGATATCAACCAGTTGGAAGATGTGGAGACTCGCAAGCGGGCGGCCATGCTACTGGAATCTGTTAATCTACTCTCTTGCCATCCAGACAATGGGCAATACAACCATGTCGTTGCCTATCAGGACGTACAACATCAGGGATGCCGTTTCTATCCGCAAATGAGTTCCGACGATCGTGCAGAATTTGAATTTCAGCTTCTGGTAAACCTTTTTCTGGGCGGTAACCGCGCTGAACGCTTTTTTGACAGGGTTGGTGCGAATAGCGGAATTTACTCTTTGGGCGTTTCTTCCATGTACTATAGCGGAAGTCAGCACCAGGAACATGATCTGTCGCTATTGCTTGAGCGTTTGTTAAAGACATTTACGGATGAAAAGTTACGAGATGACGTTTATGCGGGTACTTGTGCCCTGGATTTACTTCCCGAAGAAATCTTCCGCCCTGATTCTTTAGAATCCCGTCTTCTGGAAGGTTGTGACAGCATGGATGCAGACCTTCGAAAGATGGAGGAGAAAGCGGATCCTCATCCGATTTGGGATCTTTTTCGTTCCAGACTGATTCCTGAATATTATTCGAAATATCTGAAGTACATGCCGGCCCGGCTCGTCGATTTCATGCAAGAGCTTTCGTTCGCTCTTCTCTCCCGTTTTTCAAGTAATTTACGCAATAATCGGAAGAAGGCCGAAAATCAGGCGGAACGGCTGCTGGAAGGAATTTACGGCAAAGTTTTGACAGGTGAGGCATGCCCTGCTACGCTAAGCCAGTTGCGTGCCTGTTTTGAGAAGGCGAAAGAAAGACTGGATTTTTTTAAAAACAGAGTCAAGCCCCATATGCAGGAAGTGGTTCCCATTCCCGGCTATCTCCGCCACGATTATGACAGATGCCTTCGGGGGGATGATGCCTGCAAGCCCGCAGTAATTCTGGATGATCTGAAAAAGAATCTCAGAAAGGAGCCGATTGCGCTGGGACTGACTGTACGCTGCTTTTTATTAGGCATTCTGTTGGTATTCACGGTTGTACCCCTTCTTCGAGAACTATCCCCGGGTGTGATTAATTTAGGCGACGTGGCGTCCATGAAGCCGATTTGGATTCCCGTGCTGTTTTTTCTTCCACTGGTAATTGAGTTCGGCATTCGCTTTCGTCGGCACTTCAAGCGTCTCAAGCGATTGAAATATCGGTTCATGGCTGCCGCTATTTATTCGGTCAACCTGCACCTTTCCAGACATCTAGTCGATGAACAGCAGGCCTTTTACGATAATCTTCAGACTGCTTGTAAGCGTCATGTTGAGAGACTGAGCGTTGATTTATCAGACATGGAAGCATTTGAAAAGAAAGAGGGCGACTTGTTGATTCCTTGCACGCTTTTCAACCAGCCCCTTTTCGGAGGCACCTTTCAGGATGAGAGAATGGTGTCAGACCAGAATGTCCCGAACGTCAACATTCATGTCGGCAATGATTACCTACATATTTCCGAACTACAGGTGCAGAATTATCTGTTTTTGCTGAAAATGCTTTTCAAGGAGAAATCCGAAGCTATCGTGGCCTTGGCTTCCGGCGAAAAGGCACTGATCATTGCAGCCTTCCGTGAGTTTCTGAAGCCACGACTGCTAATAGAAACATCCGCCTCCTTAGGGATGATGCTATCGCAACTCGGCAACCGGTTTTCCTTAATCCCTTTGCTTAAGATGGCCGGTCTCAATGGAATGCTGGCCCCTTCTCCTTCCGTGATGCCGCCCGTCTGTAAAATGACTGAGGCCCCCGCTTCATTATGTGAAGCATGGTCGGTGATTGACGACCCTTCCATTCCCGATTTTGCCTTGGTCACAACTTATAAGAAGTTAACTGGCATACAATCCGAAATCGTCTGCCACTGTTCTCTTGACCCTCTTCCTACATTAACGATAGCTGATAAACTCTCACTCTATTATCGCTATTTCAGGCGTCAGGAAATCGATTACGCCATCGCCGGCCATCAGCTGTGCATATCCAGTGATGAAATGTCCGTTCTGGACGAAAAGGTGAAACAAATTATGGGAGGATCTGAATGATGGGACTCGTGGATGTTGTCATTTTGTTGGGCATTCTGCTGATTGTGCTCGCCTTATATGAAATCGTGAGTGTCTTGCGCAAAAAAGCCGGAACTTATTATCAGGGAGAAGACGGAGTGTGGCGTCTATTCGGTTGTTCCGTTTATAACCTTCCCGCCAACGGATTTGTCTTTCACGATTACAGGCAACCCTTGACCAATAGGCGACAGGGCTATTCCAACATCGAAGATGGCCATGCCCAAATCAATCTTCGGAACAATCCTTCCCCTGATGATCTCACTCAGTATATGCATCGGGAAGGATGGGTAGATCATGCCGGGAACATTTTCTCTTCATCTGGCAAAAAGGTCGGTTATATTACAGATGCTAAAGGGCGCCCTGGTATCAGCGGATCAGGCAAGTGGTATGAATTTTGGCTTAGGAAGCATTCTTTTGTCTTTGCCTGTCTGCCGGAAAAAGAAGGGGACTCCATATCTTCACAGGATAGGTTGGTCGGGCGTGTGGTAGAGACGGGACGGTTGGCCAAGGCTCAGCCCGGCATCTTCACGATAACAGCGCGGGCAGCCGGTTTCCTCCTGCTTTATAAAGAAAAACAGGCTCAGATTATGGGGGAAGATGCTCAAGATCCTCGTACAACATGGAGAGACACAGCGCTTCCTGCTGCTGTCATCTTTACTTTCCTATACGGTATCCTATATATCCTAGGAACAGGAAAGACGACATTTCCCGCTCTCGGCGAGCAAATAGGATTTTCTCTGGCCATGCTTTTAGCTTATTTTGCAGTTTGGGCCTTATTGCGTCAAATCAAGATTGAAGTCTCTCTTGAGGGCAGAGCTTTCGATGATTTTCTTCTGCTGATTGACAAGAATACAGGACATGGTCGGCTGAATAACTGGATTCTTATCGCGGCTTCAGCCGCACTGTTGGTTTCTTTCTTTGTTTACGGAAGCGACTTCATCGCACTTCAAGCAGCCATTCTCATAGGCATGTGGGTAAATAGCCATTATGTTTCCCGTGCTCCTTGGGCGGTATCGGATACTTGGGAAGCCCCCCCCTCTTACGATTGGGATGAAGAGCAGGAAGATAACGACGCGTCGATATCCCGTTCTTTCTGCTGGTCTCTGGATTCGCCTTTCCATGACCTTTCCGGTGAGTTGTCCATAGATTTCAATACTCTTGAAATTGAAGAACTGAGAAAGGCCAATCCTTTTCGGCTATATCCCGAGCTAACATTCAAGGAAAAGATAAACAGTCTGTTGACCTCGGAGAAGGGCTATACAAAGATTCATAAGATACTGCGATATATTGATAATCAAATAAGGGAATCAGGTTTGGGAGAGCGCGAGCGGTTGCAGTTTATCCTGGATTTCGTGCAGTTGCCTAACATCAAATTTATGGGTGATGAAGAATGTGATGAAATCGGCCGTCCCCAGGATTACGCCCGTTTCCCAGATGAAACGCTGTTTGATGGTCGCGGTGATTGCGACTGCAAGTCAGCGCTTGCGGCCATCTTGTTCCGGGAAGCGGGGTACAGGACGGCCTATCTCATAACAAAAGATCATGCCGCCGTGGCGGTGGCTTTCCGGGGGAAGGCCAATGCCGACCTGATTGATATAGCTGGGTCTTCGGTGTTGACTAAAGATGGCTATATTTACTATTTCTGTGAAACCACCGGCGACGGCTTCCGAATCGGAGATTTAGGCGACACCCGAAAGGAGGATCTAGAAGAAATCCTTTATCTTGACTGACTATGAAAAAGTACGGCTCCCTGTTAGGATTGTTGCTGGTCTTTGCACTGGCGGCGTATGTCATGGTTCTGGTATACGATAAGGGAAAGGATGAAAAGCCTCTCCGCTATGCGAATGTCCCGCAGGAGACTATTGACTGGTTAAACTCATTGAGGGGCGGTGTGGATGACCTGCTTGCTTCGTTCAGTCTTAATCCCCGTCCGGGTCCCTGGAACAATGATGATGATTTCGGAAAAGATTCCTTGACTGGTCTCCGAACTTTAGAGGACAACTATTTCGTCTTTTATTTTCCTGATTCGTTGACTCATAGTGCCCGTTTGTGTCAAGGATTTGCCCATGAGGCGATTCCACATATGAAGGATTTGCTTGGCAAGTATTACTATCCAAAAGATATGAACGGACGGAAAGTTCCCGTTTATCTCCTTTCCGATCAAGAGAATTACGATTCTCTTATCCATCGTTTTTCTCCTCGTGCTAACGCAGCTTCAGCTGGGATTACTATCTATGAGATTTCACCTTCAGGATTCTATTTGTATGCCATAGCTCTGAACGGGAATTATGTATTTTCAGATGAGGAATATACCAAAGTAGTACTTTGGCATGAGATGACTCATTACTGTTTCTTCGCTTCCATCGATTATAATCAACACATCAACTTACCTATGTGGTGCTACGAGGGTATTGCCGAATATGCTGCAATGCCTGGACAGTATCCTTCTTTCACCAGCGAAGAGATAGCGTCCATAAGAAGGGAGTGCACTCTGTCCACACCGAAATTCCCTCAAACATTCGAAAACTATCGTGGAGGACAAAGTATCTTTTGTTTTTTGGAGCAGCGATATGGAAAAGAAAGTGTAAAGAGCTTTTTGCAAGTGTTGTATGCGAGCGGATTGTCGGAGGCCTTGCGTGCTTGTTTCGAGTTGGGAACAGAAGAGTTGGAGCGGGAATGGAAGGAGAGTCTCAGATAACTTCACTTTTTCGTCATCGGCCAGTGCTTAACGCTCAATCATGTCCCCTGTTCAAACAGTTACTTCTCACATACCGAATTGATTCATTCTTCTTGTATATTTATTCTAATTGCCTCAATGGCTGAAGTAGTCAAGCAATAATAATATTTATAATAATCAGTATCTCTAAAGTTAACTAAATTTCTACAATTAATATACTCCTCGATCTTCTCCCTCTCAGAAATAATAAACTGTAGCAGCAACCCTTTTATTTCTTTTATTTTATCATCATTATATTTCTTTTCAGTAGTGTCCACTAAAAATTTATAAAAGTTCTTTGAAAACATTGTAAGTTAGAGCGTTACAAGGATTTTTCGACCGCAACGATTTGAATTTATCTTTGCCAGACTAACGTAGACTGGCATATGAATAAAGGAAAATATGT
>JAEEGL012686148.1_pt1 | contig 15234 bp, 12 predicted proteins | sample 9134231 | NCBI WGS metagenome assembly JAEEGL01 (sample SAMN16246548, study PRJNA631951) | gut metagenome | biome: gut microbiome; feature: rumen; material: fiber-attached | host: Bos | place: Iran: Karaj | collected 2018-10 | reverse complement strand
GCAGGCGGACGATAGCCGACAGGAGGCATGAAGGCGTATGGAAAACTGGAAGTACTACGAAGATAGAGGATATGACGGAAAACCGCCCCAAAAGAGCCATCTGGTGACGGCGCTGATCATCATTATCATCGTTTTGGTACTGGCTTTATTGGTTATGGGGTTAATCCTTTCTGCACGGAAAGCCCCCGAAAAAGAAGGCGAAGCGCCGCAGAGCGACGTAATATCGACGCCTGGTGTCCAGCAGACACTCCCTCCGATGCCGACTCCCAGCGTGCAAGACCGTGAGATGCCCGAACTGGACGGAAAATCGTTGCCCTTAGGCGAGATTTACAATCCTATACCCGACTTGGTCGATGCGGTAATGGACAGTGTCGTCAGTATCGATATTTACGAAAAAGAGGTTTCCGGGGACAGAGAGAGATTGCAATTGACTTCCGGCGGCAGCGGATTTGTCATAGCCTCGTCTGGATACCTTATTACGAATGCGCATGTGGTAGAGGATGCCGATAAGATCGATGTAATCTTTAACAACGGGGAAACGTACGAGGCGACGATCATCGGCGCAGACGCTACGCGGGATATCGCGGTCATCAAGATCGACGCGGAAGGTCTCAAAGCTCTGAAGCTGGGGGATGTAGATGAAATGCGCGTTGGCGACATCGTTGTTGCCATCGGGAGTCCCAGCAACATGAGTCAGTCTTTTGAAGGCACCGTAACGATGGGCATTATCAGCGCGAAGAACCGAACGGTCTATTTAGATGGGACCAGCAACACATTTGTGCAGATGGATGCGGCCATCAATTTTGGCAGCAGTGGAGGACCTTTGTTCAATCTGAAAGGCGAAGTGATCGGTATTACAGCGGCAAAAAACCTGTTTTCCGGATTCGATGAGTACGGAAATGCGGTCAGCACGGAAGGGATGGCGTTTTCCATACCGATCAACGCGGAAACGAAAGAAAATATCGAGCAGCTGATTACAAAGGGATACATTCAGCGTCCGGGTATAGGAATAAACGTTATTACGTTCAGTGAGGCGTATGCGGACGTGTATGAAAGCGTACCCCGCGATGGTGTGTATGTTTACGGAATCGTCACAGGCGGTCCGGCGGAACAGGCGGGGTTAAAACCGGACGATCGGATCGTTTCCTGTCAGGGAATAGAGATCAGCGATCAGCAGATACTTGTGGATATGATCGCCGAATGCGATGTGGGCGACGTGCTTACATTTGTAATACAGCGGGGAGAAAAAACGATTACATTCGATGTAACGGTGGGAGATAAGAATAGGATGGCTTTCTCGGAAATGGAGTACGGCGAGATCTATAATGAAAACGAATAGCGAGAACGATCATGGAGAAAATGATGTGTTTGCGTAAAAGCTATTTACGATGCATAAATAAACAAGTTATGATTGAACGGTCGATACTTGTGTGATAAAATAAGCAAATAGGCTCGGAGAGCCTAAATGCCAAGGAGGACATGCGAACTTGAAAAAGTTGAGGACCCCTCTGATATATTTAGTGATATTGGTTGCCATCATTCTTTTGGCGACGGGGCTTGATCCTTCCGGTCCGCAGCCGGATAAGCTGGAATACAAAGAGTTTCTAAACGCGGTACGGGAGGATAAAGTCGAAGCGGTCGTGTTGACAACACGCGAATTAACCGGCATTTACCGGGACAGCGAGTACAAAAAAAGTCAACTGCCACAGAAATACGATTTTTATACAGTGGTGCCTTCGGAAGCGACTTTTGCCAGAGATATTGCGGTGATCGTTGCAGAGAAAGACGACAAATATACGCCCGATGAGGTGTCGAGCGCCGATTATCCGTTTGACTATCAATCCAAACTACCGGCGGAAGCGTCGATCTTTGAAATCATTCTGCCGTACATTATTCTGTTTGCTGCATTGGCGTTGTTCTATTTCTTAATGATGCGTCAGCAGGGCGGCGGCAACAAGGTGATGAGCTTTGGCAAATCACGGGCTCGTGTGCAGACGGATGATAAGAACCGCGTAACATTTGACGATGTAGAAGGCGCAGACGAGGAAAAAGAAGAATTGCGCGAAGTTGTGGAGTTTATGCGTGCTCCAAAGAGATTTAATGAAATCGGCGCGCGCATTCCCAAAGGCGTTCTGCTGGTGGGACCTCCGGGCACAGGCAAGACTTTGTTGGCAAAGGCCGTAGCAGGAGAAGCAAGGGTGCCGTTTTTCTCCATTTCAGGTTCAGACTTTGTGGAAATGTTTGTCGGCGTCGGTGCTTCGCGTGTGCGTGATCTATTCAACACAGCAAAGAAGAGCACTCCGGCTGTGGTGTTTATCGATGAAATCGATGCGGTCGGCCGTCAGCGCGGCGCGGGCATGGGCGGCGGACACGATGAGCGTGAACAGACGCTGAATCAGCTTCTCGTCGAGATGGATGGCTTTGCGCCGAATGAAGGGATTATCGTCATTGCGGCTACGAACCGTCCGGATATTCTTGATCCCGCATTATTGCGTCCGGGCCGTTTTGACAGGCAGATTACAGTGAATTATCCTGATATTAAGGGTAGAGAAGCTATTTTGCGCCTGCATGCGCGCAACAAGCCTCTCGCGGACGACGTAGATTTGAAAGTGCTGGCAAAACGCACGCCGGGCTTTACTGGCGCAGATCTTGAGAACGTCCTGAACGAAGCGGCGATACTGACTGCCCGTTTCGGGAAAAAAGAGATCGGCATGCATGAACTGGAGGAAGCCATCACGCGCGTAGTGGTTGGTCCTGAGAAGAAGAGCCGCGTGATAACGGATTCGGACAAACGAATCACGGCTTATCATGAGAGCGGTCATGCCATTGTAGCTTTGAAGCTTAAAAACTGCGATCAGGTACATGAGGTTTCCATCATCCCTCGTGGAATGGCGGGCGGTTATACGATGACGCTGCCGAAGGAAGATATGATGCACGTGACCAAGAGCAAATTGGAAGATCAGATTGCAATGATGCTGGGTGGACGCGTCGCAGAAACAGTGCGGCTGGGTGATATGAGCACAGGTGCGTACAACGATTTGCAGCGGGCAACGGATATTGCGCGAAAGATGGTCGAAGAGTATGGTATGAGCGACACGATCGGCCCGGTATTTCTCGGCGGACAGACGGAGGTGTTTCTGGCAAAGGAATGGGGACACCGGCGTAATTATTCGGAAGATTTGGCCAGCCGCGTGGATGAGGAAATCAAGCGCATATTGGAAGAGCAGTTTGAACGCGCGCGCGTATGCATTGAAGAGGACTTGCCCGCGCTCGATCGTGTAGCGGATGCTTTGGTCGAATTTGAGCGGATTGACGGCGATAAATTTGAAGCGCTGTATTTCAATAAGGGCACTCAGCTAGAAGAGCCCGCACAGCCTGACGAATTGGAAACACAGGCGGCGGAAACGGATACACAGCAAGACAACACAGATCAGAATAATACAGAAGAACAATAAAATTGAGAATTCGCAAAAAATCCCCCTTTGGGGATTTTTTGCGAATATCAGGAAAGGAAGGGAACTAGGGTGGAATTACAGATCGGATTAAAAGGGAAACAGGAACTGACTGTTGCGATGGAACACACGGCGTCAACCGTTGGAAGCGGCCTATTGCCGGTATTTGCTACGCCGTGGATGGTTACTTTGATGGAAATGTCGGCGTCTGAGGCGGTGAAGGATGCACTGGAGCCCGGGAAAACAACGGTTGGTATTCGTTTAGATATTCAGCATACGGCTGCTACGCCGATTGGCCTCAAGGTTTGGGCGGAAGCGGAATTAGTAGAGATCGATCGCGCTAAGCTTACGTTCCGCGTACAGGCATATGATGAATGCGGCCCGATCGGCGGCGGTATACATGAAAGATTTATCGTCGAAGAAAAGAAATTTATGGAGAAAGCAGGCGCAAGACGTCCTTGAGCGAACGCTTCGATTTGCATGTACACAGCTGCATGTCCGATGGGACGTTTAGCCCAGATGAAATCGTTATGCGCGCCGCGCAGGCAGGACTGACGTATCTCGCGCTGACGGATCACGACACGATGGCGGGGACACGGGAAGCCATAGAAGCCGGACGACGTTACCATGTAAACGTGTTATCAGGCGTGGAGTTCAATAATGAATGGCCGCATGAGCTTCACATCATAGGTCTGGATGTGGAAACGGGAAACGCTGCGCTGTGCGATGCATTGGAACAGCTGCGTAGCTGGCGTGAAGCGAGGAACGCGAAAATACTGCAAAAGCTGCTCAATGCAGGATATGATATCGAAGAATACTTGACGCGGAGCGAAGGCAACACGACACGACTGCATTTTGCAATCGCTCTATGTAAGGCCGGATATGCTACAAGCGTTCACGATGCATTTCGTCGGTATCTGTGGGAAGGAAAGCCCGGGTACTGCGAAGATCGCCTGTTTACTCCCAAAGAAACGATTGCTTTAATACGCGGCGCGTACGGCCTGCCGGTATTAGCGCATCCGTGCCATATTCGAAGAAATGTTTTTTCTTTGGTAACAGAGCTTAAAGAGATGGGCTTGATGGGAATTGAAGCTTATTATCCGACGTCCACCCCTGGTCAAACGGAACTGTTTGAAAGCATAGCAAAACAACACAATTTGTTAGTAACCTGCGGCAGCGATTATCACGGTGCCAATCGCCCAGACATTTCCATAGGATGTGCATGGCGGGATGTACCATCGTTACAAAAAACGGCTGTGTATTTGAAAAAACGGTTTGCATGATTTCGTCCGTTAAGCCGAGGAACCGATTTACCAAAAGAACAATTTCAGCCGATCGGCTGAAATTGACAGGTGATGACTTCTGCCTGGACACCTAAAAAGCGTCTTCGCATTTATGCGGAGACGCTCGCTTATTTGATTGTTATTGATCGTTTAATGCGGCTTTTAATTGTTCAAGCGCTTTTTTGCGATGGCTGACTGCGTTTTTTTCCTGAGCAGTCAATTCTGCAAAAGAGCGGCCGTAAGGAGGGTAATAAAAGAGAGGATCGTAGCCGAACCCGCTTTCGCCCTTGGGCGCTTTCAGCAATAATCCGTTACAACGACCTTCCACACAAAGGGTCGTTTGATTTCGCCGCGCAAGTGCAACCGCACAGGCAAAATGACAGGTACGGTTTTCAACGCCCTCCATGTTTTTCAGCAGCAGTGCATTGTTTGCCTCGTCGTCATGCCCTTCGCCTGCATAACGGGCGCTGTATACGCCCGGCGCTCCATGGAGCGCATCTACGACCAGGCCGCTGTCATCTGCCAGAGCTGCGTCAAATTCGGGTGCGGCAGCGAGGATCTCTTCCGCTTTTTTAGCGGCGTTCTCGCAAAAAGTCGTGCCGTCTTCTACGACGTCTATTTGTACGCCGGCTTCTTTGAGCGAGAGAATGTCCGGAAAATATTCACCGAGTATTTCTTTTATTTCACGGATTTTATTGTCGTTATTGGACGCAATAATCAAACGCATGTCGATATTACCTCGTCAATGATTTTTCTGTTGAAACTCATTATACACGAATACAGCGTGAAAAGAAACGGCCTGTCGGCCGTTTCTTTTTCAAAAAAAGTTTATCGGAACTGATTGACGTACAGCGGCGTCGCGCTTGACGCTTCGGATGCGGGGGTATAGTCGTCGCCTTCTACCAGCAATCGGACTTCAGATGCACCGCAAAAAGTTTTCGCACACAACTGTAAGGTTTCGATAGCCGCCTGCTCTAGTGCGGGATTATCCGCAAGCCCTGAAAACTCAGACGAGAAGTTGAATACCGCTACGTCTTCCAACAGGGAAGTTGAGATTATGTCGGTGCCATCCGGAAAACAGCTGCGTAAAGCCTGATCGGCAGGGCCGTTCAGCAATTCACGTATTACATCCAGCAACGTAGGTTCGCCGCTTATAAATCGCGTGACGGGCACATTCAGACTGGCAGACTGATTCGGGAAATAAAGCGTTACCGGGTACTTTTCGCCTGTATCTGCGGAAGTGGCAAGAGGCTCGACGTTTAAGGGTTGCTTTTCAAAAGCACCGGTGACGGAAGTGCCGTTCGAAAGCCTGTCAAGCGGCTTGCCGTCAAAAATAAACTGTACGCGTTCGATCGTCGGAAATTCCGTCAATGTGTTGACGACTGCGCAAACCATGTTTTCTTCCTGCTCAGAAGTCTCAAAATCCGGCAGATTGCAAATGTTTACGGTTGCCGTTGCATTGTCATCGATCGACAGGACAAAAGTGACTCCGTCGGGGAGTACGTTCTTTAATCCCATGGAAGCTGCTGAAACGCGGTTTTCATTGGTGCCAACCAATTGCATCAGCGCGGCGCGTCCAATGCCCTCTTCCCAGGGAATGAGCTTCATGACAGGGACCATGAACCCGTCATCGCTCTGATAATATAGTACCGTGCGGCGATAGCCTGCGGTTTCGTCTGCGGACGCATCGTCTGTCCAGACAGTTTCTTCGTCGGCTGCGCATCCGGAAAACAGCAGCGCCGCCATCACGGCGCACAATATGATTGCATATAGTTTATGGCGCATATGATTTCCTCCCGTCACTGATTTGCATGCTTCAGTATATTCGGGAGAGCGCGTGTATTATGTCTATGTCACCTGCTTCAACGCTTTTACTTTGCCTTCTTCGGGCGTGATGACGGCAGTTTGATAATTGTCATAGATGACCATGCCCGGTTTAGCTCCCGACGGCTTTTTGACGTTTTTGCGCGGGCAGTAATCGACCGGCACGGAAGCGGACGTGCGGGCTTTGCTGTAATAAGCGGCTAAGAGGGCAGCCTCCAGTATGGTCGTTTCGGGCGGCTTGCCTTCAAACCGGATGATCACGTGCGAGCCGGGAATATTTTTCGTGTGCAGCCACAGATTGCTGCCCGTGGCGAAATGAAGAGTTAGAGCGTCGTTTTGCTGATTGTTTTTGCCTACATAAATATCGATTCCATCGCTGGAAATAAAATGCATGGGCTTAGAAGGCGGCTGCTTAGGCGTCTTTATGCGCGTCTGACGGCGCTTTATATAACCTTCCCGCTCCAATTCGGAACGGATTTCGTTCAGCTCCACATCCAGAACGCATTTGCCGATGTTGTCCAGTTGGCCTTCCAAATATGCGATCTCCAGAAGCGTTTGTCGCTTTTGGTCGCCTGCGAGCGCTTTAGCAGCTTTGCCTTTTTGATATTTTTTAAAGTACTGCTGTGCGTTTTCCTGCGGGGAAAGACGTTCATCCAGCGGGATATTCACATAATCGAGTGGGTCTAAATAATAGTTTTCCACACGTGCAATTTTCATGCCGCGCGAGAGCCGGTGCAGATTGGCGGACAGCAGCTCGCCGTACAGACGCCACTGTTCCAGTTTGTCCTGCTGCGACAAAGCCGCCTCAAAAGCTTCGAGCTTGTGATAGCATCTTTCGAGTGTGTTTTGTATTGTGCGCTGTAACGACGCTGCGTTTCGCCGCAGCCGATCCTGCGTATCTCGCTGTTCGTAATAGAGATCCAACGCTTCTCCCATAGACGCAACGTGACGCAGAAAAGCCGTATCTATGCAGGGCGAAAAAGGATATACGCCGACAGTCTCGCCAAAGGTGTTGGTGACAATCGTAGGCGCAAACTCGCCCAGTGTAGCGCGCGCATAAAAATCACGGAGCCATGAGGAAAGATGAAGCCGCTTTTTCACATCCATGTGTTCGGCGTCGGGCAGCGCGCAAAGAATTAGCTGTTGTGCGATCGCCGGCGACAGCCCCGAAAAAGCCTGACTCAACAACCGGTTGATTTGGCCGGGCTGTACAAGCACGGCGTAAAAATCATCCGCCGAGGCGGTGCGTGGGTCGGCCTTGTTTTGTGATGGCGGGGGAAGATAGGTAATTCCGGGCAGGAGCATGCGCACGCTGGACATTTGCGCTCCCACGTGATGAATGCAGTCGAGTATGTTGTGATCCGTGTCCACAAGCGTAATATTCGAATGTTTTCCCATGAGCTCGACAAATAAAGCGTAACAAACGGTATCTTCCAGATCGTTGCGCGTCTCGACCTCGATTTTAAGAACGCGATCCATATCCGGCTGCTCCACCGCGCGGATGCGTCCGCCAATCAACCGCTTGCGCAGCAGCATGCAGAAAGCGGGCGCTTCGGGGGGATTTGCATAGCGCGCGTGTGTCAAATGCGCCCGTCCGTTTTCCGGATGAGCGCAAAGCAGCAGCTTTAAGTTTTCCTGTTCCGCTCGTATATCCAGCACCAATGTACGTGGGTCGGGTTGAAAAACCTTGTTGATTTTTCCACCGATCAATCGCTGCATTTCGTGCACGGAGGCCATGAGCGTCAAACCGTCCATGGACATGAGGTTTATTCCTTTTCTTTGGATTGTTTTTGTGCCAGACGATCGAGCAGCAAGTCATAACCGCCCGCGCCGTAATGAAGCACACGATTGATACGGCTGATTGTCGCAGTAGACGCGCCCAGCTCGTTTGCAATGCTGTGATAAGTGGTATTTTCCCTTAAGCGCTTTGCAACTTCCAGACGCTGCGCAATGGAACGGAGCTCGGATACCGTGCAGATATCTTCAAAAAAACGATAACATTCTTCCGTGTTTTCCAGCAATAAAAGCACTTCAAAGAGCGCGTCAATATCTTTGCTTTTTAATTTTGACACGAATGACATAATCATACCTCCTATCGTGTACTGGTTATTATTTTAACACGTCACAGTGCGAAAGCAAGAAATATCTTTTGAAGAAAGGGATATGATTATGCTAAAATAAATCAAAAAAGGAACTCATACGAATGCTTCAGATATTGAATCTAACGAAAACATACGCTGGCGGTGAGCCGGCGGTCGCTGATTTGTCGCTGCATATCGCGCCGGGCGATCTGTTTGGCTTCATCGGCCACAACGGCGCAGGAAAGACGACTACGCTCAAAGCGGTGGCAGGGATACTTGAGTTTGAGAGCGGCGATATTCGGATAGGCGGCCGGTCTATTCGCGAAGAGCCGATTGCCTGCAAGCAGATCATGGCCTATATTCCGGATAATCCGGACGTGTATGAGTTCTTGAGCGGCATACAATATCTGAACTTTGTTGCGGATATTTTTTCTGTTGATACACGCACGCGCAAGCAGCGCATTGAAAAATATGCCGGAGCGTTTGAACTGACTTCAAAGCTAAGTAATCCCATCAGCGCGTATTCGCACGGGACGAAGCAGAAGCTGGCGCTGATCGGCGCGTTTTTGCATGAGCCGAAACTTCTGGTATTGGATGAGCCGTTTGCAGGCCTCGACCCTAAGGCTGCCTTTACGTTGAAAAGTATGATGCGGGATCTCTGCGCGACGGGCGGGTCGATCTTTTTTTCGACGCATGTGCTGGAAGTTGCGGAAAAACTCTGTAATAAAATCGCTATCATCAAAAACGGGAAACTGGTGCGCAGCGGAGATATAGAAGAGGTCAAGGGCGATGAAAGCCTCGAAACATTGTTCTTGGAGCTGATCGACAATGAAGAAGAGTAAGCTCGGCCTGCTGATTGCGATTCAGTGGAAAGCGCTGTGGTACAATCGGAGAAATAAGCATGGGAGCTCATACACGGCGCTGACGATATTGGCAAGCGCAGTGGCTGTCGCGGCGGTCTTTGGGTACAATATGACATTCGCGCAGGCGCTGAAAGAAATGGAGATGCTGCCGTACCTGTTGGGCCTGATGATGACCGCTTCCTCCATGGTAACGCTGTTGACTTCTATTTATAAGGCCAATGGCGCGCTGTTTGCATTTGGAGATTACGATATGCTCATGTCGTGGCCGATTGCACAGCGTACGATCGTTCTAAGCCGTGTCTGGGCATTATATTTGTATAATGCGTCCTTAAATGCGCTGATATTGATACCTGCGGGTATTGCGTACGCAATTATGGCGGCGCCCGGTTTCGGGTTTTATCCGATTTATATCATTTGCATGATGCTGACGCCGGTCGTGCCGATGATCGTGGGAGGCCTTTTAAGCGCGCTGATCGGCTGGTTTACGGCGGGGTCAAGGAAAAAGGACGCGCTGAATATCGTATTCCAGATTCTTTTTTTCTTGATAATCATCATTGCGTTTTATCTGGCTCCGGAAAGGAACATGAGCGAAGGGATTGCAGCGATTGCTGCGAGCGTCACGGGCACTTATCCACTCGCCGCATGGTTCATGCGCGCGGCGAGCGAAGCGGATCCGGCAAGCGTGTGCATATTTATCGGCGTTTCGTTGGTTGTTGCGGCGGCTTTTACTCTGCTTTTTGCGCGCGTATTCAAACGGGTCAACACCGTTATGGCGGAACGAAAAACAGGAACGAAGCATCGCCGCGAAAGAACTGTGCGCGCATACGGCGTACGGCACGCACTGTACAGCATGGAACTGCGCAGGTTGGTTTCCATTCCCGTATACGTCGTCAATACGTTGTTCGGCATGGTTTTGTTGCTTGCGGCTACCGTAGCGGCATGCGTGTTTGCGCCAAATATACTCGCACAGTTGAAAACGGCGTTTATCGATGCGGCTGACGTCGTATACCGCATGATACCGCTTGTGCTTTCATTGTTCGTCGCGCTGAGCTGCACGACGAGCAGCGCCGTTTCCATCGAAGGAAAACAGCTTTGGATTGTGAAACACCTGCCGGTTCGTGCGAAAGAATGGTTTCAGGGAAAAGTGCTGGTCAATTTGACGTTTACGGTTCCGATGGTGTTGGTATGTGCGCTCGCACTGAGCATTGTTGTGCAAATGCCGGCGGAACAGTGCGTATGGATGTTTGTAACGCCGGTGTGCTATGCAGTCTTCAGCGCTGTAAGCGGTCTGGCGATCAATCTGGCGTTGCCGCAATTTGGGTGGTCGACCCCAGCGAGCGTCGTCAAGCAAAGCATGTCTGCGCTCTGCGGATTGCTGGTCGGAATGTTTACGTCGATCGTGCCCTTAATTGTTTTGTTTGTTACGGGAGCGGCGTGGATCGTACCGGTCGTGACCGTTTTGATATTGCTGATTGCCATATGCGTCTGGGCGTCCATATGCAAAAAGGGCGACAAACGCATGCTTACCCTGTAAACACGGCGCTGTGAGGAAAGCATGAGGAATTTCGATTTATGAAGTACGTATTGCAAATAGGGGTTGTGATCGTTTTTTGCGTAGCGGCGCTGTGCGGATGCACGAAGAACGATTTACAAGCAAACGATGTGACTGTTTCCCCAACACCGGCTGACAGCATCACAACCGTGAAAACAGCGGAGGAGCTTCTTGCTTTTTTTGATGCAGGAGGGCCTACGGCAGTGCTGGCAAATTCCATTTCTCTGGGAAACGCCATGCTGCGATTGACTGCCGCGCGCGGGGCGATCTCGATCGAAGGAGCGGGATATACTGTTGCCGGAGAAAGCGACTGCGTGATCCGCATGGAAGAAGGCTGCACATTGGTGCTGAATCATATTACGATCGAGGGTAAGAAAGACGGGATGGGTTTTCTGGGCGCAGTTCAAATAGGAGGCCAGAATACGGTGATCCGAGGGAACGGAAATGCGCTGCACGCGAATGCGCAGGTAAAGATTTTACCGGAAAGCAGCATCACGTTTGAAAGTGCGGATGGCTCTGGCGTATTGTGCGCGGGATTGGAAATCGGAGAAAACGCGGAGGTCAGCTGCATTGCCAGGGAACAGGGAATCAACACCTCGCGCGAGGATCTCATTCTTTGTGCAGGCAGCAGTTTGCACGCGCAAGCAGGCGGATACAATGCCGTCAAAATCGGCGGCGCGCTTCGCATGTTCGACGGTGCGGCGATTACCGTCACGAATTCGGGAGAATTTCACGGTGCGGAAGTGGGCGAATTGGCGATCGATGGAGACGTTACCCTCAACATGACTGGCGGAGCCAAGGGCGTGGGTCTGTTTGTCGTGGATTTGTATGACGATTTTTCCGTGTATGGCGCATGCAAACCGGAAATGCGTTTTGAGAATGGAAAGGGAAGCGTCACTTTTTTAGGAGACCGACCGGCATCGTAGGTGAATGTGACGTAAATCAGACATTTCTTCAAAAACTGCGGCATACCGATTGACGGCGATGCCGCATTCCTTTATATTTTGTATCATAGAGGAGGTTGGTTATGGCGTATATTGAAATCGCCGATGTGACAAAGCAATACCGCATGGGTGAAGTGGTGATCAACGCTTTGAGCGGCGTGAGCTTCTCTGTGGGAAAAGGGGAACTGTGCGTTGTAGTCGGCCCATCGGGTGCGGGCAAGACTACGCTTTTGAATATTTTGGGCGGCATGGATACCTGTACCGGAGGACAGGTTGTAATCGACGGCGAGCATATTGAAAAATACGATCATAAGCGTTTGACTTTATATCGGCGCAATGTTGTGGGATTTGTATTCCAGTTTTACAATCTGGTTCAGAACCTGACGGCTTTAGAAAATGTGGAGCTTGCATCGCAGATCTGTAAAGATTCGCTGCCGCCGCGGCAGGTTTTGGAGGAAGTTGGTCTGGGCGAGAGGCTGGGCAATTTTCCTGCGCAGCTTTCCGGCGGCGAACAGCAGCGCGTATCGATTGCGCGCGCGCTTGCGAAAAAACCGAAGCTGATGCTTTGCGATGAGCCGACGGGCGCTTTAGATTACCAGACAGGGAAACAGGTTCTGAAGCTCTTGCAGGAAACTTGCCGCAAACAGGGGATGACGGTGATTATCATTACTCACAATTCCGCGCTGACGCCCATGGCGGATCGTGTGATTCGCATTAAGAATGGGGTCGCTGCGGATGTGCAGATCAATCCCACACCCATTCCTGTGGAAAATATTGAATGGTAGCCAGATAATCATTAGGTAGGATACATGCTGCTTATAAACTTGCTGCGAGAAATCAGGCGGACGATCGCCCGCTTTTTGTCTATTATGATCATATCGGCACTGGGCGTTGCCTTTTTTGCCGGCCTGCGCGCAACGGGCCCGGATATGAAGACTACGGTCGACGCGTATGTTGATAAACAGCAGCTGGCGGATATTACGGTTCTGTCCTCGATGGGTATAACGGATGACGATATCGACGCATTGCGGCAGATTGAAGGCGTAGAGGATGTCATGCCGGTGTTGGCGCTGGATGCGATCGGCCAGGTGGAAGGCAAGGATATGGTCGATTGCAATATCCATCTGATTTCACTGCCTTTCGCGAGGAAACAGGAATACCCTGTGCAGCTGCAATGGAGGCCGGCTTACAATATCGACATGTCGGCATACAGCATGAACCGGCTCACTGTGACAGAAGGTCGCTTGCCGCTGGACGATCATGAGGTCGCATTGGACAGCAATTTATTGACGGAACTGGATTTTGAGCTGGGAGATTGGATGGAGTTCACTACGTCTGGCGGGAGTGTACGTCTGCGTGTGGTGGGCTTTGTTGATTCTCCGCAGTATATATCGAAGATCGAACGCGGCAGCAGTACTGTCGGCAACAGCGCCAGCGACGGATTTGCCTATGTTTCCGGGAATGCCATTGCAAAACTTGGCTTACGCCTTCCAATTTTGGCTACGCTCAGCACGCGTTACGCGCAGGCGGAGATTACCGTTTCGGGTGCGACGGAACTGAGCTGTTTTTCAGAAGAATACAACGCTCTTGTCGGTGAAACGATAAGCCGCATTGAAGAACAATTTCGGGAAGATGAAGCGACATGGTATGTCTATGACCGCGATCATAATCCCGGATATGAGGATTGCCGCCAGAATACGGAACGTATCGCAGCAATCGCGGAGCTGTTTCCACTGGTTTTCTTTTTGGTGGCGGCTCTGGTAGCGCTTACGACCATGACGCGTATGGTGGAAGATCAGCGTATCCAGATGGGCACGTTTAAGGCGCTTGGGTATTCTAAGGGCGCGATTGCGGCTGAATATATTGTGTATGCCGCTTTAGCAACCGTGATCGGCGGCGTCGTGGGCAGCCTGATCGGGTTTCAGGTATTTCCTTCGGTCATAGGCAGCGTGTATTCCATTATGTATCGTATGCCGGACTTTCAGACGCCTTTTATTTTGAAACTGGCATTGCAGGCGATCGCACTCGCCGTGATCTGCACGGTGGGCGCTACGCTGGCAGCATGCATTGGCTCGCTGAGAGAGGTTCCCGCAATCTTGATGCGTCCCAAAGCGCCTAAGCCGGGGAAACGCGTGTTCCTCGAGAAAATCGGTTTCCTCTGGAATCGCTTTAATTTTTCTACCAAAGTGACAATCCGCAATCTGGTTCGCTATAAAAAGAGATTTTTTATGAGTGTAATCGGAATTGCGGGTAGCTGCGCGTTGCTGGTGACGAGTTTCGGACTGCGCGATTCGATATTCGGTATAGAAGAGCAGCAGTTCGGCAGAATTTGGCACATGGATGTACAGGCGTATGTTTACGATCCCATGCCGCTCGAGAATTTGAAAGCGCTGGTAGATGAACGAGATGTGGATGGGCGTATAACGGATGTCGCATTCGTGTGTGATAAGCAGATGGAGTGTGCGCTAAAAGGAGCGAGTGACGCGAAAAATGTACATCTCATGATCGTGAGCGACCCTGACGACCTACAAAGCATGGTTACGCTGCGCGACGCGGAAGAGAATCTCATTCCGTTGACAGATGATGGCGTTGTGGTTACGCAAAAATTTGCGGATGAACAAAATGTACATGCCGGAGACACTTTGGTACTGACGGAAGGAACGGAAACGCATGAAGCGCAGGTAAACGGAATTGCGGAAAACTATGTGTACAATTACGTGTATTGTACGGATGTATACTATGAACAGTTCACGGGGAAAAGCGCACAGTACAATGGATTCCTAGGTATGATGAGAGAAGTGTCCGAAGAGGAACAGGATGCGCTCGCTTCACAACTACTGGAAGATCAGCGCGTTTACAACGTTGTGTTTATGACGAAGGTTTATAAGACGATATTTGACAGCCTTAATACGCTCAACTATGTTGTAATTGTACTTCTGATATCGGCCGCGCTTTTGGCGTTTGTGGTCATGTTTAATCTGACAAACATCAACATCACCGAGCGCAGACGTGAAATGGCGACGCTGCGCGTGCTGGGCTTTCGCGACAGAGAGATGTACTCTTACGTATTTCGTGAAAACAATGCGCTGGCAGTGATCGGTACGCTGGTAGGATTGGTTTTGGGCGTGGTACTGCATAGCTTTGTGGTGAAAACATGTGAAGTCGATATCGTGATGTTCGTGCGGCAGATTAAATGGCTGAGCTTTGTTTACAGCGCGGGGCTGTCGGTGGCGTT
>JAEEGL012351613.1_pt1 | contig 15234 bp, 8 predicted proteins | sample 9134231 | NCBI WGS metagenome assembly JAEEGL01 (sample SAMN16246548, study PRJNA631951) | gut metagenome | biome: gut microbiome; feature: rumen; material: fiber-attached | host: Bos | place: Iran: Karaj | collected 2018-10 | reverse complement strand
TTCAATTCTATCATCAGGATATTTTGGATCAATTGGAACGAACGCTCCACCTGATTTAATAATACCTTGTCTTACAACATACGCTAAAGCTATTCTAGGCATTAACATTACTACCTTATCAGCTAATTTAATGCCTTCAAATATTAATGTATTAGCAACCTTATTACAGTTTTCATTAAATTCCTTATAAGTGAACTTTCCGCCCTTACCTATTACGGCAATCTTATCAGGATTTAATTCGGCTTGTTTTTCAACTAATTTATTAAATGAAATATTAGGAATTGGTTCTTTTGAATTATTAAATTCTTTATAGAACTTTAAATCCTCTTTAGGTAATAAATTAATATCTTTAATAACCTTCTTAGTCATTAATTCATTCAAAATAAGCTCATATAGGCGTTTAAATGAATTAATTGTATTATCATTGTAAATTGCTTCATCAAATTCAAAATGAGCTCTAAAAATGCCATTTTCTAAGAATATATCTAAACCGAATGCACTCTTAGGTGTATCAGATTCTAATAATATAGCATCTACCTTTTCTCCACTTATTGTATCAAATGTGAAATTATCACCTTGATATGCAAACATGATATCAGCTTTAACATCATAATCCTTAGATATATCTGCGAATGAATATAAGTCATTAGCTTGTAGATTTAATAATTCATCCTTCATTTCTTGTAGCTTAGCTAACACTTTATCATCTTCAGTATATTTAATATATACTGGTAATGTTTTAACAAGCATAGATACTGTATTATTAAGTTTAGATGAATTTCTACCATTATAAATAGTTACATATAAAGAATCATATTTATATAAATATTTTGATAATGTGAATGCGAATGCGAAATTAAAATATGCATTAAATGTTAATTTATTATCATCAATAAATTTCTTTAAATCATTTAATTTAACATCTAGCTTAAAGTCTATTGATCTTAATTTAGATACCTTAGATACCTTTAAATCCTTCTTGATTAGGTATTCTCCATCAACATCCTTTAATAAATTATTAATATATTCTTTAGCTTTAGATAATTTATCTGTCTTTAATAATTCTTGTTCATTTAAAGCAACCTCAAAGCCAGTAAATTCTTCATTTAATAAATCCTTACCTAAATATGAATTATTAATATCAGTTAAAATAATAGCTTCACTTGTTCCGTCACAAATAATATGATGGAAATCTAAATATAAATAATTGCCTTCTTTTGTTTTATATATTTCTACTCTATATAAATCATCATTTAGCATATTAAATGGTCTAATTAGCTTTGATTTATCTAATTTATCTACATTTATTAGAGATACTTTAGCTTCTTTATTTTCTCTTTTGGCTTTAATATCTCCATCATCATTCATATATAAATTAGTTTTTAAATATGGATGATTATTTATTGTTTTAATGATTGCATCCTTTAATTTATTTAAATCAATCTTATTAGATAGCTTAAATAAATATGGAATATTATAAGTTGTAGAATCAGGAATAGATACTGATTCAACGAATATACCTTCTTGTGTTTTTGTAATAGGATATTCATCTAAAATATCAAAAGTAATATTATCGTCATCCTTATTACCTAAAGCTTTAATTAATTCTCTGATTGTAGGATTAGATATTAAATCATCATTAGATACATTACAATTAAATTTCTTAGATAATAATATAGTTAATCTAATTGATGAAACTGATGTTAATCCAGCCTCATATAAATTAGTTGTTACACCGAATGATTCATGTCCTAAAACATCTTTAATAATATCAAATACATCACGCTCTAAATCAGTTTCAGGCATAATCTTTTCTTCTACCTTTAATTCAGGTAAAGGTAAGGCCTTTTTATTAACCTTTTGATTTTGATTTAAAGGTATTTTATCTATTTGAAGTGTATATGCTGGAATCATATAAGGTGGCTTTTTAGAGCCAATAAATTTATTTAAGTCAGATATATCAATTTGTTTATCAGAAACAATATATGCACAAATAAATTTAACACCTGCTGGATCTGTAAAATCTTTAACAGTCGCGTCATTAATACCAGGATATTCTCTAATAATCTTTTCAACTTCTGTTAATTCAACTCTAAATCCTCTAATCTTAACCTGACCATCTTTACGTCCGATGAAATCTACTTCACCATTTGGAAGTAATCTAACTATATCTCCAGTTTTATATAATTTCTTAAATAATGGATCATTATCAAATGGATTAGTTAAGAAAGCTTCTTTATTTTCTTTTTCTCTATTTAAATATCCTCTACCAACCTGTGGACCAGAAATATATAATTCACCTGTTACTAAAGTAGGTAGACGCTTCATATTTTTATCTAATACATAGAATTTATATGTATTTAGATTTTCACCAATTGGGACTCTAAAATATAATTTATCTACTATTTTATCTGTACAGAATACAGTACCTTCAGTTGGTCCATAAACATTATGGAATATATAATTTGAAGGTGGTGCGATTGGAACTAGCTTTTCTCCACCAACAAAGAAATGCTTTAAATATTTAACTTCAATTTCAGATGCGAATTGACGACCTACCTGTGTAGTAATTAAGCTATGTGATATTTTATTTTCATTATAAAAATCACCTAATTTAACTAAATCTAATCTTAATTCTTCTGGTATTACATAAACACAAGCACCACTAGCTAAGGCTGGATATAAATCCATCATATCAGCATCAAAGCCATATGATGCGTAGGCAGCCATTCTAGATTCAGGTGTTACATCATATGCTTTTTTGTAGAATTCAACGAAAGTATTAATATTCATATGATCAAGCATAACACCTTTAGGTAATCCAGTTGAGCCTGATGTATATAACATAATAAATAAATCAGTTGGATTTAATTTAATATTAGTATCCTTATCATTCTTTAGATTATTGATTTCATCTGTATATATTTTCTTTCCTTTAAAATCAATAATTCCATCTAAATCTCTATCTAATATTAAAACCTTCGCACTAGAATCTTTAACCATGAAATTTAATCTTTCTTCTGGATATGTAGGATCTAGTGGCTGATATGCCGCGCCTGATTTAATTACACCAAGTGATGCGATAACAATATATTCACTCTTTTTAATTAAAATAGAGACAACATCTTCTTTTTTAAGTCCAAAAGATATTAATTCATTTCCTATTTTATTACTTAATAAATCTACTTCTTTATAAGTATATTTTTTATCCTTAAATACTACTGCGTAATTATCAGGATAATTCTTCGCAGCGTTCTTAAAAGAATCTAATATTGTATTATTGTAATCAATATATGATGGATCAATATCATTAAATTTATTTAATAATTTAGATTCTTCATCAGTAATTAAATTAATATCATCTAATTTATTCTTAATTAAGAATTCAGCTTCTACTTGGTCAAATAAAGATACTAATTTTTCAATAGTTATATCTTCATATAAATCAGATCTATATTCAACCCAAATAATATATTCATCTTTATCTCTATGAAGCTCAATACTAATATTTTCTTTACCATCTACTCTTTCAATAGGTGTTATATATAATTCTTTATTTTCAAAATTAGTTTTATAAAAATAATCACCTTGATATGCAAATATAATATTCGCAGTTATACCTAAATCTTTAACTATTGAAGAGAATGGATATAATAAATTTTTAACATTATTTATTTGTTCTTCATTAGCACAACTTAAATAATCTTTAACAGTATCCTTATATTCTAAATAGAATGGATATGTTTTAACATACATACCAACACTATTCTTAACCTTTTCATTTCTACCATTATTAACAGTTAAGAATAAGGCTTTATCATCCATATTAATCTTAGATAATAAATATGAAAAAGATGCTAAATGAAACGAAGATGTTTTAATATTTAGCTTATGAGTTAGCTTTTTAATATCAGAATCTTTAATTTTAAGTTTAGTAATATAGTTTTTATATACTACTTCACCATCACTTTTATCATAAACAATTGTTGAATCAACATCAGAATCTACTATTAGCTTTTCATAATAATCTTTAGCTATATCATATTCTTTTGTCTTTAGTGCTTTTTCTTCATCTAAAGCAAATTGATTTGCATCATATTCTTCTTTGTCTAATTTTTTACCTTCATAAGCCTTAATTAATTCATCACTAAAAAGTTTAATTGATGTACCATCAAAGATGATGTGATGGAAATCATAATAGAAATAATAATCATTTTTATATTTATATAAATGTAGGTGGTATAAATGATTATTTAGCATTTCAAAATAATAAGGCTTAAATTCATTATTATCGACATTTTCAACCTCAATATTGATTGTTTCTTTTTCAATTTTCTTATAAACAGTGCCATCCTCATTCTGAACTAATACAGTAAATAAATAAGGATGAGCATCAAATACCTTATTTATGGCATCTACGAATTTTGTTACATCTAAATTAGGTCCAAAATTAATAATATTAGTTAAATTATACGCATCAGTTTGTTTTAAGCATGATACATATATTCCTTCTTCGGTTTTAGATAGTGGAAATAATTCTTTCATAATTGGCCTCCTCTATTATTAAATCTATATCAAAATCTTTATTTTGAGCTAAAGTTACTGAAATACTGTAATCAAAATAATCTATATAATGTGAATAAAAATATGAATCATTATATTTCTTTAAACCATTTAAAGGTAATGAATTTATATTTTTAATATCATTTACAAGACCTGTCCCTACACATTTTAATAAGCTTTCTTTAGAAGTCCATATCTTATAAAAATCAGATTCTTCTTTTATTTTATTTAATTCATCTTGATTACATACATAATTGATTAATTCTTCTTTTCTATCTTTATCTTTAAATTCAATATCTAATCCTAAATCAACATTGCCTAGCGCAATACCAACTAAATTTTTACTATGACTTACGTTAAAAAATATGTTATTTGATTTAGGCTTTTTAAATTCATCTAAATAATAATCTTTAACATATTTTCTTTTTAGATAAGAAGATACAATATGTTGTTTCTGATCTAATAAGTTTTTATATTTTAAAGCATTAATTTTATCTTCTTCAGTAATGTAAGATAAATTTAAAAAATCATCTTTTAAATTATTAATATCAAAAAGTATTATTTTAATTCTTAAATCGCTCATATTAATCTACCCGTTAATATATTTTATATATTATAACATATTTTTGATTTTTTTTAAATAACAAAAAAAGGGACATAATTATCCCTTTATATATGAGAAAATATCAATTTGTTTTTGATCTGTGGAGAATAACTCATCATTAGTTAATCTGATCCATTTAGCAGTTCTTCCTGTTCCATCTGGTTCAATCTTCTTTTCATCCTTTAAGCATTTTAATGCTCTATTGATAGTAGATTCAGACTCATTAGGACAAACCTTCTTTATATCTTCCTTAGAGAATACTTCTCCAAGCTTTAATATAGCAGCTTTAACATTATCAAACTTAGTTAATGTTTTATCGAATTCTACATTTCTAGCCATGAAGTCTACTTCTTCATAACAATTAATGATTATTCTTAATACGATTTGGTTTAGATTTTCAGTTTTTGGATATCCTCTTTTCCAATCGAAACTAGCTAAATCTAAAGCAGCCTTTAATTCACGAATATTTTTATATAATTCTTCAAAAAATGATTTATATTTAAATACATAGAATTGACGATTTAATAATAATGTTTGAACGATTATTAGGGCAATAAAGTCATTGTGATGATCAAACATATCCATATTGATTATATCAACATAGAAGCTAACAATTGTTTGAACTGTTTCATAATGATATGTATTGATTGAATCAACATATAATTTAGCTAATTCATCCATTGCATCTCTAGCTGTAACAGTCTTCTCTTCAACAATTAAAGTATCAGTAACCTTAACTTTAGTTGTTTTGTATTTAACACTCTTAATTACATCCTTGAACACTTTATTTGCCATAGCTAATAAATCATTTGGCAAATATTTCTCATTTAGATAATTAGGGTCGTCACATCTTTCTTGTAAAATAGTAAAAACATTCTTTAAATTTCTAACTATTTTTTCATTATTATTTTTAGGTTCAGAATCGTTTTTAACGATTAGCTTTAATCTATTATCAGAAACATCTAAATTAAGTATTTTAGCGGCATAAACTGTATCTTTTTCAATTACTGATTTTGTTATGTTCTTTTTATTTTGTTTTAGCTTATTTGCATAATAAAAATCCTTACCACGATAAGTATATAATCTTGTTAAATCATATACTAAATCTTTTGGATATGTAATTCTTTTTAGATTTAACATACAGTTCATTTTATCACCACCAAAAATCATTTTTATTATAACAAATATAATGCTTTAAATCAATTTATAAAACTATTAAATTAATAAAAAAAAGAGTTAACAAAACATAGTTTTGAAAACTCTAATTTAAATCTACTTTGTATCCGAAGTATAAAATATAGATTCACCTATAAATTCTCTAATAATTGAGTTTGAAGGTATCCATTTTGATGTTATTGTTGGATAATAAGATAAGAACACACTTAATCTTTTAGCTGTTAAATAATTTGGAGAATTTTTAGGAACTTTATTAAGAATTGGAATAGCGAATTCTTTTAAAACACATAATTCATATGATAGTTCAGAATTGAATACAAAATCAGCGTTATTTTGGTTTGGATAAATCCACTTAAACTCACCATTTCTTACATCATTCCACATATTAAGTGTAGTTTCCGCTGAAGCTGATCTAAAATGATAATCTCTAACTAATCTTCTTATTAGTCTTAAATCAGAAATAGATATTGGTGTATGTCCATCAATTCTATATTGACCAAGTGGAGATATAAATATTTTAAATTTTGAATCATCATAAACTGATGGGGCTATCTTATCACTTAAACCATGAATTCCTTCAATGATTAATACTTGATTCTTTTCCAATCTAACAGGACCTACAAAAGATCTTGTTTTGGTAACGAAATCGAATTTAGGGAATTCAACACTTTTACCTTTAATTAATTTTGAAATAGTATCATCAAATAGCTTTAAATCTAAAGAATCTATACTTTCATAATCTGGTTTCCCAGCATCGGTTAATGGATAATTATCAGTCTTATAAAAATCATCCATAGAAATAGTAACTGGCAACAAGCCTCTACTTCTTAATTCTATTTTTAATCGATTTGCGAATGTTGTTTTACCACTTGAAGATGGGCCAGCGATACAAATCATTTTAATTCTATATGCATGTTCTTCAATTTGGTCACCTAAATGTGTTAATTGTTGAGCATGTCTAACTTCACATAGATTAATAAAATCTAACGCTTGACCTTTATTAACTATTTCATGTATCTTAGCAATAGTTTCAGATTTAGTAATATTTAACCATTTGTTCGCAGCAATCAACGCTGTTCTAAAGTTCTTTTCATCTTTAAATTCAGGTATTTGGCCACCACATTCATATCTAGGATATGAAATAGTAAAGCCTGGAGCGTATAAATTAAGAACATATTTATCTAAGTAACCTGTAGATGGAACCATCAATGTTAATAAATAATTCATGAAATCACCACATCGATATACAGGAACTTTATCTTCATCATCTAAATAATTTAGTAGATTTGATTTTTCATAAAAGCCAATACTGCTATAATATTCTTTCGCTTCTGAAACACTAATTTTATCATATACAAAAGGTATATCCTTCTTAATTAATGCTTGTAGTGCATTATTGATTTCAGTTAGATTTCTTTTATTGAATTGATGTCCTAAATCACTTACATTACAAAATATAGATCTTGATACACTATAATTAAATACAACTCTTGAATTTGGATATAGCTTTTTAATTACATAAATAATTAAATATCTTAATGAAGATTCATAAGCTACTGTAGATTCCTTTTGTGTTAAATCTAATAATTCTATAGTTGAATCTTTTGTAATTTTATAATGTAAATCTTTAATTCTTCCATTAATTCTACATAATATATATTTTTTTTCATTATCTTCAATTAAATCGATTACTTCTGTAGGATTTTTTATTTCAATTTCTTTTTTATTAATAACTACCTTCATAGAAATATCCTCCTATTTATTTAATTATATCATAGTTTTTTATTTATAAAAAAAGATTTTCATATTCTATCTCATATAAAACACTAGAAAATTTTGTATAAATTAGTCTAAATATTTATATTTAAAACTAGATTTATTGATGAAATGAACGTTATTTAATCATATTCATATAAATATGAAAAATGTGCCTATTTCTAGACACATTTTAATTTTAGATATCAATTTCTTCAGCTTCATCAACTAGATGAATTTTTCCTGATTCATAATCACTTTCTTGTGGTTCATCAGATTCTTCCTCTTCCTGAACTTCCTCTTCAGCATATTCAGGCTCTTCTTCAACCTCTTCGTAGACTACTTCTTCCTCAGATTGTTCATCTTGTTCTACTGTTTGTTGTTCACGCTTTAATTCTAATACTAGATCATCTGGATTTAAGAAATCTGCTAAATCAGAATCTAGATCGATATCAATAATATATTTAGGCTTTTCAGCTTGTTGTTGCTGAGCTTGAGCATTTTCAGATAATAATAATGCATTTTCATAAACATCATTATCAACTTCTTGTTCGTAGTCAAGAATTCTATTACCTAATCTAAATCTAGCTAAATTTACTTTTCTAAAATCATAAAATTTAGTTTTAGAATTCTTTGTGAATGAGAAAGATAAGAATTTTTTCTTTCTTTGACGTCCGATTGCTTTACCAATGATATCTTCTTTTCTAATAACATGATAAGCTTTTTCATTGTCTCCAGCGACATAAATATCGTCTTCCTTGAACTTGATTATTCTTCTAATATAATATTCATCATGATTCTTATATAGAACAATATCTTTCTTTTGAAGTCTTGATGGAGATCTAAAATGAACTATATCACCATTTTTAAATAATGGCTTATTAGTTGTATCATTATTAATCATTAAAGAACCTACTAGGCCATGTTCTACTCTATCAACAACCATTTCCATACCGTTAGGATTAAATTCATCCTCTTCCTTTTTTTCGTCTTCTTTTTGTTTTTCAGGAGTATCTACGGCAGATTCAATCATTTCTGATAATTCTTCTGGAAGTAAGTCCTCTTGACTTTCTTTTTTCTTAAATTTAGGCAATATAATCACCTACTTTCTATTTATATATTATAAATAATATTTAATAATATTTCAAGTTAGCTAATTAGTTATCAAAGTCATCGAATAAAGATATTTTAGTATATTTTATCTTTTTTTCTTCAGTTTGATTTGATTCATCAACCTTTTGTTCAATAGTTCCTTCAGGCTTTTTTACATTTTCTCTTTGTAAAATAGCATCTAATTCATCTAAGATAGATTGATTAGTTACTTGTTTAGCCTTAGGAGTAACAAGTGGCTTTTCATCAGCGATATCTACATCAATAGATTGATCTGAATTATTAGCTTGTGTAAATAAATCTGGTTCCTCTAAATAATCAGGTGAGACTGCCTCATCTGGTTTAGATGGTTCTTTAATATATACACCAATTAATTTATCGAAATCACCATTTTTATCGATTTGCTTACCAGCATCTGAAACATTATATTTTAAGCTGAAAGCTTCCATTTCATCATTACCATTATTATAAACTAAATATACTGGTACATTTTCTTTATATTGGTTAGGTGTAAGCTTACATGCATCAATAACATAATAAGGATTTGCCTTAACTTTTTTAATAATTTGAGTACCACTTCTAGCACGTTTAGTTAAAACAACTTCTTGTGTTTTCATTCTCTTGATTGTATCTCTTGATGTTACAACCACAAAATCGTCGTTTTTATTGCAGTAAATTGCACTGACAACATAATCCTTATCTTTTAGATTAATTGCCTTAATTCCACCTGCATTTGTACCATATAAGGATACATCAGTAGCTCTGAACTTCAAAGCTTCAGCGTTATGAGTAAATACCATAATTTCAAGTGGATCTTTAATCATATCGACTGATACTAATTCATCATCAGCTGCTAGCTTCATAGCTCTAACACTCTTTGTATATCTTAATAATACGAATTCAGATAATAAAGTTTGTTTGATTGCACCTTGTTTAGTAGTTAATAATAATGTTTCACCACTCATGAAATTATTAAGTGCATATACCTTAATGAATTTTTCATTTTGATTAGATTGAACTATTGAAGAAATAAATGATCCAACCTCTTTAAATTTATATTCAGGTATCTTATATACAGGTAAATAAATGAAATTACCACCTGATGTAAATATTAATAATGTATCTAATGTTGAAACTTCCTTTAAGAAAATGATTGTATCATTATCCTTAATACCATTAGCCTTAGATGAATTATATGATTTTAGGTTGGCACGCTTTAAATAACCATCACGAGTAACACAAACCATAGTTTGTTCTTTAGAAATCAATTCAGTTTCATCAATCTTAATATTAGATGATTCATCTCTAATTTCAGTCTTTCTTTCTGAAACTAAAACCTTATTCATTTCTTTTAATTCATTCTTAATAACTTTAAGTAATTCTTTTTCACTACCTAAAATCTTATTATATAATTCGATATTAGCAATCAATTCTTCATATTCTTTATGTAATTCTTCAATATCTTGATTACTTAATCTGTATAATTGCATTACAACGATAGCTTCAGCTTGTTTTTCTGTGAAATCAAACTTTGAAACTAAGTTTTCAATAGAGTTAGCTTTATTTTTAGATTGTCTGATTGTTTGAATTACTTCAGAAACAATATCATACATCTTAATAAAACCTTCAACTATATGTAATCTAGTTTTAGCTTTATTTAAATTGAAATTAGTTCTATTAGTAATAACATCCTTTTGATGCTCAATATAAGCATCTAGAATAGGTAATACACCTAATCTCATTGGCTTACGATTACAAATAGATACCATATTATAGTTTATATTAGTTTGTAAATCAGTATTCTTGAAATAATAATTAACTATAGTTTCAGCGTTAGCATCCTTTTTAAGATCAATTGCGATTCTTAAACCTTCTCTACCTGATTCATCTCTTACTTCAATAACATCAGGTACCTTACCATCCATTCTAAGCTGTTCCATCTTCTCAACAGTCTTACTCTTTAATGTATCATAAGGAATTTCGTCTATAACGATTCTAGGGGCACCATTTGACATTTCTTCAATATGGTACTTACTTCTTACTACAATTGTTCCAGAACCTGTTAAAAAGGCTTCTCTGATGCCATCCTTACCCATAATGATACCACCAGTAGGGAAATCTGGACCTGGCATAATTTCAAGTAACTCATCTAATGTTAAATTAGGATTGTCAATTCTCGCAATTGTTGCATTGACAACCTCATTAATATTATGAGTTGGAATATATGTTGCATAACCTGAAGAAATACCCATAGCACCATTTACAAGTAAATTAGGGAATTTTGCAGGTAATACAGTTGGTTCAACTTCCTCTTCATCGAAGTTAGGGATAAATGGAACTGTATTCTTATCAATATCCTCTAGTAAATATTCAGCATTTTTACTCATACGAGTTTCTGTATAACGCATAGCGGCAGGACCATCACCATCAATTGAACCATTATTACCATGCATATCAATTAATGTAACACCCATTTTCCAGCTTTGACTCATACGAACCATCGCATCATAAATTGATGAGTCACCATGAGGGTGATATTTACCCATAACTTCACCAACGATACGAGCTGATTTCTTATATTGACTATTCGCAGTAACCTTAAGAATATTCATACCATATAATATTCTTCTTTGAACTGGCTTTAAACCATCACGAATATCTGGAATAGCACGTTCTTGAATAATATATTTAGAATAACTACCAAATCTATCTCCAATAACATCCTCTAATAATGTTTCTTGGAATTTTTCATTCAAAAATATATCTAATTTTTTCTTTATAGATTGTTTTTCAGCCATATTACATATCCTCCTCTAATGTAAAGGATACATGGTTTTCTAACCAATCCCTTCTTCTGTTTGAATCATTACCCATTAATACTTCAATTTGTGATTCAGCTTCACCTAAATCATCAATATGAACTTGAATTAAAGTTCTAGTCTCAGGATTCATTGTTGTCTCCCATAATTGTTCGGCATTCATTTCACCTAATCCTTTGTATCTTTGGATTCTAGTTTGAGATTTAGTTTCATTTACAATACGATCTTTTTCTTCGTTTGTATATGCATATAAAATTTCTTCTTTTTTACCTAATTTAGTTATCTTAAATAGAGGTGGCTTAGCTATATAAATTCTTCCATCATCAATTAATGGCTTCATATATCTAAAGAAGAATGTTAATAACAATACTTGAATATGCGCACCATCGTCATCGGCATCGGTCATGATAATAATCTTTTTATAATTACATTTCTTTAAATCAAAATTAACCCCATAATCCGCACCAATTGTATAAATCATAGTTGCGATTTCTTCATTCTTAAGGGCAGAATCAGCATTAGCTTTTTCAGTATTTAAAACTTTACCTCTTAATGGTAAAATAGCTTGATATCTTCTATCTCTACCTTGCTTTGCAGAACCACCGGCAGAATCACCCTCAACTAGATATAATTCATTAATCTCTTTATTCTTTTCACTTGTTGGGGCAAGCTTAGCTGAAATATTCTTTTCGCCTTTATCCTTTTTATCCATACGAGCTTGTTCTCTTGCTTTTCTCGCAGCAGCTCTAGATTCAGCTTCCTTAATAGCCTTCTTAACAATTTGTTCAGCTAAATTCTTATTTTCAACTAAATAATAGCCAAGCTTTTCAGATAATACAGCATCAACAGCTTGTTTTGCTGAAGGTGTACCTAGTTTACCTTTAGTTTGTCCTTCAAATTCCAAAAGCTTTTCACCAATTCTTACAGATACAACAGATGTCATACCAGCTCTAATATCTGTACCTTCTAATTGATCCTTAGCTTTTATTAAATTATATTTATGTGCAAAATCATTGAATGCTTTAGTTAAAGCAGATTTAAAACCTGTTTCATGTGAACCACCATCACCTGTTTTAACATTATTAACAAATGATACGATTGTTTCACTATATGATTCAATAAATTGAAGTGCAACCTCAACTTCAATTTCTTCTGTTGTTTCAGGAACCTTATAAACACCCTCAAAATAAGCAACAGGATGAATTGGCTTTTTATCAGATGTCATAAATGCTACATATTCAGAAATACCATTTTCATAAACGAATGTTTCTTGTTTTTTACTTCTTTTATCATTTAAAACCATCTTTAAGTTCTTAATTAAAAATGCACTCTCACGAATTCTTGTTTTGATAGTTTCATATTGATAAACTGTAGTAGTAAAAATAGTTGGATCTGGTTTAAATGTAACTGTTGTACCAGTCTTTCTTGTATCACCTATTAATTCAATTGGTGAAACATCCTTACCACCATTTTCAAATCTCATTCTATGGATTTTACCATCACGATAGCTTGTTACAACCATATAGCTTGATAATGCATTAACAACAGACGCACCTACACCATGTAGACCACCTGTAGTCTTATAGCCATTACCACCGAATTTACCACCAGCATTAAGTTTTGTATATATTATTTCCATTGTATTTTTACCAGTTTGATGCATACCACAAGGTACACCTCTACCGTTATCTTCAACTGTAATGGAATTATCTTCATTAATAGTTACGATTATTTCTCTACCATAACCTGCCAAAGCCTCATCTATTGAGTTATCGACAATCTCCCAAACTAAATGATGTAATCCTCTTTCATCAGTAGAACCAATGTACATACCAGGACGTTTTCTAACATGCTCAAGGCCCTCAAGGACTGTTATGGATTCATCATTATATTCTTTATTTGCCACTTATAACACCGCCCTTTACAACACTATTTAATAATAACATAAATAAAGGCTTTATATCAAGAAATTACAAGTAATTTCATTAAATTTCTTTGACTTAAATTTAATTAAAATGTATAATGTTTTTGTATTTAAAAAGGAAAGTGATTTTTTGATGATAAATTCAGTAATTTTGACACTATCTGATACATTAAATGCAACATATTCTATTTTATTTTTAATACTAGCTTACCTTATTGGTTCAATACCATTTGGAATAGTAATTGGTAAAGGAATATGTCATATTGATATCAGAGAGCATGGTAGTAAAAATATAGGTTCTACTAACGCAATTAGAGTATTAGGAAAGAAAGTTGGATTCTTAGTATTCTTTATGGATGTATTTAAAGGAATAGTTGTTCTTCTAATCGTTAAGATTTTAGGTATGACAGGTGCTTGGGAATCTCCAATTGATCCAATCTTCTATGGTGTTGCAGCGATAATCGGACATTCATTCTCAATATTCTTAAAATTCAAAGGTGGAAAAGCGGTTGCTACAAGCTTAGGTGTTGTATTTGTAATTTCACCTTTAGCAGCTATTTTATGCTTAGTAGCATTCTATATTACTCTTAAGACAACTGGTTATGTATCTTTAGCATCTACATTCGCTACATTTACAGTTTTAATAACAGTATGGGTATTATATGGTTGTGGCTCAGAAGCTTCTAATTTCTTAGAATACTTTATTAATAAGCAAACACTTGCTACAGGTATATTAGTATCATTCATGGCTACATTAATAATTCTAAAGCATAGAAAGAATTATGTTAGATTATTAAATGGTACTGAAAACTCATTTAAGAAGAAAAAAGAAAATAACTAAAAATAAAAAGGATTTGTGAAAGTACAAATCCTTTTTTAGTCTATCTATAATTATTCTTCAACTATAGCATCAACTGGGCATACGCCTTGACATGCACCACAATCAATGCATGTATCTGCATCGATATGAGAAACGTCATCTACAGTGATTGCGCTAACTGGGCATTCACCTGCACAAGCACCGCAGCCGATACAAGTATCTTCTACTACTTTTCTTGGCATATTAAACTCCTCCTTATTATTCTAATTTTATTATAATTGTTGATTATTTATTTAGTCAAGACTAACATTTATAAAAAATAAAAAAATTACTAAATATATTGAATTTTTAGTATTAAATGTTGTAGAATAATACTAGTTTTTAAAAAAGAGAGGTTGTTTAAAATGGTTGATTGGTGGTATTTAATTATTTTAGGCGTTATAGGAATAGTAATTGGTTTTAT
>JAEEGL012158908.1_pt1 | contig 15234 bp, 10 predicted proteins | sample 9134231 | NCBI WGS metagenome assembly JAEEGL01 (sample SAMN16246548, study PRJNA631951) | gut metagenome | biome: gut microbiome; feature: rumen; material: fiber-attached | host: Bos | place: Iran: Karaj | collected 2018-10 | reverse complement strand
TTCAGAAAAACATATTACCTTTGCACCCGCAAACAAAAACATTGCTTCAGTAGCTCAGTTGGTTAGAGCACCTGACTGTTAATCAGGGGGTCGTTGGTTCAAGCCCATCCTGAAGCGCAAGCGAAAGCACTTGATTATTAAGGAGTTACGAGAAATCGCAACTCCTTTTTTCTTTTCTGTTTTCTTTCCATCTGAACAAATTTTGGTTATCTATTTACGTTTTTTTAAGTATCAACTATTCAAATATCATAGTGCCTAAGGATATCATGGGATTCATTTCAATTGGTATCACAGAGTGCTACTTCGATAAAGATTGGATTATTCATTCTTAATTTTTATCTATCACCAGTACACTCTCACGAAGTTTTCCTATTAACTTACTTTGTTGTGGGCTTGTTTTAATATCACGAGCTTTCCGAATCTCACGCACTTTAAAACCACTACTTTCCGCTATATCGCCAATTATGTAATCAACAGGAACTTCTATGCCAAAGTATGCCGAATTAGCCACATTAAAGTACACAACTCCTCCTGTACGCATCTTTCTTGAAAAAGACGCGAATAATTGTTCCATATCCTTAAAATATCCACAAATCATGTTAAGAATATCCGAGTTCCAACTCTTTGTAACGGAATTGTTCATTTCAGCAAGACAATACTTAAGACGTGGATTGTCTATTGGTTCAATGGATGGATACTTTACTTGGACGTGAGAACGGAGTGTACTCTTTCTGAGTTTTTGCAAATCTTCATGACTATTAACTAGTTGTAAAACTTTCAATTCCAACATATAAATGTCAGTATAATCACGTGAATTCAGATATGGAGGAGAAGTTATTATGAGATCTAATGATTCATCTGGAACCATATCAATACAACGACGAATGTCACCGTAAAAACATATTTCTGAATTATGTACTGTTTTTGGCTGAGAGGAAATTGTTCGTATATCCTCCGTAATAATAGTATCCAGTTTATCAAGAAAAAGTTGATGTACACTGAGTCTATCAATGATATGATTTTCCCAACCCTTCTTATAAGAAAGACACTTTCCATTTCGGAATAGGTTACTAGTCTGTAATATGATGGAAGAAAGTGCTACTGTAAACAGTTTCTTATACCGTTCATCGTCGACTTTTGTCCGAATAGCGTGACGAATATCAAGTATGCCATCTAGTGACGTATTATGAAAATTCCACTTCTTCTTACCATCTCTTTGTACAACTGTATCTCCAAAAGGTACGGATTCAAGTAAACGGATATTTGGACAAGGTGTCGATAACTCAGCAGCAACTTTATTCCTATAATGAATCAACGTCTCTTCATCATATGTTCGTTCAAGTTTAACCTTAGCAAGCAGGTGCATAAAAGGGCTTACCTCGAAACTATAGCACTTGATATTATGATTCTGTAATTCAACTGGAGTTGTACCACTACCACAAAAAGGTTCCAAGGCACACTGGGGTTCAAAGCTTAATTCATCTAAAATATCCTCTATAAACTCTTTCGAGTAACCCTCAACAAAGGGATACCACCTATGAACAAGAACATCCTTGTTCCTGTCAAAAACCATGATGGAGTTGTACTTCTCCGTACAATCTATGAGCGGATAGTCTCTCATTCGTATCACCTCTATCTAGGATTCTCGTTCTTCACTCTGAAATCTTTGAGTTTCACGAAACGATGAAAATGCTTTCTCATTTCCTCGGGTACATCATTTTCGCTGACTCCTGTACCAGTATCTGGCATATCTTCTTTCCGAGCATCAAACACGGCTAAATACCCTAACTTAATGTTCTGTTTTTCTTTTAATAGTTCATCTATATATTCAACCACTTGTTTCACAGCATTTGGCTTAATCCTAGGTGTTGCATTATATTGAGTTCCAGGCCTATTTCCGTCAGCATCGATACTCTCTCCTACCCACTTTATTTCAATAAAGTACATATCATTTCCTACTTCGTCAGTAAGTTCAATATCCAAGCGATCAAGGTTTTCTAATGTAACTTCTCTTGTTACAACCACTTTCATGTGCTGCTTGATATAGTTGCGTATGTCTTCTCTGAAAAGTTCCTCAGGTTTATTGTGCAACAAATGTTTATGATTATCCACATACTGATTCTCATTTTCCTGAGGTGCTGCCAAAGCGTGCAATGCACGCAATCCTGATTTGGGGACAAAGAACTTTAAGTAAGTATCCTGACGAGTCAAACTAATTCTATAATCATCTAATACCTCTGACAATTTATCAATAGTCTTCAGTTCCTCATAACTATTCTGTGCGTCACGTGTATAAAAAACACCATCACCATAGTCTTTGCCATCAATAAAGTAATTAACTGTTGCGTTAGGAGCCACATGAAACGCTACTATGTCATTTTCCGTTAAAGAGGCAAAATAGCGACGAGCATTATTATCACCTTTTGGGAAAGGATCGTTATTGCTATTCAGAATAGCTAAACTTGAATTCACCAAAACAGTCCTGTTCGTAAGAAAGTCTGTGTGTCTAAACAAATCCATCGCCTTTGAATTTGCATCTTGACATAACTGGGAAAGGTCTATTTTACTAATAAGAACAAGTCGAAAGTCGTGCTCATCTATCTTGCGTCGGCATTGAGTTAACAGAGATAATAAGCGCTGAAACGGCTCAGTCTCTTGCACCCCGTCACTGGTGCGCTGCATAATATCATGTTTCTTTTCATCAAGCAGACGCTTGAATTCCGGATTATCTGAAAATCTCATAGCATCTACTTTTTGTTAACAATCTGACTAAATAGATAATCAAAATACAAGCTAATGTATTCCTCCTTACTAATCGAAGATGTATTCTCTAAAGTCTCTTCAAAAGCTTTCTTAAAATCATTGAGTACCTTAAGTGTATCATTCTCAGGATTGGTATTAATCTCTGAACTTAGGTTAGACTTAACTGACTGTTCATACTGAGGATCATTAACTATGAAACTGAAGATTTTGTTCTCCCCATACTTGCTAAGAACTAGTAAAATAGTATCTATCCACTTTATCTTCTCATTAGGCATAGTATCTACCCCATCTATAGAATTCAGTCGAACATCCCCCTCTTTGTCACCTAACAGGCGCTGAGTTGTCAGAAGGAAAGTTAGACTTTTTTCCACCAAGTCTGAATAAGGCCCAAATAAGGAAACATTGAAATGATAAAAGCCAAATACATTCTCATCTGTATGATTAAATGAGTATAAAACCTTCATCATATATACCACCCTTTGCAATGAGTTATAGCTGATAGAATCCCAACCTATTCTCTTCGCATGGGCAATTATCGTCATCATGTCGGCATTGGCCAACATTAGTGCATCTTTTTCACTCATGTTATATTCTACTTTTTATTTCATTGTAAATATTTTGTATCTTCTCATTAGCACCTTGTATGGCAGACTTCTTAGCGATGTCAGGAAGCCCCACCATCGAAAATACTATATTGCCATCACTAGTCAAATAATTCACAAACGAACTATTATTGAGATTAGATGTTACTATAACAATATTCGGTTTCTTCAAGAAATGCAGAAAAACACCAGCTGCATTTTTTTCATAAGAGAGATCAAGACTACTATCAGGGGTCTCCACTATGTAAAATGAAGGCGTCTGGTAGAAAAATGTCAATATACTCATCCTGAAAGAGTGATCTATAAAAAAACGTTGAGACTCTGACAAAGACTCCTCTTGTCTTCTTACCTTTCCGTCTATGACCGGATAAAAACGCTTAAACTCTTCACCACCATACTTAGTATATTCCAAAGAACAAGGTACACCTAAAAAACGTTCAGCATAGCTTGCAAAAATTGAAGAAAACCGGGATACATTTGAAAGAATCTCTTCTTCTATTTTACTAGTAAGATCCAGTGCCTTTGCAGCGCATTCAACACTCTTTTTCTGAAACTCTTCTTTTTCAGTTGCTAGTTTATTACGTTCGTCATCCAAAGCCTGAAGTTTATCAGGTTCTGGCAAGGAGGCTCTCTTATATTCCAACTCGCGAAGTTGTTGTTGGAGTGTACGTCGTTGCAAATCTTTCTCACGAAAGTCTTTATCTAACAAAACCAAACTATCTTCTAAAGCGCGTATCTTTCTTTGTTTGTTGGCAATGCTTTGATAAAGATTCTTATGCTCAGCTGTTATCTCTTTGTATCTTGCAATCAAATCAACATTTGCAGATTGGTGAATATCATTTCCACACATAAAGCAATGGTTGGATGCTTCATCAACCTTTTCCAACAGGTTCTTTGCCTCATGGCTACACATTGGGCAAAGATGATTAATTTGGATGTTCTTAACAAAAACATCATATTGCGGATGAAGAGTTTCCCATAAAGAAGCGTTCATTTCCCGTTCCACATGCTTCTTTTCCTCATCAATCTTTGATGCATACATGCTACTCCGGTTAATTTCTCCCTGAAGTATAGACACTTCATTGTCTATTCCTTTTTGTTTGTCGCGAATAGTTACGAGTTCCTCGTTTATCAAATCAATTTGATTCTTTATAGCAACAATAATAACGGAAGGAGATTCAATATTTGTTTCACTTAAGTTTTTACTATTTAACTTTTCTATAAGTTTCGTAATTACACGCATGTCTTCAGAACGATGTCTTGACAAACTATCGTAATAACGGGCCTGACGTTGCATCTCCTGCCGCTCCAAATCCAGATTTGGCTCGTTAAAATATTTGTTGAAAAGTTCATTTTGAACATCTGTTCTTCCGTCTATACCCTCATTCCATAAAACCGTGCTATGGTTTTCTCCAAAGAATAAGATTTCATTGACAAAGAATATCAAATCATCGAATGTCAGATTGGAGAACTCAACAATTTTCTGCTCATATATATTTAATAAGTATTCTTCTTTTTCTCTTTCTTTCAACCCTTCAAAACGCTCCTCATCAATTATACGTCCATCCAACGCTTCTCCTTCTATAATAATTGAAAGCAAACAACCTGTATCCAAACTACGACACACTTCAAAACCAGTATCCTTTATTTTAAAACGTAACGTTACGGTTGCCTCATCTTCAACATGTATGGTATCATCCTTTCTGGCAGAGAAATAATCCGCCGGAAATAGCAGACGTTTTACAATAGCACGGTCTTTATAAGTTCGAGTTAAATCTCTTGCTTTTTTATACAACCCAATCAACCCAAATTTGATGATATTGACAAAAGTTGTCTTGCCCATGCCGTTACCACCCAAAATTAGATTGATACCTTTTACAAAGTCATAGGTATAGTCCAACCCGTTGGGATAAAGAGTATAATTCTTAATATTTATACTTAAAAGCTCTGGCAAATATATCTGTCTGCTCATTATTTCATTTAATATTTAATTTGCAAAAATAACAATTCTTTTTCAATACCATTGTATTCCTTTGCAATAATTGCGAATTATTAACAGTCTCAACCTCTGACCATATAGAAAAAAGATGTTATTACATCAATCCACTAAAACATGTTTTAGACCTTTACCCTCAGCGATAAGTTTTCTGGATTCGCTAAGGGTAATTTACTAAAGTTTCGCAAGTGATGGCGCACCTGCATAATTTAACATAAAATAGGAATAAAAATGGCTTTGAAGTTTGGTTAACTCACTGAAAATGAGTAATTTTACAATCGCCAAAAAGTAAAATTCAAACATCAAAGCCGTGAGCAAAGGTACAACAATTATTTCAGATTTGAGATGTTTATTCTCGTAATTAAGCAAAATCATAGAGTATCATAAGATGCTGCAAAATTACTAACTTTCTGTGAATCAACCAAATAACTATAAAGCAAATATCACAAAACATTACATTCTTTAACTGTTAATCAGGGGGTCGTTGGTTCAAGCCCATCCTGAAGCGCAAAAGAAAGAGTCTTATAGGTCAACGACTTACGAGACTCTTCTTTTTCTGACATTTCAAATTTGTACCCAATTTTAACAATTATAGCCAATCAAAAACAACCCCCTGCAGAATCATAAACCCAAAGATTCTGCAGAGATTTGATAATTTCATCCGTTGTCAAGTTCTAACGTTGACATGTTGGAACTGGAGTGGGCACTCAAAAAACCGAAGACATGCGCCGCACAGACTACGATGAAGAGGCCATGAGGCTACTGGATGCTATCGGCCAGAAACTCTAATCCCCGATTTGGGACACCCCATAGCTAAAATAGGAGATTTATCATTCTATGTGGTTTCTCAAACGCAGTAGTGCCTCTATGTAATAGTAGTCTGCATAGATGATGCTGGCATCAATCTCGGTTCCTGCGGGATGATGACCAGTGGAGTGCATAAGGAAGGCAACGTTCCGCTCACGACTCTGATATATATCGGAAGCCAAATCACGTAGCATGCTTTCTGCAGCAGCCCTATAATCTTTGCCTTTTTCAGCATCTACATATTGGCAGAGTTCTAACAAGGCACTGGCAACGACACAGGCTGTTGATGCATCCTTTGGGGCCTGCTGACCATGTGGATCGTCCATGTCCCAGATGGGAATCCAGTCGTTGCTGGTGTCGTGGAGTCGCTTCAGATAGATGTCCGTCACCTTCTGGGCATGGTCTAAGAAACGCTGTTGCTTGGTATAGCGATAAACCATCGTGTAGCCATAGATAGCCCATGACTGTCCACGACTCCACATCGACGAGTCGGCCAGTCCCTGATGGGTCACACCCTTGATGAAGTTGCCTGAAAGTGTGTCGTAGATGGCCACGTGGTAGCAGGAGCCGTCGGAGCGAAAGTGATAACGCATGGTGGTGTCTGCATGACTGATGGCGATGTCCTTCAAATGTTGTGAACCTCCATTCTCGCTTGCCCAAAAGAGCAGTTCGAGATTAATCATATTATCCATAATGGTGTTATGACCACCAAAGTCCTTGACATGGCGCGGCCAGGAGAGAATGGTACCTACCTTATTATTATATAAGGTGGCGAGAGTGTCAGCGGCAGCTAATGCAATACGCTTGTATTTATCATTGCCCGTAGCCTCATAGCCTTTCAGGAACGAGTTGATGACCAAGAATCCCAGATCATGGTCGTAAGCAGGTTTACTGCCAAGGAAAGACAACGCCTCTGTATATCCTTCGGCAGCCTTGCGTACGCGTTCATCTTTTGTATACGCGTAATCCATCCATAAGATGCCCGGCCAGAAACCGGAGCACCACTCCTGTTCGCTGGCCTTTCGACAGTTCCATGCAGTATCACCTTCTAAGATGTTGCGAGGTTCCATCGAATAGTCATAATTGCCTGTGCTGTCTTTCAGGGCCTCCAAGGCGCGATTCACCTGAGTCACACAATAGTTCAGTGCATTGTCTGCATCAAGTGCCGTTTGCTGCTGCTTTTGGCAGGCAGTCAAAAAGCAGAGCATAATACCGAATAGATACTTTTTCATATTTCAACTTTTCTATTCTATACGAATAAACGGAAATAAATACGTAATAGTTTGTGGATGATAAGATATTTTGCGTACATTTGCAAAAGAAATCGTATATTAAGGAAAAAGTGCATGAAAAGAATTGTTTTTAGTTTCCTTACAGCACTGTGCTCCATTAGTGTGATAGCGCAACAAGCCTACAAACTGGCTGGTCCCTACGAAGTGGTGGCTCGTGACGGCGAGTTCCGCAAGTCGAAGGCAGGCAGTGAGCGCGATATGTGGCAGGCTTGGCAGTCGGCTAAGGCTGGTGATAATGAAACGGCATTAACCATCGTTAATGCTTATGCTAAAACCCTCCAACGTTTCGACGGTCACGATGCGCCATTGTGCACTATACAAGCTTATTGGCTATTACGGAGTATGTCACTCCTAAATGAGAAAGGAGAAATGAGTAATGAGGAATATGCTGCCGCCAAGACTATGGTTCGTCGTGCTCTCCTTCCTGTTATCGATAAGTTCGAAGCTGATAGTCCTTATGCCAATGGCAACTGGGGACATATCGTCAACCGCTGTCGCATGGCTGCAGCCATCTTCTTAGGCGATAAAGAACTCTATCAACATTCAATCGACATCTATCTTCATACCAACGACAACGGTTCACTGCCCAATTATGTCAGCGAGACTGGTCAGTGTCAGGAGACGGGGCGCGACCAGGGACATGCGCAGTTAGGACTGGGTGCCATGTGTGAGATTTGCGAGATGGCTTGGCAGCAGGGCGACGACCTTTGGGGGGCTTTGGATAACCGTCTGATGAAAGGAATGGAATATACCGCTAAGTATAACCTCGGTTATGATGTACCTTTTGAAACATGGACTGATTGCACAGGTCTCTATAATGACTGGACGGAGCCCGGCGAGATGGGACGTGGCCGTATTCGTTGTATTTACGATATGCCTTATCAGCACTATGTGGGTCGTAAGGACTTGAAGATGCCTTATACCAAGAAGTTGCTCGACCTGCAGAAAAAGGCTGAGAAAAGAGGGGAAATCAAACGTAATCCAGAAGCCGACCAGTTTAGTGTGAAGGGTGTGAAGGAAGGTGTCAAGCTCCATTCCATTTACACTTATGGAGCTCCGAAGGGTGCTCCGCTGAAGGCTGACTATGATGTATATCTCCAGCCCCGTGGCAAGAAGGAGTGGACAAAGATAGACACGTATATGGCCAAGGTTCACAAAGGAGAAATCAGCTATTGCATTTTCGACTTCACGGGCGATGTTTTTGTCAAGGTGGTAAGCAAAAACAAAAAATTCAAGACGGCCCGTATCCGTCCTGACTACCGCGGCACCATTGCCGATGTTCAGAACGACTCTACCATCCAATTCTTGTTGTTCCAGCCAGAAAATGTCAGCGTGGAACTAGATGGCGACACTAGCAATAATATATTGGTATTTACCTCTAAACCGACTACCAGCAAGGAAGAAGCCGAGAAGGCTGCCAAGGCACAGGGCCGTGCCTTCCGTTACTATGCCCCCGGGCTTTATACGGAAGAGACTATCAAGGTGCCGTCGAATACTACGGTCTATCTCGACGGTGGCAGTTACTTCCTCGGTACCTTTGCTGTAGAGGATGCCGAGAATGTCAGCATCATTGGTCGTGGCATTGCCCGTCCACAGCGTGGCTATGAGGGTGCACATGTCTATCGTTCAAAGAACGTACTCATTGACGGCTTGGTAGTGAACACCTGTCCTATTGGTGAGAGCAGCAACATCACACTTCACGATGTGCGTTCTATTTCCCATCCGCAATGGGGCGATGGTCTGAACGTCTTTGGTGGATGCTCCGACATTCTTTACAATCGTGTGTTCTGCCGAAACTCTGACGACTGTACAACCGCTTATGCCACCCGCAAAGGCTTCAACGGCTCAGTGCGGAATGTCCGAATGACTAATTCTACTCTTTGGGCCGATGTGGCACATCCAATCATGATTGGTCTGCATGGCAATCCAGCCGTAGGCGATAGCATTGTCAATTTGAAGTACGACAACATTGACATTATCTGTCAAAATGAGAAACAGGTGGACTATCAGGGCTGTCTGGCCATCAACTGCGGTGACAATAACTATGTAAAGGATGTTACCTTTGACAATATCCGCATTGAAGGTATCCGTCTGGGTAGTATTACACAGGTCAAGGTCGGTTGGAATCAGAAATACTGTACGGCAGCAGGCGGTGGCGTAGAAAATGTTCTATTCCGTAATGTTCGGCTCTATGGTAACCAGCCAAATCTTTCCATCGTTACAGGCTACGATGCCGAGCACAAGGTAAAGAATATCACCTTTGAGGGCTTGAAGATTAATGGTCGTATTATCAGTGACGATATGCCTGGAAAACCCAAGTGGCATGCCACCAGCGACTATGTTCCCATGTTCGTCGGTTCACATGTTGAAAACTTGAAGTTCACGAAATAAAATGAAACAGATTCTATTACTTCTTACATCATCCTTCTTCCTTCTTCCTTCTTTGATGGCTCAGTCGCTGTCGTCGCCTGATGGAAAATACACGATGACTATTAATGATATGACCTATAGTGTTTCCTATAATAAGAAGGTCATCATCGAGAAAAGCCAGTTGGGTGTTGACATTGACAACCGCCTCTTTGAGTCGGCTCTTGCTATTCCGCGTGGTGAATACCAGAACTGGTGTAGTGATTTAGTACTGAAAGGGGAAGACCGTCTGTCTGTGGACACCATGTGGACTCCGCTCTATGGCGAGAATGCGCAAATACGCGACCAATATAACCAGCTGACACTTCATTACGAAAAAGGCTCGAATGGGCAAGGAACAGTATCTGAGGGCTATGATAAACGTAAGTACTATGCGATGGACATCATAGTCCGTGCCTATAACGAAGGCATTGCCTTCCGCTATCATTTCCCTGAGACTGCCAACAGCCTCTTCCTGCATATCACGGGTGAGCAGACCTCCTTCGCTTTCCCCGATGGTACAATGGCTTGGTATGAGGAGTGGGCGCAAGGTCCATACGACAAACGACCTTTGAAGGGTGATTGGTTCGAAAGCGAGCGCCCTCTGTTGTTACAAACTCCAGATGGAGTGTATGTAGCCCTGCTCGAAGCCGCCATGAAGGACTATACCCGTGGAAAGTTCCGTTTGAAGAAAGACAACGAGTTGCAAGTGGCTATGTACGATTGTGCTGACATCATCTCTCCCTACAATACTCCTTGGCGCGTCATCATAGCTGGTGAAAAGGCTGTTGACCTCATCAATCATAAGGACCTCATCCTCAATCTCAATGCGCCAGCCGATTCTTCACTCTTCACTCTTCACTCTTCACTTTCTTGGGTGAAACCTGGTAAGGCTTTCCGCGCTGGCAAGCTTACCAAGGAAGGCATCATGAAAAGCATCGACTATTGTGCCCAGTTTGGTTTTGACTACGTAGAACTGGATGCAGGTTGGTATGGTCCGGAGGGGAAGGTGGCGTCTGATGCAACGAAGGTTGCAGAAACCCGCGACTTCACCATGCCTGAGATTTGTCAGTATGCTAAGTCGAAGGGTGTCGGTGTTTGGGTATATGTCAACCAGCGAGCTCTTTATAATCAGTTAGACAAACTCCTTCCTTTATATCAGCAGTGGGGCATCAGCGGTATTAAGTTCGGTTTCGTGCATATTGGAAACCAACAATGGAGTACGTGGCTACATGATGCCATTGCCAAATGCGCCAAGTACCATATTATGATTGACATCCACGACGAATATCGTCCTACTGGGCTGAGTCGTACCTATCCTCATCTGCTGACGCAGGAAGGAATTATGGGTAACGAGGAAATGCCTGATGCCACGCATAATGTTATTTTGCCATTTACTCGCTACCTTTGCGGTCCTGGTGACTATACCCTGTGCTATTTTAATAGCCGTGTTAAGAATACCAAGGGACACCAGTTAGCGATGGCTGCCGTCTATTATTCTCCCCTACAGTTCTATTTCTGGTACGACAATCCCTTTGTGGATAAAGGCGAAGCTGAGCTCCAGTTCTGGAAAGACTGTCCCACGGTGTTCGATGAAAGCATTGCCCTCGATGGCGTTCCTGGCGAATATATTATTCAGGCTCGTCGTTCTGCTAACGAATGGTTCGTTGGTTGCATGACAAATACGGAAGGTCGTACCGTCACCATCCCTACCGATTTCCTACCCAAAGGTAAATATCAGGTAGAGATCTACAACGACGATCCAACGCTCAACACTCGTACCAAGGTCTCGGCAAAGACCGTCACGATAAAGGTTCCTGCCAAGAAACCTATTGAAATACAGCTACAGCCTAGTGGCGGTGCAGCTCTTCACTTTAAACCAGTTTCAAAATGAAAAAGCTGATTCTGTTTCTTACCTCTTCCCTCTTCCTTCTTCCATCGTTGAAGGCACAGAAGACCATTACCATTGCTAATCCGACGTCGGAACAGCGCTCTGAGTTGATAGCTATAAGTGCCGTACACTATGCCGATCCCACTATCGATCCGGCACGCCATCAGACTCAGATATATGTCGCTCTGCTCTTTCCCGACGAGGTGGTGACCATACGGCAGCAGGAGAAACATGCGCTCGGTATTTTGAAGAACTGCATTTCCGACCGTCGTTTCCACTATTTCTTTGGTGCAGCATGGAGCGAGTTTGATGTGAGTTCTCAAGCTGAATGGCAATTGCGCATCGAGGGTTTCATACAGGCTCGTAAGCATCCGTTACAGGTGACTGTTAAGTAAATAGATTTTCTATTCGTATATATAAGAAAACGGATATGAGGATTTTTTTTATAGCAATAATCCTGCACTGCGCCATTGCAACCTTTGGCCAGTATAGGTCACAGGTATGGTGTCCAGACCGCTCGGCCGAAGGACGCTTGCAAGGCAAGAATGGTGACGGCACTTACATTAATCCAGTGCTTTATGCAGACTACAGCGACCCTGACGTATGTGCTGTTGGTGAGGACTACTACCTGACGGCTTCGTCGTTCAACTGCATACCAGGTCTACCTATCCTGCATTCCAAAGACTTGGTGAATTGGGAGATTATTGGCTATGCCTTACAGGAGCAAGAGCCCAAAGAGATATTCACTAAACCTCAGCACGGCAAGGGTGTCTGGGCACCAGCTATCCGCTATCATAATGACTCGTTGTTTATCTATTGGGGCGACCCAGATCAGGGAATTTTTATGGTGAAGGCTAAAGACCCTGCTGGGGAGTGGAGTAAACCCGTTTGCGTGATCTCTGGCAAAGGAATGATAGATCCTTGCCCGTTGTGGGATGATGACGGTCGTTGCTATCTGGTGAATGGCTGGGCAAACTCGCGCTGTGGTTTCAACTCTGTGCTGAGTGTTCGTGAACTTTCTGCAGATGGAACCCGTGCCATCGGTCAACCTCGTATTGTGTTCGACGGCGGTCAAGTGAATCATACAAGCGAAGGTCCGAAGTTCTACAAGCGAGAGGATTACTACTGGATTATGAATCCTGCTGGTGGCGTGGCGATGGGTTGGCAGTTGGCCATGCGCAGCAAGTCACCCTACGGTCCATACGAGTGGAAACGTGTGATGTGGCAGGGAAGGACAGACATCAATGGTCCGCATCAGGGTGCCTGGGTGCATACTGCTCAGGGTGAGGACTGGTTCCTGCATTTCAACGATAAGGGAGCATACGGTCGTGTTGTCTATCTGCAACCCGTCGACTGGTCATCTGGTTGGCCGATGATGGGCAATCATGGTGAGCCCTATACCAAGTATCGCAAACCATTAACCATGAACCATAATCCAATAACCAACCCCCAGGAGAGTGATGAGTTCAATGATGGCTTGGGCCTCCAATGGCAATGGCACGCTAATTACCACCAGTTCTATGGCCAGCCCACTGCCGATGGCTGCTATCGTCTCTATACCATAGAACAGCCAAAAGATTTCCGCAGCCTTTGGGACGTTCCCAACCTGCTACTGCAAAAGCCTACCGCTCCCCGTTTTACGGCTACTGCCAAGGTACGTTTTGCCTCTAAGGAGGACGGACAGTATGGTGGTATGGTGATGATGGGTCGCGACTACAGTGCTTTGGTCATAATTCGTCAGGGCGATGCCTTCTTACTACAGCGTCATACCTGTATGGGCGCTGATGAATGCAGGACGGAGACACAGCAGACACTTTCCACCCTTCATTCTACTGAGCGTGATACTATTCCCTATGCGCCAGCCATCTATATGGATGTTTATCTGCGCATGACGGTGAGGGACGGCATCTGCACATATAGCTATAGCCTCGATGGTAAGCATTTCAAGCAAGCTGGTGAACCATTTAAGATGCGCGAAGGCAAATGGATTGGAGCCAAGTTCGGCTTTGTTGCTGAATGTAAGTCGTTAAAGTCAAGTCGTGGCTGGCTGGATATTGATTGGATTAGAATCACAAAATAAATACGATATGAGAACGCTTTTCTTGCTTCTTACATCTTACATCTTCCTTCTTCCATCTGCAACGGCCGTAGGTTGTAGCGGTATGTATCAGTACTCTGTGTCACTGACAGGTTTTGTTTCTGAAGAAACGGGTAAGACTCCTACTGCTTACCTTTGGATTCCAGACGGTTGCCAACAGGTCAAGGCCGTTATGCTAGCCCAGCAGAACATGACTGAGGAGATGCTGTATAAAATGCCATCGTTTCAAAAACGGATGCAGGAATTAGATGTCGCATTGGTATGGGTCGCTCCTTGGTTCTCTCGCAACTGGGAACCATCAACAGGATGTCAGCAGACTTTTGAGGAAATGATAGTTGGACTGGCAGGTCAGAGTGGACATAAAGAATTGGAACGAGTACCGATTATTCCTTTTGGCCATTCTGCCCAGGCTACCTTCCCTTGGAATTTCGCAGCATGGAACAACGACCGTACGCTTTGTATTATCTCTTTTCATGGTGATGCGCCGCGCACCAACCTCTGTGGCTATGGTACTGCCAATGTGGAGTGGGGTAGAACTCGCAACATCGATGGCATTCCAGGACTAATGATAGAGGGGGAATATGAGTGGTGGGAGGCCCGTGTACGCCCAGCCCTTGCTTTCCGTTTGATGTATCCCAATAGCTGCATCTCGTTCTTAGCGGATGCAGGCAGTGGCCATTTTGAAATCATGCCAGAAACAGCTGATTATATCGCCAAGTTCATAGAAATAGCGATGCAACAACGCTTGCAACCAGATGGTTGCCTTCGCAAGGTTAATCCAAAGGACGGGTGGTTGTCCTGCCGCTATAATCCAGATCTCCAACCAAATGATGGCGACGGAGCAACAGACGATATTTTCACTATAGCACAACGTCCAAAGCCTGCGGTATTCTCAGACTATAAAGGCGACATCCATGATGCTTTTTGGTATTTCGACAAGGAGATGGCGGAACTCACAGAGGCTCGCTATGCAGAGACCCGTGGCAAACAATTGCGTGACATTGGTGAAATCAAGACCCAATGGAGCGAAGATGCAAGATTGCTAACTGTCACCGCTCCCGCTGGTGTACATGTTGAGGTCATCTGTGGTCCGCTCCGTAAGGTTGAAGAGCGGCAGCAAATTATTCACTCTTCACTTTTCACTCTTCACTTTCAGGTCTATCCCTACGAATGTGGATTGGACAATCCTCGTCGTTCCTATACCGCTTGGCTCATTGCCATCCTTGATGGTGACAAGACCTACAAACGTGTTGTAAATCCTATAGAAATAATAATTCCTCATTAGAGTCATGAAACGTCTAACCCTCCTCCTTTTTTCCCTCAGTTTGTTGTCATCATTGAATGCCCAGAAGGTTTGTGAACCATTTGCTTTAAAGGAT
>JAEEGL010549598.1_pt1 | contig 15234 bp, 12 predicted proteins | sample 9134231 | NCBI WGS metagenome assembly JAEEGL01 (sample SAMN16246548, study PRJNA631951) | gut metagenome | biome: gut microbiome; feature: rumen; material: fiber-attached | host: Bos | place: Iran: Karaj | collected 2018-10 | reverse complement strand
TTGACATGCGAACAAAATTGTGATAAAATTTGCGTAACTAAAAGTAGTGAAGGAGTATTAAGAATGGAAGAAAAAAAGGCTACAGACAAGCAACTTAGGGTTTTAGCGTATGTTAAAGATCATATAAGAAAACATGGATATGCACCATCAGTTAGAGAGATTTGCCAAGCACTAGATTTAAGATCTACCTCTACAGTACATGGTTATTTGCAAAGGCTTCAAAAGAAAGGGCTTATCAAGAAAGATGCTCTTAAGCCTCGTACAATTCTTGTTACAGGTGATGAAGGAAGTCGTGGATACTACTCTTCAAAAGAAATGGTAGATGTACCTATAGTAGGTAGGGTTACAGCTGGGCAACCAATTTTAGCTGTTGAAAATATAGAAGATTCATTCCCACTACCAATCGATTTTGTAGGCAATTCAGATACATTTATGCTTAAAGTTAGAGGCGACAGTATGATAGAAGCAGGAATTCTCGATGGTGACTTAGTTCTTGTTAAAAAGCAAAATGCAGCAGAAAATGGCGATATAGTAGTTGCTCTTATTGAAGATGAAGCTACAGTCAAAACTTTCTTCAAAGAAAAAGACCATATCAGGTTACAACCGCAAAATAGCTTTATGCAGCCTATTATCGTTAAATCTTGTATTATTCTAGGAAAAGTTGCAGGGGTATTTAGAAAATTATAAAAAGAAGGCATTCGCCTTCTTTTTTTGTTGCAATTCTTCTCACGGTAATTTTTTTCTTTTTGGGGACACTCTTCCTAGAGCAAAAATTGTTTTGTATCGGCGACCATTAGTCGCCATTTTCATGGGAAGAGTGTCCCCAAAAAGAAAAAATCCAATTATTTCTTGGACATTTTGCAAATATAATACTATAATGATAGCGAATTTTATTACTAACAAAAAAGGAAGTGTTACTTTGGTAGATAAAACAGATGAAAGTTTAGATGAAGAAGTTTTTTGCGATGTTTGTGGAATGACTTATAAAGAATTTTTAGAAACAGGCATATTTGGTTGTGAGAACTGTTATAAAGTCTTTAAGGCTAGGACTGTTGCTCTCATAAAAGATAAAATTCAGAATTCTAGAGATGAAGTTAAAAAGACTAATAAAATCGAAACACCCAAAGCAGTAGCACCTAGTAAGCAAAAGATTAAAAAGAGAATTGCTGAGCTTGAAAAACTTCTTGAACTTTGTAAGCAATATAATGAAAAAGACAAAATCACAATAATTGAAGAAGAACTTAAAGAACTTAAAAAAATCGAAATAGAAAAATAGGAGAAAAAACGTGACGAACGAATACACAAAATTAGTACAGGAATCTATACAATATGCAAAAGAACTTGCTATCCATAAAAATAGTTTGTACATAGGGAGCGAACATCTTCTATATGGCATTTCCAAAGCAGAAAGCGGAATTGCATCAAAACTACTAAGAGATAGGGGCATCACATATTCACTTATAGAAAAAGTAATAGAAAAGAATCCTAAAAAGAGAAGTTCCAAAATAAAAACATCATCAAAATATAACGAAATTCTTGAGTCTGCCCAAGAAAGCAGTAAAAAACTTGGACTTAAGCAATATGGAACTGAATTTGTGTTACTTGGTATTATGAAGCAAACTGAAAGCGGAGCAATAAGTATCTTAAATCAACTATGCCCAGATTTTCAGGAATTGTTCAATAAACTACTTAAGATAATAAATGAAAGCTATGAAAATGATACAACAGTATCAAACGATACAGGAGCTTTAGCTTTATATGGAAGAAACTTAAATGAATTAGTTAAACAAGGAAAGATAGAAAAAATAATTGGTAAAGAACAAGTTTTATCTCGTGTTTTCCAGATTCTTGAAAGAAAAAGTAAAAATAATCCTTGTATCATAGGCGAGGCAGGAGTAGGAAAAACAGCGATTGTAGATGGAATAGCATATAACATTGTGAATAAAACTGCTCCTAAAGAATTTTTGGACACACAAATAATTGCATTAGATATTTCTAGCATGATTGCAGGAACAAAGTATAGAGGCGAATTTGAAGATCGTATTAAGCGTGTTATTGATGAAGTAAAAGAAAAATCTAATATAGTTTTATTTATTGATGAGCTTCATACTATCATTGGAGCTGGTTCTGGAGAGGGAAGTTTAGATGTAGCAAATATTTTAAAACCTAGTTTGGCAAGAGGAGAAATAAGACTTATAGGTGCTACAACTACAGAAGAATATAGAAAACGCATTGAAAAAGATGATGCACTTGCTAGAAGATTTCAAAAAGTAATTGTGGAAGAAGCTCCAGTCGAGGAGACAATCGATATTTTAAAAGGCTTAAGACCATCATATGAAAAATATCATAATGTTGTTATTGAAGATGAAATAATAGAATATATAGTTAAACTTTCCGGAAGATATATTAATTCTAGGTGTTTTCCAGACAAGGCAATAGATTTACTAGATGAAACATGTGCATATTGTAGATCGAAGAATTCGAAAAAAGAAAACAAAGAAGAAAATGGAACGAAAGACTTTGCAGATATAGTAAAAGATGTAGGTAAAAAATCTAAAACTTCAGCTATACATAGAGCTTATGTGATTACAGAAAAAGATGTATCAAAGGTGCTTTCAAATATAGTTAATATCCCAATTGAAGAAATTTCAAAAGATGATTTAACAAAGTTAAAAAATCTAGAGAAGAATTTGGCTAAAGAGATAATAGGTCAAGATGAAGCAATATCAGCACTTTCAAAAGCTGTTAAAAGAGGAAGAAGTGGTATAAAAGATCCTAATAAACCAATAGGAAGCTTTTTGTTCCTAGGACCAACAGGATGCGGAAAGACTGAAACATGTAAGGCTCTTGCAAAGTTAGTTTTCAATAGTGAAGATGATATCATCAAGTTTGATATGTCTGAATATATGGAAAAACATAGTGTTGCCAAGCTTATAGGCTCGCCTCCAGGCTACATAGGATACGAAGAGGGTGGTCAATTAACTGAAAGAGTGTTTAAAAAACCATATTCAATAATTCTTTTTGATGAAATTGAAAAGGCACATCCAGATATATACAACATTTTACTTCAAATCTTAGATGAAGGAATCCTTACGGACTCTAATGGAAGAAAGATTGATTTCAAAAACACAATCATTATTTTGACTTCAAATATTGGTGCAAAAGAGCTATTTGCCAATAAATCCCTAGGGTTTGCAAAGAACAATAGCAATGAACCAAAAGATGCCGTTAAGAAAAATGTAATGAGTGAAGTAAAGAAATCATTCAATCCAGAATTCATAAATAGACTAGATGATATCATAGTGTTTAATAAGCTTAAAGAGGCTGATATATCTAAGATTGCAGATATTTTAATAAATAGAACATTATCTAGAGTACAGTCTGTAGTTGAAGTAAATATTACAAAAGAACTAAAGGAAGAAATAATAAAAGAAGGATTTTCTGAAGAATATGGTGCAAGACCGCTAAAGAGAGCAATTCAAAATTTGATAGAAAATCCAATAGCCGATTTTATAATCGAAAACGGAACAAAGCAGAGAAGTGTTATTTCCCTAGACTATAAAAATAATGATGTAGTTTTAAAAAGTCAAAAATCTTGAACTCAAGTTGCCACAAGGGTTTCGCGAAACATAAATGTAATGTAAACGTAACGGTTGTGTAATTGCATTCCAACTTCTTTATGTTTAAAATGTAATTGTTAGACAAAAGAAAAATGAGGTGGGTAATATGGATTTTGAACTTAAGAACTTCGAAGAAAAAATTAATGATATAACAGAACAGTTTATGTCATTGTTGGATTCGAATAATGCCATCGAAAAAAAGGTGACAGATAAGTTTGAAAACACAGCTATTAACTTTGAAGAGAAATTGGAGGCTCCACAAACGCGTGGAGGATATGAAGTTAATTCTGATTATAGCAACAATTTTAAATTCGATGTAGATGGAATTCAAAATTCAAAAATTGGAGGCATTGCATTTGAAGACACAAATGCCACTCCAGCACATGCTATAAGTTTCGCTGATGTAAACAATGACGACCTAAATAAAAGGTTGGAAGAATTATTCAACGATAAGAAGGGATATTATGCCCCAACAGAACACGCTTCAATCGCATTTTCTGATTCAAATTTAGTAGCTATGAATAACAATTCATATAATGCAAATAATTATACGAATGAAAAAACTAACTCAGAAAATGAGAAGGAGGGTTATAATATGGCAAACTACGGTTTCACAGAAGGTGATGACAATTCTATCTTCAGTTTTGCTACAGTGCCACAAGAAAGAGCACTAGAGCCAAAAAGAAGTTTCTCTGATGTTCTATTTATGGATATCCCTTGGGATACAAAAATAGATGTTTGGGGAGGAATTAAATCTTTATTCACAACAGAAGTTAGATTTACTTTCTAAACTATGAATGAATAATAATTAAGGACGCAAAAGTTCAAAATGAGCTTTAAGCGTCCTTTTTCATTGTTTTTCTTTTTGGGGACACTCTTCCAAAAGCAAAAAATGTTTTGTAGTGGCGACCATTGGTCGCCATTTTTTCCATGGCAAGAGTGTCCCCAAAAGGAAAAACAGGGCCGAATTATGTTGATTTTCCATAAAATCGTGGTATAATACCTATACGATTTGCCAAAAGCAAGATCTTTGGTAAATCTAGGAGGTTTTTTAAAATGAATAAGATTGCTACTCTATGCGTATTAGCGGTAACTTACCTTGTTTTGTTTAGCTCAACTACATACGCTAGTCTTACAAAAGAGCAATCTGATGATGTTGCAGAGTTTGCAAAAACATTTATTAGTTTAGGAAACGAAAGAAGAGATGAAAATGGATATCCGCTTTTAGTTTATGCTTTGAGCAATAATTGGAATCAATGCATAGAGATTAGGAGAAGCGGTTATAATTCAGAACTTTATCACGTTAAAAATAATAGATATCATCAAAAGAACGGAAAATACTTAGATTTAGGCGAAAAATGGACTATGGACTGTGGTGACTTTTTGGCATATGTTTATCATACAACATTTGGCTTAGATTTGATGAACCATAGCGATGAAGATCCTTGGCACATCAAAGACATGTATGCAGATGCAAATAAGTACGCAAATAGCACTTACTTTGAATTTGTGTATAAAAATGTGCCAATTTCAAGTATTGATGAGTCAAAGCTTGAAAAAGGCGATTTGGTACTATATTTCGGTCCTAGAGACAACCACGGCTTATTATATGTAGGTGAGGGAATGCAGACGGCTCATGCTAGTAGAAATGCTATAAAATACAGCAAAAATCCACCTATTCTCGGCTTTGAGGTGGTTACACTTAATAAGTTTTATAAAACATCTACAAAAGTTAGTATAGTTAGAGTAAAAGACGGTATAATCCCAGAAAACGCTAGGGCTAACACCAAAATTACATGGCCTGATACAGGCGAGGAGCAGATTTTGGTTATTCATGAGGAAGACTATGCAGAAGCTGACTTTGAGGCACCTGATGAGACCATAATTAGTGGGGATAACATGCCAAATGTCCTTACAACCACAATGACTAGCGACGAAACGGCACTATTTTCAGTTCAAGAAGAAAATGTTGTTATATATATTGAAAAAGACATGTACACATGGATGACAGAAGGCCTTAGACGTTTTTACAAGCAAAATGAAGGTGAAATGGCCGAAAATGCATAATTTTGTTTTCTACGGAAACACGCACTTTGCGGGTTTCCGCCTTTTTTTGCTTGAAAATAGGCGCTTTTGTGGTATAATCTAATTATGTAACGTTAACATATTTCGAAAGATATGGTAAAGTTCGAAAGATAAAGTAGGAGGTGTTCCTATGAAAAAAACAATATTTCTAATCTTGATACTGGTAGTAGTTCAACTATGTTCTTTTTCCTTTGCTGCAATAACGGAACAACAAGGTGAGGACGTAGCTGAATTTGCGAAGAAGTTTATTGAAGAAGGAAATGCGAGACGAGATGAAAATGGATTTCCTCTTTTAACATATGGTTTAACAGGAAACTGGAATACTAACATTAAGATAAGATCCGGTGGATATAATGGAAAAATGTTTAACATGAGTAAGAATGGCTATTACATTAGAAATGGTAAGTACTTGAATCTAGGCGATAAATGGGTTATGGATTGTGGTACAACAGTTTTGTTCTTGCTTAAAAATACATTAGGACTTGAGTTATTAAATAGTCAGGGCGAGCCTTGGCATGTACAAGATATATATAATGATGCTGCAAGAGGCAAAAATAGCCAGTATTTCGATATGGTATATAAAAGTGTATCAGTAGGTAGGATAGACTATTCAAAGCTTAAAAAAGGTGATGTTATCGCATATATAACAAGTCATGGTAATCATGGAATGTTATATTTAGGTGATGGCTATATAGCACACGCCAATAGAGACATGATTAGAAGCTATGGAGACAATAAAATATCTGGATTCCAAGTTAATAAGCTAAATCGTTATTTCTTAGGCGGTACACAAGTAAGAGTAATGAGAATCAAAGATGGTATTATTCCTGAAGACTTGGTAGTAAATGGATTTGTAACATGGCCAGATACAGGAGAAAGAGTAGATTTACTAAATAGGCCAGTTCAAGTTGCTGAAGAAGTTGAAGCAGTAGATTCTATAACGATTGAGGACGAAGAAGAACCACTACTTATCGTTACAGATTTTAGAGCAGGTGCAGAATATGCAGTAAATGAAACAATGAGCACTAAAATAAAGAGTAATGCAAGTATTAAACAAGCACCAGGAAGGTTCCAAAAGCTTTGGGAACAATATGTTAAAGCACAATTAGAAACGAAAGAAACTTAATTATTAGTTGCATTTTATGTAAAGTTGAGGTATAATCCTCCTTGAAGTAATATTCAAGGAGGTTTTTTCTATGGACAAAAACAAGACCCCGGAACGGATTATCAATTATGAACCCATAGCAGAAAGCGCAAAAGTGAGCGTATTCGTGAAGCGGATAGGCGAGCAGATTCGCGTCCTGCAGATAGGAATCACCAATGGATCTGTCAATGACCCCGAAAAGGCAAAGAACTATGCCTCAAAGGCAGAACGTTTTCTGGTCAGCCCTGTAGTTGCAAGGTGCATTAAACCTGACAGGACCGTTCGTGAGCTGAAGAAACGGCTCAAGATTGAAACAGGACTGAGAAAGGAACTGGCTGAACTGCTCAACACATTGATTGATTGGAAGATTGACAACAAAATCATAGTTGCGCAGAATCATGCTCCTTTCAAAGCTGGAAAAGAAATTCCCACCGATACATATGTATCCAACCTGTTCCTGTATGATCAAAACCTGTTTGAAGTCTTTCTCACTAAGGCGGAAGCTGAGAGACTGCTTATTAACAAGCTGATTGGTCTTTTGGCAGATAGTCACTTCGTCCTGGAAACTGGATGCAAAAATGCCTGGAAAGTTTCTAACCTGAAAGCGGCAATAGCACTGTACCAGGAAGACATGGGTGACGAAAGAGTAGGAGATGACATTGCGCAGATTCTTCTGCTCCCGTACTTCAAGTATAAGCGGTTCACGGATTTGACGGTCGCCGAACTCAAAGAACGACTGGCAATACGGACCACTATACTGGACGGCATTACAGGATGGGTCAAACAGAAGCAGGATGCTGTCAACACGGCGTATGATAACTTTAAGAGCAAGAGCCCCGCGGAACGTCGGATGGATATATATGGACTGCTTCGGGTCTTTGACCAGTTGATTTTTCAAGCCAAGGAAGAAAAAAGGCGGGTCGAAGATGAGTATTCCTTATACCGTTTTGGGCAGGGACTGATCGAAAACGACATTTTTGATTCCCTGTACAAATAATTCAACAATCACACAATCCCAGTGGAGTGTACTCCGCTGGGATTGTTGCATTTTCAATTAAGTTTTCTTTACAATTATGTTAAATTGCTCTAATAGATATATTTGCTTGCTATACTTAAATTGGTTGAAGATGAGAGTCTTCCACAGATAGAACGAGGGAAATATAATAACTATTAATATTCCAAAAATAGTTACAAATTAACTTAGGTAACATACTTTTTAAGCATCAAGAAGTAAAAATGACTGCTCTTAGAGTAGACATAGAGGCGATACTTGAAAGCTTTATTTTTACTTATTTGAAAAATCTATAAGATGCTAAGTAAAAAGTAATCGTGGGAAACTTCCGGAAAGAAGTAGATTATCCAAAAAGATAAGGCATACTTCTAAAAGAGATGCAGAAGATGATAAAAGATAAAATAAGATATGGACTGTCTAACCCATATTTGCCTACCTCAAGCAATTTATTTTATCAAAAATCATAGTAGAAGCATACAAGAAAAGAAAGAAAAAGCCCTTAAAAAAGGCAAAAAGTCGGAAATCTTGTGAAGCCAACCATTAAACTTACAAAAGAAAAAACATAGTGTCCAAAACTATGGAAGAAAAAATTCTAAAACTTTATAAGTTTATAGAAAAAGCATGAGACATAAAAAATCAAAATGCAAATCTATGATGAAATTAAAAAGCAAATTAAAGATTAAGTAGAATGAGAAAAAGTAGAGTAAGTAAAGTGTGACGGCCGTCGAAGAATATCTTAGTGATGTTATAAAAAGTGCATTCTGCAAAAGGCGTAATGCTGATGCAGGGTGTAAGAGAGCTTAGAAGATCTGATGGCATCAACAATTTATGAAGATAAGCTATCTTTGCTTCCAAAGATGAATATAAATTTAGGCGCAACTTTCTATGATATAGAAACGAGCGCCTTTATTTTTTATAAAGATTATTCAAATCTTCCACAAATAACATCATAAATTGTATTGAAAAACTAGAAAAAACTCGTATAATAATCTTATGTGCCACTATAGCTCAGCTGGCAGAGTGCATCCTTGGTAAGGATGAGGTCACGGGTCCGACTCCCGTTAGTGGCTCCATAAATAATTAGAACTCTACTTTAAATTCGGAGTTCTTTTTTATAGAATAATTATTTTAAGGAGGAGTATATGAAAAAGGTATTATTAATTATAACAATGTTAGCACTTTTAATGATGATAGGTTGTAATAAAGATGAAAAAATTGAAAACAATAATTTAGTTGAAAATACTACTAATGAACAACCTGTTATAAATAATGATAATATTGATAACAATAATGATAATAAAAACGACAATGAAGAAGAGACTAAAGAAAAGAAAGTATTTTCTTTAGATGAAGAGACAGCAAACGAATATATAAAATTAATAGGAAAATATCTAGATGAATATCCAGATTATGAACAAAAATATGAATTAATATATTTTGATAATAATGACATTCCAGATTTGTTGATAGATTTAGGATCGATAGCTAATTTATTTGAATATGAAAGTGGAGAAATGAAAACGATAATTGATCGTTATAGCTATGGTACTCATGGAAGATGGCCTTGTTATTATGAGAAAAAGGGAGTCTTAACAGATTTCGCAACAGATGGCACAAATGGATGGGGAGTAGAGTATTATGAATTGGTAGATGGAAAGCTTGAATTGACATATTCAAGAAGTGGTAAAATTGAAGGAGAGGCGGAGCTTGTTGAAAATGGGAAACTTATTGCCGATATAGAAAACGATAGTTCTATTAGATTTTTAGATGACTTTAATAACTGTACATTATCAAATATTATTAACACAATTGATTCTTCAGTTATAAATGAAAGTTCAAAAATAACTAAATCAAGTATTGATAATATAATTGAATCTAGAGAATTCCAATCGGAAGATTTAAAGTATAGTTTTCCATTTTTGAAAATTGATAGTAATGATGTTGCTAAAATAAATTTAAAATTAAGACTTAAGGAAATAGGATTGTTTGAGGGAAATGGATTTTGGATTTCTGAAGTAAATTATAAGTATTCATATATTAATAGTGGCGATGTACTATCTTTAGTAGTTAATTATATTGATTCAGATTCACATGACATTACTCACAACGGTGCAGAAACATTTAATGTGGATGTTAAAACTGGTAAGTTGTTAAAAACATCAGAAATTTATTCACAAGATGATTTAAAAGATAAAATCATGAGAAACAAAGATGTTAAGAGCAGAATTGAGGGTTACCATGATGAAGAAGCAGGAGTATATGTACCAGATGAAATCGATGATATAAAAATATACGTGTTAAATAATGAATATCATGTAATTGTTGAATTATTTGGAACTCCAGGTTCAGGACATGGATACGCTGACATCATATTAGATCAAGAATAAAAATATTATTTACTGTAGTGGCGACCATCGGTCGCCACTTTTTGCATTCGTAGGGGCGACTATTAGTCGCCCTATTTTGTAGTGGCGACCATCGGTCGCCATTAATTGTTGAATTATCAATTTTAAATTGATACAATAAAAATGGTGATTCCAAAAAGGAGTGATGCAAATGAAAAAGAATAATATCATAATAGCAGCTGCAAGTTTTATTTTAGGAAGTGCAACAATAGTTGGAGCAAACCAAGCAATACAAGCAATGCAAAATACAGAAATAAAAGTAAGTCTAAATGGACAAGTACAAACTTTTAAAGATGAAACTACGGGAGAGGTACAATACCCTATTACATATCACGATAGAACATATTTACCACTTAGAAATGTTGCACAACTTGCGGGGGTGAATGTGGATTACGATCACGTTTCTAATACAGCAATTCTCAATTCAAAAATGACTATTGATGATTCTCCAACATTAAATAATAAAAAAGTATTTGCTATTGTTAACAAATATGAATGGTATAGTAATCAAGAAGAACAAGCTGTATATGCACTTTTAAATGATGGAACTGAATTTAAACTTTTTAATACTTATAATAGCTATGGCTATGGTGCATATGATCTTTTAGATAATACAATATACTTCTTGGATAAATCTAATTCAAAGGAAGTAAAATTATATTCGATTGATATAAATGACTCGTTAATTCCAAAAGAAATTTACAAATTTGATAGTAGAGCTTTTTTAGAGATTGATTATGATAATATTGAAATATATAATAATGCGATGTTTTATATAAGAAATTTTGCTTTATATAGACTAGATTTAGAAAAAAAAGAAAATACATTTATTGATAATATAGATAATATTAGTTTTGCCGTAAATAATTCTAATGGAAAGTTGTATTATACTGACAATAGCTATAATTTGATAGAAATGGATTTAAATTCAAATCTAAAAAATGTCGTTGTGGAAAATGCTTCAATAGATTATGTAGGAAAAGATGGAATAATATATACTACAGTTGAGCCATATGATGATCCCGTAGGAAATGGTATATTATATAATCATTGGAAGGGATATCTTGAATATTCAACATTACAAAAATATAAATTATATATTGATGGCACAAGTAGTTCAGGCTCATTGGATAATTTTGAATATAAAGACGGCTTTATAGTTATTAATGGTGATACGATTAGTTTTATTGATAAAGAAGGTAATATTCTTGAATTCTTAGAAGGAAAAGAGCCACAGAAAATTAAAGGTACTCCAACAAATCTTACACTTTTACCAAATAATAAAATTCTAATAAATTCTTATACTTATACGGAGTTGCATCCGGATGGAGCTAATTACTATTCTTATATAATAGATTTAGAAACAAAAGAAGTTTTAACAACAGATATAGAAAGCGATTATATATATGAAAAATTATTCTAAATTTTTTAAACAGTGTGCTTATATTAAAAATTTTAAAATAAGTTAATGAAGAATAGGGGAGATTTTTAATGACATTTGAAAGTCTATACGTAATTGGAATAATAATTGCAATTATAATAGCTTACTTGTACATAAGACGAAAAGGTGGTTCGAATAGTAAAGATAATGCAAACAATTCACAATCAAATAAGTTTGTAGCAGAACCAGGTCCATTTTCTGAAGCAGACTTAATTGAATTTGAAAAACAAATCAATTCAGCATGGGAAAATATGCATGACCCTAATTATACTCCTATGGCGCCTTTGTCTTTTCTTGGAGTTACTCCAAGTAATATATTATTTCCAAGTGCCATGGTAGACATTGTTAAAGATCCATATAGGGCAAAATGGTTTCTTACTGATCCGGTTAGAGATGAAATGGAACAAATGTCATATTTTTCTTTGAGTTACCTCGCTTATTGGTATTATGGGGCTAAAACACCAAAAAGCATCAATGATTTTCTTCATGAAAAAAATTATGTTATTGATGCTGCATATTGCAGAGATTTTTATCCAGTAAGAAAATGGAATTATAAAGTATAATAAAAAGGAGGCTATCTATGTTATTAGGTATTATTGTAATTGTGCTTGTGGGTGGTATAATTTACTACTATTATTCTTCTAAAATAGGAAAAAGTACAAATACTTCATCATCAGTAAAAAAACAGGAAGAACCAAATCCTTTTTCTGAAGAAGAGTTAGCAGAAGTAGAAAAAATGGTTACGCAAGCATATGAAAATATGCACAATGACGATTATAAGCCGTTATATCCATTGTCAAATCTTGGATTAACTATATCATCTATAATTCATCCAAAGATTCTTACCGATGTAATTAAAAGTACTCCGAAGGAAATAGGTGAGTGGTTTTATTCAGCTATAGATATTGCAAATAAAAAAGCATATTTTCGATTAAATCTTGAGGCGTATGCGTACTATGGTGCTAAGTTTCCACAAAAAATCTGGAATTATTTTGATGACCATGGATATCTTATGGACTTAAGTGATGCAAAAAGTATTTATAGATAATCAAATTTTGTATATTCGTAGGGGCGACTATTAGTCGCCCTATTTTGTAGCGGCGACCATTGGTCGCCAATAATTGTTGAATAATCAATTTTAAATTGATACAATAAAAATGGTGATTCCAAAAAGGAGCGATGCAAATGAAAAAAGATAATATCATAATAGCAGTTGCAAGTTTTATTTTAGGAAGTGCAACAATAGTTGGTGCAAACCAAGCTATACAAGCAATGCAAAATACAGAAATTAAAATTAGTCTGAATGGGGAAATTCAAACATTTAAAGATGAAACTACGGGAGAGGTACAATACCCTATAACTTTTCACAATAGAACATATTTACCACTTAGAAATATTGCTCAATTAAGTGAACTAGATGTAGATTACGACGCAAATAATAACGAAGCTAAGTTAGTTGGTTGCCAGGCTATAGATAGAGCAAGGCTAGGTGACGAAACTATTCTTTTGGTGTTTACTGGTGAAGGTGGCGTGTATGGTAGCAATGCTAAAGTTTTTATAGAAACAGGTTACACAGCACAGGAAATAGGATCTTTTTATGTGAATGGAGAATTTGGTGGTTATGAAATAATTGGAGATAAGATTTATACTGCTTGGCTTAATCATCCAAGATATGATAATAACGAAGGCGTTGCGATTGGCTATTATTATATAAAAGATTATAAATTATGTTTTAATGCATCGGTTAATCATTTAAAGGGAAAAGAATTTAAATACAATGACATGTATGGTTGCGTTATTATAGATTCAGCTAATAATGAAAATTTGCCTGGTTTTGGATATGAATTTGAAGAAAACGAAAAACTTAAAATACTTGACGCAAAATCATCATATGATACTGCGAAAAAGACAATTAGTTATGAGTTCAAAATAGAAAGAGCCAATCACGAGATAATAACTGTCACAAACGGATATGTTGTTCATGATGGTGTTATCGTGGATGAGATAGATACAGCAAATAATAGTGACTATTTAACTAGTATTAATAATGCATATTCAAATAATAAGTTTCAAATTATAGTTGATTGCTCAAAAGACTTTTTTAAATACGAGGAATGGAAAAATTGCGAAGCAATTTCTTTGAGTGGAGTACAAGCTTGGATAAATAAATATATTGAAGAGTCAAAAGAATATGCTCAAAATTACCCAGATGATAATTTTGTAATTTATTTTTCTGTTTCTGAGGATTATTTTTACATGGGTAGATTTAGATCAAAAGATAAAATGGATACACTTAAAGAAAAAATAACTACATTTATGAGATCTGATTATGCACACGAACCAATGTATGAAAAGTCTCCAAGATATGATTCTGAATGGGAATACAATATGGCAAAATCGGAAAATGATGTAGAATATAAAGTTTTTGCATCAGGTGCCATTAACGGGGTTGAATATGATTATAATACTGGAGAAGTAAAAACTATTTCCAGATTATATCCTGGAGAAACTTAGAAAAATATATAGCAAACTAGTAGTGGCGACCGTCGGTCGCCACTTTTTGTCGCGTGGAAAATTACCTAAATTGCTCCGTCCCCATATAGGGAATTTCCTAGGTGGGGACGGAGCAATTTAGGTAATTTTCAATGGAAAGAGTGTCCCCAAAATGAAAAAATTAGATTATGGTTGAAAAAGTCGCAAAATCGTGCTATATTACTGCAAAGTCAATCCTTTTTTGTTGATCAATTGTTATTGATAGATTCACACACTCGCAAATGGAGGCGACAAAGATGCTTAGAAAGAAGTTTTTCGTTTCTGGTCTGGTAAATGTTGAAAGTACACTCAAAATCAACAACTTTCCAATCAACTATTCCCCGATAGAATACCTGTTTGACGGAATTTCAACAAACGTATCTGGTGTCGGTTACAATGTTTCAAAGGCTTTGCGGACATTAGGCGATGAAGTACATATTCATACTGTTGCGGGAAACGATGCTTTAGGTAAAATCATCAACGTTCAACTGCAAGCTCATGATATTAATGCAGAAGGAGTGTATCATCTTCTTGATGCAACACCTCAGTCCATCATCATCTACGATGCAGAAGGCAAAAGAAAGATTTATTGCGACCTTAAAAAAGTTCAGGAAGCCACTTATCCAGTAGCATTCACTTATGATATTGATTATGATTTAGCGGTTCTTTGCAATGTCAATTTCTCCAGAAGCTTCTTTGATTTCTTTAAAGCAAGAAGAATTCCAATTGCAACAGATTGTCATGTACTTACGGACGTTGATTCTGAATATGATAAACAGTTTCTCGAAAACGCCAACATTATTTTTATGAGCAATGAAGGTATTAAAGGATATGAAAGAGAATTTTTAACCAAGTTGATTGATAGATATAATCAAGATGTGATTGTGATTGCAATGGGTGATAAAGGTGCAATGCTCTATGACCGACTTGAAAATTCTATTCATCATATTTCTGCTGTGACAACAAGACCAATCGTTAATACCATTGGAGCGGGA
>JAEEGL010008882.1_pt1 | contig 15234 bp, 17 predicted proteins | sample 9134231 | NCBI WGS metagenome assembly JAEEGL01 (sample SAMN16246548, study PRJNA631951) | gut metagenome | biome: gut microbiome; feature: rumen; material: fiber-attached | host: Bos | place: Iran: Karaj | collected 2018-10 | reverse complement strand
TTTGCGCAGCACATTTCTTTATGTCAAGCTCATTTTGCCCTAAAGGGCAAAACAAAGTGCAAGAAAAATCATAAAAGCTATTATTTTTCTTGCACTTTGACAACTCAGAAATGCCTTTAAAAAGCTCTATAAAGGCATTTTTGAGTTGTTGAGCAGACATTAATATAAAATTGTAGCGTTAAAGCTTTACAATCATTTAACATTAACGTCAGAAGGAGTACAAAATGAAGCAAAAAATCAAGGATATGAGCAAAGCGGATATTTTCTTCTTTGCTGTATTTGTCTTTTCAGCACTGCTCTTCTTCGGGAGGATATACACGATAATCATGTCCGTTCACGACGACATGAGAATCTATACTCTCGTCAGAAGCGGAGACCTCGTAAGCAATGCTGTCCACTCAGCCAAAAGCGGACGCATCACTCATCTGTGGAACCACGAGCTCCTCGGTTTCCCGTTCCTGCTGAATAAGGTATGGTTCTACAAGCTCGTCTCGTACAGCACTACTATCGCCGGAGTATGGGCAATGTGGCTCTTTGTCTACGAGCACATAGACAAGCACCTTTCATGGATATGTGCGGCACTTTATATGTCCCTCGCAAGCATTTCCGCAAACCATAACCTCTTTATCTCATATGCGTTCTGTCACCAGCTCCCGCTCGTGTTCATAATTCTCTCGCTCCATTTCTACCTGAAAGGCGTTGAGGAGAAAAAGACCAAGTACACGGTCATAAGCACGATACTGTTCCTGTTCTCATGCATGATATATGAGGCTTTCCTCCCCTATCTGCTTGTATTCGTACTCATGACAGCAAGAACAGGCAACAAGCAGAAGCTCCCCTTCGTGAATTATCTGTGGTACCTGTTCAAGACGGTTATCCCTCACACTATCACAGGAGTAATCTACTGCATCGTTTACTTCACATGGCAGCACTTCTACCCCAGCGACTACGAGGGAACTGCTCTCTACCTCGATGAGCCTATCACAAGCATTCAGGCTACTATCGAGTATTCAACGTCGTATATCCCGCTCCACGATGCAGGTCGTATCGCACGTATGTCAGCTCAGCCGCTCATGAATATCCTCGGAGCTGTTCCGCTCCTCGGCTGGGTGAAGAATATCCTCATCTGCACCGCATTCGTCATCTTCCTTGTAAAATACGCCGAGAAGGTCGACTTCAAGGGCTTCTTCCTCTCGTTTGTGGGAGCTGTGTTTATACCGAATATCCTCGTCAGCTTCAGCAAACAACACCTCGACGCCTACAAAAGAGGCGCTATACAGTACGTTTCTTCCTACTACAGCTATTCATTCATCATTATCATTCTCGCGATATTCGCCTGTCTGCTTTACCGCTTCCTCAAGGGTAAGAACTTCCGCATAATCGGTACCGTCTTCATGACTTCTATGCTGCTCGGATTATGCATCTGCGCTGACCTTTCGGTTACTTTCTGGAATAACTACTACACTCCCCTCACAAGAAGATACAAAAACTTCGACATTGCCGTTGCTACCGAGGAGGTCACAAACTGCGATTCCAACTGGCAGATATACGCTCCCGACAATATGGGTATCCACGCCGCCGAATCGTATACACTCGATTATATCGGCATATATGACGATACTCCCGCAGCTTCATATGTTCTGAAGGAAGACCAGCTCGTGACCGAAAAGCAGACACTCTGTATGCGCTCGGATAAGGACTACCTGCTCATGGCTTTCGGCGAAACCGATAAGAACCTCGCTGCGGACGAGCTAACTGTCGCATCTGTTCTGCCAATGAAGTTCGACGTTGTGCTCAAATCCACGACCGGCAAAGAAGAGACCATAAAGGGCGTATCCAACGGAGATGTGATAAAGCTCCCCGACGGCGAACGCATAGATATGCATACTCAAATCGCTGTTGAGAACTATTATTAAATTAAAATAAAAAAATATATAGAAAAGACTTGACAACTCTCATGCAACCTGATATAATATATATTGTTGATTGCAGAGAACATGGTTCACTGACTGGGTGTGGCGCAGTTGGTAGCGCGCTACCTTGGGGTGGTAGAGGCCGTGGGTTCAAGTCCCGTCACTCAGACCAGTTGCAATCAGCAACCCCATAAACTCCGTGGCAATAGCCGCGGAGTTTTTCTTTTTAATCAAAAAAATTTGTGATATCAAAACCTAATGAAAGTAGAATAAGAATAATCAAAATGGAAATAGCCAAAGAAAAAAGAATACAATATAGTAAAAACATAATTAAAACCCCATTTCAATAGAAATAATCATTTGTTCATCTATAATACAAAAAAGACAACATTCACCCCAATAATAAGGACAACTATTACATGGAAAAGGAATATAACAACCAAATTGCAAATAATTCATAAAGTACACATCCTATAAATCGCCGATTTTCAATAATTCAGTTGCAAGATACATCTGAGCGAGGTTGCTATGAACATATCGCTGAGTAGTAGTGATATCACTATGACCGAGCAGAGCCCGCAGCGTTTCAAGGTCTGCACCGGATTGAAGCATATACGTTGCATAGCTATGCCGAAGATTGTGCGGTGAATAATAAGGTAATTCCGGGTATTTTTCCTTCTGCTGCTCATAGTAGCGCTGAAACAGTCTGTTATACTGCCGGAGCTGAACCGGTGTTCCATCCGGATTCTTGAACAGAAAGCCCTCGGAGCTGTCAAGGCGGTATATCTTATCAAGCAGCTCGTTTGCTTTCCGATGCAGCGGAACGAGACGGTCTTTCCTACTCTTGGTCGTCAGGACTATCCTGTCACCGTAAGGAGTCTTCACAAGCGTCTGACACACGATGATAACATTTCGAGGACGGTCGATGTTCGACCATGTGAGAGCAAGCAACTCTCCCCTCCTCAAACCTGTCCACAAATCAAACTGAAACATTCGGCTCAGACGGTCATCTGCGTCAAAAAGCTGTTCTAAGTTTTCAACACGGAAACAGCTCACGGACTTTTTAACACGTTTCGGAGGTTTAACAAGCTCCGCAGGGTTACGGTCAAGATATCCGTTCAAGACAGCTTCACGCAGCACTCTTTTCAACAAAAAGTACGTCCGACGCTGCCGATCAGAGCTGTAGTCCTTTGTAGTTTTCACACAGAGTTGAATGTCTATCGGCTTGATATCAACAAGCTCCATTTCTGCGATGTGCTGAAAATGCTGCTTGTTGATGTAATAATAATCGCGGTAGCAATCGTAGGCTATCACGTCAACACAATACGCCTGATAAAACTTCTCAAACCATTCATTAAAAATCATAAATACCTTCTTTCGTTTTAAAAAATCCGCTTGAAAAGCTGTGCAGGATTTTTTAAAAGGCTTATTTTGTACACGCGGTTTAGTTAGGGGGTATTAATATATTCGCTTGAAAAGATTGGCAGAATATATTAATACCCGCCGTGGAATCGCTTACGCGATATAATTTAAAAAGTTATCATCTCTTTTTACTATCATAGAAGCCGTCAGAATCATCTCGATTCTCTGACTTATACTTCGATAGATAGTCTATGAGCGCAACGTAATCGAACGGCTTGCAGTCGTTATCATTCAAAAGCTTAATGTATTTCTGATTCATAACAGGCTTATTCGATTTGAGCTCACGCAAAAACTTTGGAAGTCCAAGGACTGAAAGAAGCGTATATATTGCGTTTCCGCAGTTCCTGTAGACATATCTCTCACACTTTGACATATTGTATTCAGTCTCGCAAGGAGTAAAAAGCTGTATAGCTTCTGCGTCATCAATGAAGTTACTCCACCACTTAGTTATCTTCCAGCGTGATTTGTTAGTGTCCGAACTTGACGGCTGCACAATGCGTATATAATTTGTTACTACACCGCGGAAGAGCTGACCGAGGTTCTCAGGCGTAAGCTGTTCCAAAAATGAAAACGCTCTCTCATTTCTGAGCATAATCTCAAATCTGACCCATGAATACCAATCATCATCACCGGGACGATATCCGCGCTCATATGCTTTATCATAGCAGCGGAAGCGAACGTCTGAGCTACGCGAACCCATGTCGACTGTTATTCCTACAAGTCCGGCATGAACATAAAAGCCGCAGCTTTCCTCAGAAAAGCGCGTTACAAAGCGCTTCATAGCTATATCCTTTGCAAATCGCTTGATAGGTATGAGCTCATCAAAACAGTCATATGCTACGTCAAGGCGCGTTATGTGGTAGTGTTCCGGTTCATTGACTATCTTATTGAACAGGAAGAAGAAATCAACGTCTGCGAACGTCTCGAAAGCTCGACAGCCTTTACCAGACATTTCAACCCATATATCCTGATTGACACCATGACCATAATGAATGGAGATTCCGCCGAAATAGAGGCGGTCAGCGTAGCCTTGAAAGCCGCGAGACTTTGTGAAAGTAACGTTCTCGAGCCCGAGGAACTCCACGATACTATCAATATCATGGACTTTGGAAGTGAACGACAGCCAGTCAATCAGAATTTTGTTTTCGTGAATTTCCACAAACAGCACGACCTTTCAGCGATATTCTGCCGGAAGCCTCCGGTATTGGTTGTAAGTTGTACCCCCCTATTAGCTGGCGGGGGTTACAAGAGCACGGAAAGGCTCAAAAAAATTGGAGATTTTCAACAAATCTCGGGAATAGCTTCGCCATAAGGCAAGTAATGGGTCAATACAGACCGGGAATCACCGGGGCGAATGTGCGCGTCGGGAAAGTCTGTACGATTAAATATAGCAAATACGCGCGCCCGCGAGAAAGCAAATACAAAAGGCGAAGCTGCTGCATTCGCTTATCTAATAAGGAAAAAAGCTATATAGGAGCGGGAAGTCTGCGCGAGGGTGCGGGGAGCCCCTACGGGGCAACCCCACACCACGAAACATTATATTTTCTTCCGCTTCTTGTACGCTTTCAACGTCTCCTTGCTGCCGTCCAGAGCGTCGGCGAGTTCTCCACGGTTGCGGAGTATCTCTTCATCGGAAATGAACTCAGTTCCGAGGAAGCCTTCTATCAGGGCTTTTGTATCATACAGTGCTCTGTACTGGTCTTTCTGAACATACGCCTTAGCCGAGCTAACACGCGGAACATACAGAGAATTCGACATATACGCTTCATACTCATCGACATCATAGACAAGAGCAGTCAGCATACGTGTAAATGGGTGCTTAGGACTTGCCGAACAGGTCGTTACAGTCGCGCTTATATCGCGTATCTGCTTATCGAGCAAATTATACCTTTGAACAGTGCCGAATATCATCATATTACGTTTTCGACACTGAACGAGATGCTGATACACAGGCTTTGGAACAGAGCGAACACCTGAGCTGAAATCACGAGAATTGAATATAGAGCCTATTTCATCTATCAACACAATTGTGTTATTCGGAGCTCTGAGGATATCCTCGGAAGTTTTCAACGTCAAAATCTCAGTCCATGCAGGGAAGTTTTTCAACTCAAGATTTGTCAACACATGGAGCTGAGGATACTTCTTGCAGAGCTCATAAGTTTCCAACACTGCAAGAGAGCTCTTGCCTTGTCCGAACTTGCCTGTAAACAGGTGAATTCCCCAACCATAAAAGCGATAGTATCTGCGGTAATACAGGTATGTACACCAATCATATACATGATAGTAAAGGAAAAACGGCAAAAGCTTTATCTTCTGGAACAATAACGATATCAGATACATTACTGACCTCCTCGGAGGAAGCCACGCATGACTGTGAACAGGTACTTCACGAACCAGATAAAGAATATCGAAGCCGCAAGAAATTGATATCCTATCATTGCGACTTCTTTCCACGTCTGAGGGTGCGCGGTAAGGTCACAGCCTAAACTATAGAACAGCTGATGTATTATGTTCATCTCTTCCATCTTCGAGAACCTCACTTTCATCAAGATCGGGAGCAGCTGCCTGCTCCTTTATAGATTTTTCAAACTCACGCTTCGAGAACTTCGGCTCTTTAGTCTCCTTAGGGTGGAACTTCTTAACGTCTATCCAGAAACGGACAACGGCTGCCAGAGAACCGAACAGCAGCGAGAGCAAATAACAACTCAATATTAAGAAAAACAGATCTTTCATTTCTTTCTCCTTCTACCGATGAGATACACAAGCAGCAGTATAACGCTTATACCAACTGCGATTCTCCAATCATCGACACGGTAAAAAATGCGAATTGGTAAGTAAATCACGAATCAAACAGCTCCTTTATTGAATAGGCTATTACAACGATTACAGAAATACCAAGGCTGGCAGCCATGAGAGTAAACGAGAACGGTCCAAACGTCAGGCGCGTATTCAGCACAAAAAACGTTTCTTCTAATACTTTACCGATTATTTCCATATACAACACCTCACGGAATCAAGTCCCACAGCAAACGGAATATAAAGACTACGATAACAGCACCAAAGAAGAAGTATATTACATTCTCAGAAAAGCCGTTTGCCATGATATCATCAAAAAAGCCGACAACGTGTCTACCAAGAGAAGTAGATTCACTGAATAACCCCAGAAACAAATCAAGAATCAGAGAAAAGAAAGCAGAAATCCATGAGAACAGCGTTTCAAAAATACCGCCGTCGCTCTCAGTGAAAGATTCTATAAATTCATCAAAAAATCCAGCTCTAATCATTTGAACACCCACTTAAAGAAAGCAACAATAACAATTGCAGTAACACCAAATGAGAATACAGAAACTACGGGACCGGGGAAATATCCGAGAACCGAGCTCACAAAATTAAAATATCCGGACAAAGTACCAGAAAGATTATCAAAAGAGCTCGACCCACTTGAAGAATAAGAACCGGGAACAACTATTCCATTAGGATTAAACTGGGTATTATACCAGGAGTTCTTGTCCTTAAAAAGGTTCTTAGAGTTATAGTCTACATTGCCGTTTCCTTCATCAACGGCATTATAGCCCCATTCATAGCTCAGACTATCGCCATAGGAGCCATAAGGATTGACGCCATTGGAAGTATCATTAGGATCATACTTAACGTCAGAGTAATGCAACATAGAAAAGTCAGATTGATAGACAACAGCCTTATCATCGCCCCATATTTGCTTATACTCAGAATAGGCAGCCTCTGAGGTTGCATGATAGACAAACATTCGTGAAGCGCAGTCGTAGTCGTTCCGGACAGCTTCGACTATACAAGTATACTCTTCATTCTCGACAAGTTTTATTTGACTGTAATTGAACAGAACAGCTATTGAACCTCCGGCGCCGACGTAATGCCATTCAGTCGATTTATTCTGCTTTTGGATATGTCCATTATACCAATCCTGAGAATTATTCAAGTTATTGGAGTAAACCCATTCATTAGAGTAATAAATGAAAACAGGATCATCATCGTATTTTTCATTTACGTGCTGAGCTCCAAGGTTGCCGCCTCGAGAGGAGCTGCGGTTCTTCTTCATGATATACATCTTGTACTGTATCGGAAAACGTGAGTTATTGACAACGGTCATTCTCATCTGAGATACCATAGACTTTGTACCGTCTCCATTATCGAGCATTCTGTCAACACTGCCGGAAAGACCAGGACGGAAGCGAACGTCAACCTTCAAAGTATTCCCGCCGGGGTGAAATACTCCGTCATAGAATGGGAAATCAGTCAAGTTAGAATCCTGATAATAAATGTGGCGGTTACCATCAACAAAATTAATATCAACAGACGGATTAAAAGTAGAAGAATGCTGAATATAAAAATCAAATTGACCAGTAGTTTTATCATATAATAAAGTTTCATTACCACTGATAGAATAAGTAAAATAATCTGAAGACGAAGAAGCTGAATCTATAGTAAAAGAAAAAGCAGACGATACAGAAAAAACAATATATCGTTCGTTTTCATACAATGGAATATCAGAATCAAATTGATAATAGTACAAACCAAAAGGATAAGAACGATCATCATAATAAGAACGTTCAAAAATAGAAACACAGAAAAAATAAAAAGGATGATTAAGATAATTAGAAGAAGAATGAGAAGAAATAACAGATTGAATATGATCGACATCACAAAAATCGGTAAGACCAGGTATTAAATCAGGATCATGAAGATATGAATCCATATCAACTTCGACCGCATGAGCTCCGAGCATTGGAACGCAGCTCAGGAGTAGCACAAAAACCGCCGGAATTATTGCAAGATATCTTTTGATTTTATGTTTCATATAAAAAACCCCCTGTCTGAGTATACAGACAGAGGGACAAAAAGGACATAGCGCAATGTGGCAGACTGCCCTCTGCCCTTATTTGTTAAGTTTTCAAGAACGTCTGCGCCGCGTAATCTTACGGAACAGAACCACTCCGGCTCCAACGAGCGAGAAGCCAATGGATACCATTGCAATAGAATTGCCGGTTATCATTGTCGTTGCCGAAGTAAAAATAGTAGAAACGTGTTCGAGTGCAGAAGATACAAGACTAACAGGAGTCTCATTATCTGCAATAAGTAAAGGATTCATATGTACCTCCTTAACGATGTGTGATCTTGCGGAACAGACCAACGCCAGCTGCAACAAGACCAAAGCCGATGAATACCATTGCAATATCGTTACTAGTTATCATAGTTGTTGCCTGAGTAAAGATAGTAGTAACCTCTGCAAGAGCACTTGTGATAGCTTCTGTCATGCTTACATCTCCTTTCTACAGATTTGAACAGCTTACTTAGCAGCTGTATCAGTCTTTTCAACAACACGAATCTCAGACGGAGACCCGAACTTGTCATAGTAGCAGCGAATCTCTTCGCCTATCAGAGAATCAAGGTCTTCGAGAGCCATTGGCTTGCCGAATATCTCCTTGACCTTAGCCACCTTTACTTTGAGTACTTCGGAAATCTGTCCAAGTGCATTGTCGTCGTCCTTGAGGCAGTGTATAAGGTAATTATGATAAGCTGTACCGTTATACTCGCCTTTCTTCTCCTGAATGCCGACCACTGTCATGAGAAAAACCTCCTATTAAATTATATTTATATCAACCGCCGGAGCGGAAGACATCATCATAATGGTTTTTATTAACATAGAAAATACAAGAATAATCATACTTTAAGTCGCGATTGAAAAGATGTGAAGAATGACAATCACAACGAAAATAAATATTGCGATACTTACAAGTTTCGCAGGTTCGTTTATCAACAGTATTGTCCTGCTCTGATGCTGAAGTATTTTCAACATCTACAGACTCGCCCTGATCGGCGGTATTAATATCTTCAACAAACGCATCATCGGGAACGGAATTAACGTCTATAAAATGAGATACATGAAAATCAGAAATATAAATGAACGAACAAATAGAGTATTTACCTGATTTATTCAAATAGGAAATACAAAGGCATTTATCACAGGTTCTCTTGAAAGTAAGAAAATCGGAAAGATTTTCAAGAACATAAGAAGAAGCTTCATTAAGATTAGTTGCATGAAATTCCTTAAAAACATGAAGAGTCTCAGCATAAAATAATACAAAAGTCATATTATCTACTCCTGCCACAAGTAAAATTTAATAGATGTTCCATTTTGGAACATCTATATTATATCGCAGTATGTAATAAAAATAAATAGGAAAATGTTCCAAAAAAGAACAGCATTATTTATACAAAAATGATAAAATAATAGAAAAGGAGAACACTATGTATTACGATAAACTGAAAGAAGCCAGAAAAAAAGCCGGATACTCACAAGAAGAGGTATCCGACATTATAAATACATCAAGAAGTAACATTTCAAAATATGAAACCGGAGCTCTCGAGCCCAATCTGGAAACATTAAGGAAGCTATGCGAGCTCTACAAAGTAAGTGCAGACTACATACTTGAAATTAAAAGGCAAGGTAACGAATAGGAGCAGAGAATGAATGAAGATTATTATAATGAAATTGATGAGCTCGAAATAGAACGAAGACAATTAGTAAATGAGGAACTATCAGAACGTATAGAACTGGAACATAACCTAAATACAATAGCAGGTTTTATAAAACTAAGTATGTATGCGCGGATTGGAATTTTAATCATTCTAATACTAATATTTGTATTCGGAATAATTAAAGTTCGATTATAGAACATTTTGGGGTGGTAGAGGCCGTGGGTTCAAGTCCCGTCACTCAGACCAGTTGCGATCAGCAACCCCATAAGCTCCGTGGCAATAGCCGCGGAGTTTTTTTATGCAAAAATCCAACCAGAACTTCACTCAGGAGGAAACTATGAAAAAATGGTATGACGAAGAATATGAATTCACTATTGAAGTGACCGGCTTCCTGCACAGCGATAAAACAGAAAGATACTGCCGCAACGGTGAGGAGATCGGCGACAAATATACCTGCACATACGGCTGTCCTGTCAATAAGGACGGATATGGGATATGCTCCAAAACAATGATGATGCTCTATCCTTTAATGGAAGCTGTTCGCAGCGGCGGAGACCTCGAAAACCTCGGCGGAGACAGCAAGTATTCCAAAACTGTAGTCTGTCCCGACGGCTGCGTGATATTCAGACTTACCGCGCGTCCCCTTGGAAACGAAAACTTCCATAAAGGCGGATTCTACGACTACCCCGACCAGACATGATAAAATGCCCCGAAGCAGCTTCTGACTGCCTCGGGGCTGAGTTTTTATATAAATGCCTGCTTTTTAAGCACTGATGTGATTATCTTTCCAAGCAGAGTAAGGTAGTTCATGTCCGATACCGACCACTTCTTGAAGCGGTCTATATAGCAGAACGAGACAAGTCCCTTTATCATGCTGTCTTCGGTCATGAGATACTGAACAGCACCGCCGATGTGCTCCTCTGTGAGCTGACGGAAGGCATTGTCCTCGCGTCCTTCGAGCTCGTTTACGTTGTCGATAGCAAATACACCGTCACCGTTGAAATGCTCCGTATAGCCGTCGCCGAAGAGATACTCAGCACTGCGCGATGCCGCATTTCCGCAGCTCAGGATAAGTCCCATGTCTTTGCCCGAAAAGACGCATATATCATCGAGCCCGAACACCGCACGTATCTGTTCGAGCAGGACTGAAATATCCGGTATCCTGCCGAAAACAAGGCTTTCAGCAAGTGCAGATGCAAACGCGAGCTTCTCGGAGGTGTCCTTCTGACCGCTGAGATATGCTATCCTGCTGCTCGGGTCCTTTTCTACGGGACCGTGTTTCTCGACATCATATATCACGTAGCGGTTCTGACCCTTCTGCTGAGCGATATACAGAGCCTTGTCCGCCTGCATGAAGAGTTCTTCATAGTTCTCGCTGTCCTTTGGATATGTCGAAACTCCCATAGAGCACGTAACACGAAAGTCCTCGAAGCGCTCGCCGAATGCGAGCTCGGTGTTAGTCCTTATGGCACGAAGAATACCGCGCAGGTCCTCCTCGTTGCGTGTATTCTCGAGAACTATCAGGAAGTCGCCGCCGCTGATACGTCCGGCAAATCCGCGGGTGCCTATCTGCTTCTTGACGATATTCGCAATGGTATAGATGACCTCATCTCCGAAGAGATGACCGTATCCGGTGTTTATATCCGTGAAATTGTCGATGTCGAGTATAACAAGGTTAACGTCATGTCCCGGCTTTGAGGCAAGGATATCCATAGCAAACGAAGTTACGGTACGCTTGTTAAGAAGTCCGGAGAGAGAATCCTTATTCGCCTCAAGTGCGAGATTGATGTCCTTAGCCTTCTGACGTGCATTTATAACGGAGATAAGTCCGCTCACCTTTCTCACATCGGGAGCGTCATACCGCGTTATGCCACGGAAAAGGCACATTTCCCTGTTCTTGCCGGCAGTCAGTATCGACGACTCGAATTCGTAATCAAAGCGGTAAACTCCGTTCTTGATGTCACGGCAGAGAGTATTGAAGGTCTCGATATACCTCGAAAGCACCCAACCGCTGTCCACTGCCTTTTTCTGCCACTTGTCGAGCTCCTCGTCCGCAAGGACTATCTCACGGCAGCAGTCGAACATATAAATGCGGATATGCCTTGTCTGGAAGCTGTACTCAAACGCAAGATCAGACATAAGGCTGAGGATATAGCGGTACTCGCTCAGGCGGCTCGTGCTCGCCTGAGACATTCCCTCCAGCGAAAAAACGTCGCTTAATTCGATAGAATAGAGCTCGGATTCTCCCCTTCCGGAAATAAGCCTAACGGAAGCAAGTATCCAGCGGAGCTCGCCGTTCACGCCTTTCATGCGTATGACAGTGCGAAGAGTAACTCCCGCAGTGACCTTATTTATGCACTCCTCGAGCCGGGGAAAATCCTGCTCGTCGATAGTTCGTCTTATTGAATATGTAACATCGTTTCCGAAATAGCTGAAAAACGCCTCATTGCCGGTCTGCGTGTGCAGACTTCTGTCGACGATGACGCTGCCGACGGAATAAAGCTGCTTTCCGGAAGATAAAAGATTCACGTCCAAATAGCTCACCTCACTATTATAATAAGTATAGCATAATACAGGCAAAATAGCAAGATTTAAATATTTCTCACTGTTCACAAAAAATTAACATTTATATAGGTGACTTTGACATGATACTGGTGTATAATTAAAGTGAATAATAATATCTCACAGGAGGCGCGGCTCGCTACGCCGCATCACGTCATGGAAAAGAAAGAATTCAAACGCTACATAGTCATCGCAGTTCTTGCGGTAGCAGTCTGCTTCATTGTGCAGAATTTCGCCGTATTCACCAAAGTGATCTCAGCCGCTCTCGGAGCGCTCTATCCCCTCGCCCTCGGAGCTGTAATGGCTTACATCATAAATATAATAATGAAATGGTACGAGGAACACTACTTCCCCAAAAAGGACACAAAATTCATCACGGCTTCACGCCGTCCGGTCGCGCTTGTGCTTTCGCTTCTCAGCGTCGCTGCGATCTGCGCACTGGTGCTGAATATCATCGTCCCTGAGATAATCAACGCCGTAAAGCTCATAAGTCTGAAGCTCCCGCCGCTCTTCAACGACGCGAAGGTGTTCATTCTCAAAAAGCTCGGCGAGTACCCAGAATTGCAGCAACAGGCAAGCGATCTCCTCAACGAGTTCGACTTCAAGGAGCTCGACTGGGCTTCCCTCACAGAAAAGCTTTCCGACTTCCTCAAAAACGGCGTATTCAGCTTCATCAGCTCGGCAGTCGGCTTCCTCGGAGCTATCGTCAGCACGACCACAAACTACGTTCTCGCGTTTATTTTCGCTATATATCTTCTCCTGCGCAAGCCTAAGCTCCAGAACGACCTCAACCGCGTTCAGCGCGCCTATTTCAGCGCGACCTTCAACCGCAAGTTCGCTCACGTATGCAGAACAGCTCACGAATGCTTCCGCAATTTCTTTGTCGGACAGTTCGTCGAGGCGATAATACTCGGCTCGCTCTGCTTCATCGGCATGAAGATACTCAAGCTCCCCTACGCCGCAATGAGCGGCACTCTTGTCGGAGTTACAGCTCTTATCCCGATAGTCGGAGCTTTCATCGGTGCCGGCGTGAGCGCTTTCATAATCATGACCGAAAACCCGATGCAGGCGCTTATCTTCATCATCTTCCTGATAATCCTTCAGCAGTTCGAGGGCAATATCATCTATCCGAAGGTAGTCGGCGATTCGATAGGTCTGCCGGGAATATGGGTCCTCGCGGCTGTAACGGTCGGAGGCGGACTTTTCGGCATCGTCGGAATGCTCATAGGAGTTCCCCTCGCGGCAACGATATACAAGCTCTCATTTGACGTTCTCGAAGCCCGCGAGAAAAAGCTTGGGATCTTCGTTCCGGCACCAGTCGAAAAAAAGCCAGAAAAAAAGATAAAGAAGCCGCGTGTAAAAAATCCTCCCAAAAGCGCCAAAAAGTGAGTAGTTGTCTAATTGACTAAAAAATAACATAATTAGTTTTCATATTTGAGCGAGTCCCAAGATTGACAATTTTTAATCAATGTGCTATTATAAGTATAGCAAATATTCAATAAAGGAGTCCTGATAGTATGTTACATTATCTCAAAGAATTTCCCAAAGAATGGGAAGGCTTTACCACAGGCAGATGGAGCAATACTTCTGTTAACGTCCGCGATTTCATCAAGAAGAATTATACCCCATATGACGGCGATGAAAGCTTCCTCGAAGGTCCTACAGAGGCTACAAAAAAGCTCTGGGAGCAGATACTCGACCTCTCTAAGCAGGAGCGCGAAGCAGGCGGCGTTCTCGACATGGACACCAAAATAATCTCGACTATTACTTCTCACGACGCAGGCTACCTCAATAAGGACCTCGAACAGATAGTTGGTCTTCAGACGGACAAGCCCTTCAAGCGCGCATTACAGCCCTTCGGCGGTATCCGCATGGCTCAGCAGGCTTGCAAGGAGTACGGCTATGAGGTCGACCCAAAAGTAGTTGAGATATTCACAAAATACAGAAAGACCCACAATCAGGGCGTTTTCGACGCTTACACCCCTGAGATGCGTCTTGCACGTCACTCCGCTATCCTCACCGGTCTCCCGGACGCTTACGGCAGAGGTCGTATCATCGGCGATTACCGCCGCGTTGCCCTCTACGGCATCGACATACTCATACAGGACAAAAAACACCAGATAGAGACCTCACTCGTGAGAATGACCTCCAAGAATATCCGTCTCCGCGAGGAGCTTGCCGAGCAGGTACGCGCTCTCGAGGAGCTGAAAAAGCTCGGTGACATCTACGGCTTCGACATCTCCAAACCCGCTTCAAACGCTAAGGAAGCCGTTCAGTGGCTGTATTTCGGCTACCTCGCAGCTGTCAAGGAGCAGAACGGCGCGGCTATGTCCCTCGGACGTACTTCTACATTCCTCGACATCTATATCCAGCGCGACCTCGAACGCGGTCTCATCACTGAGAAGCAGGCTCAGGAGCTTATCGACCACTTTATCATGAAGCTCCGTATCGTAAAATTTGCACGTACTCCCGAGTACAATTCTCTCTTCTCCGGCGACCCGACATGGATAACAGAGTCTATCGGAGGCGTTGATGTTGACGGTCACCACCTCGTTACAAAGAACAGCTTCCGCTATCTCCATACTCTCGAGAACCTCGGAACTGCTCCCGAGCCGAACATGACCGTCCTCTGGTCGACCAAGCTCCCCCGCAGCTTCAAGAGATACTGCGCTAAAATGTCTATCCAGACCTCATCTATCCAGTACGAGAACGATGACATGATGCGTGTTGTTCACGGTGATGACTACGCTATCGCCTGCTGTGTATCCTCGATGAGAGTCGGCAAGGAAATGCAGTTCTTCGGCGCAAGAGCTAACCTCGC
>JAEEGL016893753.1_pt1 | contig 15235 bp, 7 predicted proteins | sample 9134231 | NCBI WGS metagenome assembly JAEEGL01 (sample SAMN16246548, study PRJNA631951) | gut metagenome | biome: gut microbiome; feature: rumen; material: fiber-attached | host: Bos | place: Iran: Karaj | collected 2018-10 | reverse complement strand
GGGCGGCCTCTTCGCCCGAAGGGCTGGAAATCACCCTGGACGAAGCCGGATACGAGCACTTTACGGCGGACCTGGAACAGAGCGACGACAATCCGGACCTCTTCCGCATCAACCTTACCGAGTCCGGCGACGACAAGGCGCCGGCCGGCACGATCGAATCCTACAACTGTACCATCCGGGTCACCCCGCGCAGGAACCGCCCCGAGGTGACGGAGAGTTTCGTCATCAACCGCATCCATCTCGGATTCCGGGTCGAACTCAAGGCGCTCAAGGGCTTCCTCGTGGAGTTGGAGAGCACGCCCGACCACGACATCCTGCCGCCGCGCGGCTCCAGGCGGCGCAAAAAGCCGGCGGAGAGCCGCATCGACATGCAGCTGGTCGTCGTGGACGAACTCAAGGACAACAAGATCGGACCGGTGTCGATCAGCGAACTGGACGCCCCCCCGGAATTCAAGTTCGAGGACGACTTCACGAACAGCACCCTCTTCGTGGACAAGGAAAAGGGCGGCGGCAATTACGTCCCCACCACAGGCGAGCTGTACCTCTATGAGAACCTGTTCTTCCGCGATTTCGAAGGCAAGGACGTCCCGTCTCCCTGCGGACTGCTCCAATTCAAGTACGAGTACGTGGGCAATATGCCGGACGGTTCCTTCTGGGGCGTCATCCGCGCGACGAAGGGCTTCCTGGTACCGCCCAACCGCAGCCACGCCAAGGTTACGGTTAAGGTGAAGTGGCACGGACAGGAATTCAAGGAGGAGATGGTCGTCCCGCTCAACTCCCAGCCTTACCGGGATGTGGAGATTCCGCCCGGAAGCGACCCCATCCGGGCCTACGACAAATACCTGCAGGAAGACCTCAGACGCCAGGAGAACCTCATCGACCTGCGTCGCAAGATCGTGATGGACCGCCGTTTCGCGGAACTCCGGCCGCTGTTCTACAAGATTGCGGTGATGCTCGAGGGCCACGACAAGGTCTTCGGTTTCGACGACGCGGACTACGAGAACATCATGCACATCTTCAAGCAGTTCGCCAGCGGCGAGATCGGCACCTATTTCGCGGTCAAGCAGACCGTCTCGCCGGACGACGAGGACTTCGACGCCGCCATCGCCACCATCGCCGCGATGGACAGGTCCATTCCGGTCATCATCTGCCGCATCGGACTGGGCATCGTGACGGGCGGCCTCTCCGAGGTCGTCCTGACGCCGGTCAGCGCCCTCGCGGAGATGAAGGAATACGTGGACAAGGGCGGCGACAGCGTCTGGGGCGGGTTCGCCCAGGTCAGTCTGAAGATCATCGCGATGGAACTGCTTTTCGCCGGCCTCGGCAAGGGCTTCAGCAAGTTCAAGCAATGGCGCGCCGACCGGGCCACCAAACTCGAGAAGCTGGCGGCACAGACCAAGAAGCTCACCGAGAGTTCCAAGAAAGCCGCGGAGGCCACCCGGGTCAACAAGATCCTCGGGAACCGGCCCGCCTACAGCAGCGCCCCGAATGCCGACCAGATCGGCAACGCCGCCAAGAAAGTCAAGGACACCCTCAAGAATGCCAAGGAAATGGCGGACGACGCCACCGAGCAGGTCAAGAAACTGGCCGACAAGACGGCCCAGGGCGTTAAAGAAGCGGCCGACGATGTCGTGGAGGGCGTCGGGAAGAAAACCAAGTCGCTCATCACCTCCGAATTGCGGAAGAAGAGCGCCCAGGTTGCCCGCGAAGACGCCCAGAAGATCGTCAACGAGTTCAAACGAGTGATGAACAACCCCACGGCCACGCAGGAAGAGATGCGCCGTGCCACCCTCGCCCTGCAGGGCAACAAGACCGCGCAGAACCTCCTGCGTACCCAGCCCTCCGATATGCTCCGGGCCCATTTCAACGCCCAGATGCAGCAGATCTACAACGACCTGGATCCGGTGGTGATCAAGCGCCTGCAGGAGAAGATCAAAGTGAAGGGGAATCTCGTGGAGAATCCCGAAATCCGCGTTTTCAAGGGCGCGACGGGCAACGCCGGTGATGATCTGAAACTCGGCCGCAAGATCGGAGCCGACCGCGACGTCACCTACCAGATCAAGGGCAAAGATGGCAAATGGTACGACATCGGCGAGGAATTGATGGAAGACGCCTATAGCGAAGCCTTCAACGAGATGCAATACAAGTTCATCCCGGTCGACAAGGTCCAGCGTCTCAAGACCATCATCAAGGCCGACCAGGCCGTGGTACACGGGAAGTTCGGCCTTGAGTCCTACGGCGACGACCTCACCCGCATCATCGATCCGACCCGGCAGACGGAGAAGCTCGTCGATGCCGACCGCATCGCCGAGACCTATCTGTACAAATGCAAGGCATGGCTGGAGCGGGGGAAGCAAGCCCACGATACGGCCGAGCAGCTGCTCAAGTACGGCTATGAGGAAGAGGCCCTGCACGTGATCGGCTATGGAGAAGCCCTGATCGAAGAAGGTGTCCGCCAGAACGTCAAGCAGTTCAACCGCATCCTGATCCCCCGCATCGAAGCAGCCGCGAAAAAAGGCGCCAGCCTGGACTATACCCAGCTGATGGCCAAGATCCGCATTCTCGAGGGACTCGGCAATCCCCCGCCCCCGGGCGTCCCTTCCGTCACGCTGGAGCAGGCCCGGGCTGCGCTCGGCAGCAGGTTCGGCGCCACGCTGGAATCCGTGGTCGAGGAGTGCGCCGAGGCGGTGAAAGACGTAAATGCCTTGTTATAATCTGATTTTTCGTATATTAGCCGCAAATAACACTGATCGACAACCATGAAAAAGATTACCATGATCCTGACCGGCCTGCTGCTCTGCTGCGCGGTCCTGCTGGCACAACGTCCGGCGACATATGTATTCAAGGGCAGCGTCTCCGGCCTTCCCGGCTACGCCCCGGTCACCTGCACCATCAACAGCACCTCCGGTGACCTGACCATCACTTCCGACGGCAACGGCAGCAACGTGGACGGCTTCACCTGGAAAGGCAAGCTTCCGTCCGTCCGCGCCCAGGACATCACCTCCGCCGGCGCCGTGTGGACGGGCCAGCTCACCTCCTGGTCCGACATGACCTACAGGGTGGAGCAGAACCGTACCGTCCGGCAGGAACGCCTCACCAGCACCACGCGGGCCACGAACAACACCGCACCCATTCAGGGAATGACCTATGACGGCAAGAGCATCAAGCTGGAGATCCGCATCCCGTACAGGCTCCCGAGCCTGAACGACATCGTCGGCGTCCCCTTCACCGTCACGCTGGACCTCACGAGCAAGCAGACCGGTGAAACGCACACCTCCCGTTCTTCCAACGACTTTCCCAACACCGTGCCGATGCCCACCGGCACCGGGTCGGACGTGCACATCAACTACGAGAACGGCATCACGGTCGGTACCGTCGGCGGCGGGGGCGGCGGCAGCACCCCCACCCAGGCGCGCGCGGTACACGCCTCCGTCGCCGGCGTCGCGTTCGAAGTGGCGCCCGACTATTCCGTCAGAAGGGTGGACAACCTGGGCGGCGGCGAGAGCATCCGGGTTTCTTCCAAGTCCAACCCGAACGACTTCCTGTACGCGGAAGTCCAGAAGGAAGGCCTGTCCAATGTCCGCAACCTCAGCTCCGACCAGGTGGCCGACCTGCTCGCCGTCCGGGTTCAGTACCTGAACACCGTGATGCCGGGCGTCCGCATGACCGAAGAGCCGCAGATTTACTTTGACGACAATTCGGACGGCTATTACCACCAGCACGCCTATTCCTACGGGAAAGGGAAGGATTCCCAGGGCCGGAACGTCAGGACCTACACCGAAGCCACCCTGGTAAACAAGAAGATGATCACCGCCGGTTATGCGGTCGCGGCCGACTCGGATGAGCTCAACGGGCTCACGGACATCTATGCCGACGTCGTCTCCGCCGCCGCGGGCAAGTAAATCCCAGCCGCCCATGTCTTCCAACGAGGATTCCAGGAAAACGATTGCCAGCTGGTCCAGGCCCCGGCCGGCGGAGGAGCCGGCCGCCCCGGCGCCGCAACAGCCGCAACAGCCTTACTATCAGCAGCCACCGCAGCAGCCCCAGCAGCCGCAGTATCCCCAGCAGCCCTACTACCAGCAGCCGCCGCAAGCTCAGCCGCCGCAGCAACCCTACTACCAGCAGCCCCAGCCCCCGCAGTACCCGCAGCAACCCTACTACCAGCAGCCCCAGCCCCCGCAGTACCCGCAGCAGCCCTATCAGCAGGCTCCGCCGCAGTCGCAGGGTCCTATGACCGTCCGGCAGGCCCTGGAGAAGAGCAAACAGGACATCTTCGGCAAATATCTGCCCCAATCCGCACCGCCGGCGGCTCAGGCCCCGGCGCCCCCGCAGAAAAAAAAGCGGTCCGTGCTGGGCTGGATCGTAATCATCCTGATCGGCCTTGCCATCCTGGCGATGCAACTGGGCCTGTAAACACCCCCTCCCGCCATGAAACGTTTCCGCTTCCTGCTCTGCTGCTGCCTGCTGCTCGCCGCGGCAGGCGGAACGGTCTGCGCAAATGAGGGATACTGGGTGCTTGAGAGCACACAGACAAACAAAAGCGACGCCAAGGCCGACTTCGCCAACCGCAATTCCCTGATCTGGACAGTCCGTACGAACAGTGCCACCCACTTTTCCGGAGCCCGGATCGAATGGCCCACTCCGCCCGACAAGATCCGCTTCGGGGACGAGGCGGACCTGGCCTTCCAGTTCAGTGTCCTGGACAGGAACGGCTCGCCCGTCTTCCGCCCCGAGGAGCAGAATCCCGCCCACCTGGCCGGCGTTGTCGAAATCATCGCCGTCGAGGACCGCAGCAATCCGAGCCAGGGCTTCACCCTCGCCGACTACCCATTCCGCTGGGCTGCCGCATCCACCAGCGACGGAGTCGTCTCCCGGTATGCCTCCCAGGACATGCACATGGACGAATTCGTCCCCACCCGGGTATCCAGGCTGATTATCAAGATCGGAGCGTCACAGCCCGCCGTTGCCTCCGGAGGACGCCTCATGCCCGACGTTTTCGTGGGGCAGACCTACACCTACAAGTACGTCGGCGACGAGCCGGTCTATGACCGGAAGATCGGTCCCATCGAGGCCATCGGCGAATTCTTTTCCGACATCCCGCCCATGGTCATCCTGGGCCCCGTGGCCGTCATCGCCGGCGGCATCGTGGTCAGCCGCCTGCGCAAGAAGGGGAAGAAAGGCGGCAAGAAAGGGGACAAGGGTTCCGATCCGGATCCCGCCGACAAATCCCTCAGCCGCTACCAGATGGTCCTGTACAAGGAATTCGGCGACACCCTCCGGGTCGGCGACGATCCCAGGATCGTCGGGGCCCGCATCGAGGAGATCACGGGTGAGGGAAAACATATCGAACGACCGGACCTGACCGAAGCCATCCAGATCATCGAGGGACAGAACATTTCCCTGCTGGCCGTCGGCACGACCGGCAAATACCGTTGCGCCAAGATCCAGGTGCCGGAACCCGACCGCCAGGTAATCCCCGAAGAAGGCACCGTCACCTTCTCCTTCCACGGCCCGACCGGACTGCTCCGCAATCACGTCACCTTCAAGATAGAAGACAACAAGCGCATCTTCTTCTGCCAGGACAACGTCACTTATATCGCCGGACGGAAGAAGAAAGAAACCATCTGGTTCTATGTCGTCGGCCTGGGGAAAGACCTCACTTTCGAGGTCGAGATGAAAAACGACAAGAAACGGACTTTCTCCTTCTCCAAGGTCAAGCCGGACAAGGAGGGCTCCTGGAGTCTCGAACTGACCGACAACCTGACGGAAGAACAGGCCCGGGAGACGACACCCGGCCGCCTGGACAACTGTTATCTCAGCATCACGGCCAAGGAGCAGGTGAAGGACGGCGAGCGGACGGTCACGGACCAACTCCCCATCCACCGCTTCTACGAAGGCCTGCGCCTCGAAGTCGGGCACATCAAGGCCTATTCCGTCGTCAAGGGCACGGAAGGCATCTACCAGGAGGAGGAGCAGCCGACAGATTATGAAAAACCGCTGGCCTATGCCCACACCCGCCTGGACCTCACGCTTTTCGTCTGGGACGAAGACCGCAACAAGATTGCCAGTCCCGTTCCGGACAAGCTGGAAGTCAGTCTGACGGATGTGCCCGAATCACTCGAATGGTTCGGCAAGCGGGACAAGCGGATCGAAAACCCGGTCTCCGAACTGGGGTTCAAGATCGAAACGGGCTCTGCCTGGAAGACCACCCGGCGGGAGGGCATCCTGGACGTCCCCGTGAGCACCCAGACCTATGAGATCATCCCCTCCGCCGTCATGGTGCCACCCAATCGCTGCAAGGGCCACATCAAGGCGACCGCCCGGTATAAAGACCGGGAATTCGACGCGCAGCAGACCTCGATGGTCATTTCGATGCCGATGCGCTACACGGGCAACGAGGGCGAGCTGAGCGACCTGATCCGCTTCGACGAGCAGGTCAAGGAGCGGATTACCTATATGCGCAACAAGTTGCTTTCCTCGGTGCATTCGCCCCAGTTCGCAGCCCTGATCTACAAATGCGACATGATGCTCGCATCCTTCGACAAGCGCTTCGGCTATTACATGCCGGAGTTCCACCTGACGAAGAGTCTCTACCTTCGCATCATGTGCGGCGAAATCGGTCCCATCTACACCGCGGAAAATGCTTATGTCTGGGAGGAGTGTGACTTCGGGGACGGCTTCAATATGTGCATGGCCGCCTTCGCGGAACGGGAGCCCAAGACCCTGCTGGGCCGGCTGATGCTCGGAATCTGCACCCTAGGCTGGTCGGAAACACTCTATTATACGCCGAAATCTTTCCTGCTCGAATGCCAGAAAGCGTCCTACAACGAAAACAGCACCGTCCTGGACGATTTCCTGGTCGGCGCCAAGTTCGCGTACTTTGAAGCGTGCCAGAACTGGGCCGGGCAGAAAGCGATGGGCTATGGAATGGGCAAACTCTCGACCACCCAGGTCGGACAGGCGCTTGCCGAGACAGCCGACCTTGTCAGGAAGGACCTGAAAGCCATCGAGAAGAGTCTCTGCAACAGCTATTCCGCCATCGGTTATGCCGCCCGCTTCGCCCGCGCCGGCAAGAAGGTCCTCCAATGGAGGATCGACGGGCGCATACGCGGAAAGGGAAAACTCCTGAAAGGCAAAGAACTGCTGGATACTTCCCCGGAACTTCAGGAACTTCGCAAACTCGCCCAGGAAGCCCAGGAAGCGGCCGAACTCAAAGTCAAGCGCTTCATCGAAGCCTGCAACAAGGCCGACGTCTCACCGGAAGAGCTCAAGAGCCTGGTGCTCTCCATCCAGTGCGACCGCTACGCCAAGAATTACCTCAATTCCACCAAGGTCATCGACAAGTACCGCTACCGCTTCACCATGGAGAACACGATTCTCCACGCCGACGTGAAGAAGTCGCTCAAGCAGAAGATCGCCAAGGACTTCGGCGTGCACGAGTCGGAAATCACCTTCTTCGAAGCCACGGGCAACAGCACCAACGTCAACGCCGTCAACTGCAAGAAGATCGGCATGGACCACGACTATACCATCCGGGTCCAGGGACAGGACCTGCCCGAAGAGCTGGCCAGCCGCTACTGGAACGACGAATACTGCTTCCAGGCCACCGGCGACAGGAACTTCTCGCCCTGGGACGCCGACAAACTGGGCTTCCAGGCCGAGCAGACCGCCGTCTCCTACGACGGGTCGGAGTCCTTCCGCTCCGATGTAGGCAAGGTGGTTGACCCCAAGGGTACGGCCGCGCAGCAATTCGACAACGCGCAACTGGTCGAAGACGTCCAGATCCATAAGGTCAAGGAGCCGCTCGACCACTTCGAACGCTGCATGAAAGAAGCGGCCGAAGCCGTGGATCCCGAATGGGCAAAGGCTTATCGAAAGGAAGCGCTCAGCCATCTGCGCGAAGCCGGACGGCAGTTCCCGAAAGGTATGGACCGCACGTTGGAAGAGAAGCTCAAGATCTTGGAAACCAATGGCTTGACTGACAGGATTGATATCAAGAAAGTCGAAGCCGCCTATGAACTGCGCGGGCGTATCGACGATATGCTTGAGACCACCGTCGAAGGCGACAGCAAGGCGCTCATCGAGTTCTACGCTTCTTTCAAGGCCGAAGGGAAAGACCTCGCCAAAGAGGCTACCGAAGCCTTCACGCTCATCACGGAGGTGGACAACCTCATCGGCATAGAGCCTGCGCCTTCCATCGAGATCTTCCCCAAGGAAGTGGACTTGAACACGACCATACGCCGCACCGCCCAAGATGCGATGGAAGGAGAAAAGGACCTGTATTGACAACACGCGGACCGACATGAAAAAGTTTGTCTCCCCCCTTCCCGGACTCCGCATCCTGCTGACCGTCCTCCTCGTCCTGCTGGCCTGCCAGCCAGGCCGGGCCAACGACGGCTACTGGGTCCTGGATAAAGCGTCCTCGACGGGAGGAGGAGGGAGCAAAGTTTTCCAGTTCAAGGTCACAAAAACCTCCGCGACCGTCGTCTCCACCGGCTCGGCCAACGGCACGACCTTCACCTGGCCGGACCTGCCTGAGAAGATCAAGTTCGGGGATGAGGCGAAGCTGGGTTTCCCGGTCCAGATCAACTGCCCCGACCCCGCCACGGCCAGGTTGATCCAACGGGCGAAGATGATGAGCCTGACCGTTACGGTATCCATGTGGGACCCTTATGAATGCCGGGACTATACGACCCTTAACAACCCCTTCCAATGGCGCACGGAGGTGACCGGGAGCGGAACCGTCTCGCGCCTGCCGAACGTGGACATGCACGAGGAACTCTTCACCCCCACTTCCGAATCCACCCTGACCATTTCGGTGGTGGCCAGCCTGAACACCCCGATCACCGTGGACGGGAAAGCCGTTTCGGGGCTCAGCGGAGGCCGGACATATGTTTATAAATATGTCGGGGACAAGCCCATTTACGGTATTGAGACGGAGGGAACCGACAAGCCCGGCGAATTCGGAAAAACCGAGATCCCGCCCGCCCTCTTCTGGATCGGCGGCGCCGTAGTCGGCATCATCGGCGTAAACCAGATCCGGAAGAACCGGAAAAAGAACAAAAAAGGCGGCCGGGATCCCGAGCCGGAGGAAGAAGAGCCGAAAAAGAATCCCAGCACCTTCCGGATGATCCTTTATAAAGAGTTCGGCGACACGCTCTATGCCGGAGGCGAGCCCAAGGTCGTCGGTGCCCGCATCGAGGAACAGACCCGGGACGGACGGCGGATAGACCGGGCGGACCTCTCCCGCATGATACGCATTGTCGAGGGCCGGAACATCCAGCTGCTTTCCACCGGCTTCAACGGCAGATACCAGTGCGGGACCATCCAGGTTCCGGAACCCAAGCAGGCGGACATCCCCGCCAAGGGCAGCGTCATCTTCCATTTCGAAACCCCCACCGGCATCCTGCAGAACGAAGTCGTTTTCTTCATCGAAGACAACAAGAAGATCCTCTTCACCCAGGACAACATCACCTTCGTGGCCGGGCAAAACAACACGGAAACGGTCTACTTCTATGTGCTCGGGCTCGGCAAGGACCCCGTTTTCGAGGTCAGTCTGGAGAATGACGAAAAGCAGACCTTCGCCATCACTTCCCACGTGCGGCCCGACAAGGAAGGGTCCTGGAGCGTGGACCTGAAGGACTGCCTGACCGACATTCCCGAACAGATGGCCGGAAACATGGACAACTGCCACCTGGCCGTCACCGCGAAGGAATATGTCAGGGACGGCGAGCGGAAGGTCACCGAACGCCTGCCGGTCCACCGTTTCTACGAAGGCCTGCGCATGGAAGTCGGCCACGTCAAGGCCTACGCCGTCGTCGAAGGCACGGAAACCATCAACCGCACGGAGGAACTGCCCAAGAGCCAGAACCAGTTGCTGAAAGAGAATCAAAGCCTGAAAGGGCCTGCGGGTTGGGACGAGAGCCAGCTGGCGGTCGTCCCCGCCCATACCCGGCTGGAACTGACCCTCTTTGCCTGGAACAAGGAAAAGAACATGATCGGGTCACCTTCCCCGCAGGATGTCAGCGTAGTCTTCGAGGATGTGACCGAATCGCTGGAATGGTTCGGCAAGAAAGGCGCCGAGATAACCGAACCGGTCCGCGCACTAGGATTCAACATAAAGCAGTTCGGCATCGACTCCCGCCCAATCAGCCAGCACTCCGACATACAGGGATGCACGACGACTTTCGTCTATGAAATCATCCCGACGGCCATCATGCTGCCGCCCAACCGCTGCAAGGTCGCCATTACGGCCACCGCAAGCTACGATGGACGTACCTTCGAGGCCAAGCAGACCTCCATGGTTATCTCGATGCCGATGCGCTATGCTCCCGACGCCGAGTCCATGGACAATCTTATCAAGTTCGACGCACAGGTGCATGACCGCCTGGTGATGATGATCACCAAGCTGACGAGCCTGACGCATGCGCCCCAGTTCAAGGCCCTGATCTACAAGTGCCAGCTCCTGATCGACTCTTTCGACGAGCGCTTCGGATTCTACATGCCGGACTATTACCAGGCCCGGGACCTGTACCTGCGCACCATGCGCGGGGAGATCGGCCCCCTGTATGTCGCCGAACATGCCTATAACTGGGAGGAGGTCCATTTCGGGGACTTCTTCAACATGTGCATGGCGACCTACGAAAAGTATGAGCCGAAGACTTTCCTGGGCCGCGTGCTGCTCGGTGTCGTCACGCTGGGCTACTCCGAGATCATCTATTATACGCCGAAACGCTTCCTGCTCGAATGCCGGAATGCGGCTTACGAAAACCCCGACAGCGATTTCTTCAGCAACTTCACGGTCGGCGCCAAGTTCGCCTACATGGAAGCGCTGGACAACTATAGGGGGAAGGTGGTCCTGGGATATGCCGCCGGCAAGCTCTCCAGCTCGCAGTTCGGCCAGGCGCTCAAGGAGATGGCGCACGAGGTCCACCGCGACATCCGTTCCATCGAAAGGAGCCTCTGCAAGAACTACTCCTCCGTGCGCTTCGTCTACAGGCTGGGCCGGAGCGGGCGCAAGCTCGCCCAGATGAAGCTGGACGGGCGTCTGCTCGGGTTTAACAAGCTCAACGCCGGCAAGGCTATGGTGAATTCTTCTGCCAACTTGAAAGGATTGAAAGAGCTGGAGATCCGGGCGCAGAAACTGGGCGAGGCGAAGGTCAAGAAGTTCATCAAGGCCTGCGATGATCCGAATATCTCGGAGAAGGAACTCAAGGAGCTGGTGCTCTCCATCCAGTGCGACCGTTGGGCCAAGAACTATATGAACACGGCCAATGTCATCGACAAATACCGCTTCCGCTTCACCATGGAGAACACGATCCTCCACGAGAACGTGAAGAAGGCGCTCAAGGCGAAACTGGCCAGGCAATACGGCGTGCACGAGTCCGAGATTACCTTCTTCGAGGCGACGGGAAACGCCACGAAAGTCAACGCCGCCAACTGCAGGAAGGTGGGCATGGACCACGACTACACCATCCGGGTGCGGGGCAAGGACCTGCCCGAAGAAGTGGCCAGCCGCTACTGGAACGACGAATATTGCTATCAGGCCACCGGCAGCAAGAACTTCTCTCCCTGGGATGCGGACAAGCTGGCCGCCCCGGCCGAGCAGACAGCCGTCTCCGCGACAGGGCCCGAATCCTTCGGAACCGACGTGGACAAGGTCGTCCATCCCAAGGAGACCGCCCTGGACGCCTTTGACGATCCCGAACTGGTCCGGAAAGTGCAGACACACAAGGTCAAACAAGAGCTTGATGCATTCGAGCGCTGTATGGAAGAAGCGTCCAACTCCACGGATCCCCGATGGAAGGAAGTGTACCAGGACGAAGCGATGAAGCATCTCCACGAAGCCACCCGTCAGTTCCCGAAGGGAGCGGACCGAACCCTCGAATCCAAGCTGGAAGTGATCGATGAGTGGGGCCAGCTCGATAAGTTGGACGCCGACAAGGTCCGCGCCGCCTACGAACTCCGGGGTCGTGCCGAAGAAATGCTCTCCCGCCACGCTGCGGGCGACCACCAGGCGGTGATCGACATGTATGCCTCCTACAAGGTGGAAGGCAAATCCATGGCCGTCGAGACGGAGAAGGCCTTCTCGCTCATCCCCGAGGTGGACCGGGTCATCCAGGAAGGTCCCGAACTCCCGGATTGCCTCAAGATTCACAAGAGAGACATCGATCGCGCCATCATCCAGTCCGCGAAGGGCGGTATCGAAGAAGCCTCGAAAGAAGACGTAAAATGGTTCTAAAACAATAAGATACATTTGATTATGCCAGCCAACAATCCTTATTATCAGAATTACGGACAGCAGCCCTATTACGGGCCGCCGCAACAGCCGTATTACGGGCCGCAACAGCCCTACTATCCGCCGCCCCAGCCCCCGCAGAGAAGGAGGAAGAGAGGAGGATGTCTTTCCACCCTCCTGGTCCTGGCCGTACTGATCGGTGCCGGAATCTACCTGTATCCCAAGTATTCCTCCTTCATTCCGCCCGAGATCAGGGCCTACATCGAGCAGATTATCGGCAAGCCCGTGACCACCCATCCCGAAACTCTCGCCGGAATCACCTTCGACCTGGACGACGGCTTCTCCGTTACCGACCAGTACCCGCTGGATGGCGGTGCGAACGTCGTCCTTGCCCCGGTTGACGGCGGCTCCGACACCGACATGATGCAACTGATCCTGCTGCCCGGCATCCTGGACGATGCCGGTGACATGCCCGCCGGACAGCTCGCGACGCTGCTGAAGGATTCCGTCCGCAAGATGGCCGACAACATCGCCGGGAGCTATGGCCTCGACCTGGACTATCCGGTCACATTCGACGATTCGAAGGTCTTCCCCATCGCATACGCCACTTTCGACGGCGAAGACGACAACGGAAATCCCTTCTACTGCCATGCGGAGACCGTCCTCGTGGACGGAGCGACCGTCATCGGCAGCTGCTCCGTCGCCGGCAGCGAGAAGATGCTTTCCCGCATGGTCCGCATCTATGAAAACGTCGTAGAAGGAGCCAGGAGCCATTGACCGGCCTATGAGCACAATCGGAAAGATCATCGGCTGGCTGCTCGGGATCGGAGCCGCAGTCGTGGGCGGCCTGTACCTGCTGGGCTCCCGCCCGGAGAAACCGCCCGTGGGAGACAATGATCCCTGGCTGACGGAATACGAGGCCTACGAAGACCAGATCGCCCACACGGGTATGGACGGAGGCGCCTTCATCACCACCGGACTGAGGATCCGCGACCCGCGGGAAGTCTGCCGGGAAGAGGATGGCTACACCCCGGAAACCTACGCCATCAGCAACGGCAGTTTTGAAACGCTCCAGTCCGGTGAAGCCATCTATGTGCGGCACGCCGACGGATTGCAGCGCCGCAGCGTCTGGGTGTCGGAGGACAAATGCTATTTTGTGGACGAAAGCGGCTGCAAGGCCCGCGACACCTACGCCTTCGACGGTTATTATGCCGGCCCGGACGGCGCCTGGGACCCGTCCGTTCCGCGCCTGACGGCCGACACGCGGGCCGTCAACGGCAGGAAATACCGCGAAGAAGGCAATCCGGGGGGCGTCTACCTGCAATTCGGAATGGCTGATGACGGCTCCGGATCCGTCCGGCGCGTCTACCCCGGACTGGATTTTCAGGAGAGCTACGTCAGCACCCCCTTCGGCCGTGGCACCTACGCGCTGGAGAATCCCGCCGACTCCCTCCTCCGCGCCCACCTGGCCCTGCTGCCCGACGGGCGCACAGCCATCTTCTCCCAGGCCGGCGAGACCTGCCGTTACATCCTTGAGTGATCCCGTCGGAGAGGGATCCCGCGTATTGCAAACAAATGAAACCGAATATGAAAAAGATCCTCATCGCGCTGCTGCTCCTTTCCGGCAGCACCCTTTTATCTGCCCAGGAGCAGGTCTCCGTGGGCGGCATCACGTTCTACCTGGCGGACGGATACAGCGTCCGGGGCCGTTCCCAACTGAATGACGGGGAGGTCCTCCGGATTTCCCCGAACCCCAATCCCGACAACCTCCGGCTGGTCATCAAAGTCCTTCCGGACGCCCTGGCGGGCATCGACGGCCTCACTTCGGAAGAGGTTTCCGACATGCTGGGCACGGAAGTGGACAAACTGGCCGGGGTCATCGCGAACACGGCCTCTTCCGGTTACACCCTGGACCAAGCCTACCGCATCCGCTTCGAAGACGACGCCCGCGTGCCCGTTTCCTATACGGACCTCAGCGGCAAGGACCAGAACGGGGACCGCTTCCTGCTGCATGCGGAATCCGCGCTGACGGACGGCTTCCTCATCACCTGCTGCGCCATCGCGAACAACAAAGGCAACCTGGACGAACTGGTCGACATCTACCGGGAAGTCATGGCCGGCGAAAGGGATGTGCCCCAGGGGATTCTGCCGTCTCATTCCGTGTCCTCCTCCGGCATCACCTTCGACCTGTACGACCATTACACCATCACCCAGCGCGATCCGATGGATCCCGGCGAGGGCCTGATGATCGTTCCGGTGAACGGCGACCCCGACATCGACCAGTTGTATCTGCTCATTCTCCCGGACATCCTCCCCAAAAACGCCGACATTCCCGCCGAGAGGCTTTCGGCCTTATTGGAGAACTCCGTGCGGAAACTCGCCGACGTCGTGGTCCGGGCGCACAAACTCAATAAGGATTACAGCGTCACGTATGACGACAGCGGGTTATACCCCATTGCCTACGCCAACCTCAGGAAAGGTTCATCCCTGATGTGCCACACGGAAACGGCCCTGGTAAACGGGAACGTCATCGGCAGTTGTGCCGTCGCCTCCGGCGAGCCGACGCTTTCCGAAATGGTCGGCATCTACCAAAGCGCCGTAGGCTCCGCCCTGCGCCGGTAGCACCTTCCAGCGAGGACGGCAGCCGCAGTTCGGAGGCCGGAGGCCGACCGAAGGGGGACGGCGAAGCCGTGCGGGGGAATCCTTTCCCCCGTCCCCCGGGGGTGCAGGGGGATTAAAGAAGCAGCGCCGGGCCAGCCCGGCGCTTGCGCCCCAAAGCAAAAGACCTCCCGGCGGGGAGGTCTTTTGCTTTGGGGTGCGATGTGGGGCTCGAACCCACGACACCCAGAACCACAATCTGGTGCTCTACCAACTGAACTAATCGCACCGTGTTAAGGACTGCAAAGGTACGAAAAAATATTTTATCCCTGCAAGTTTTATTTGTATATTTGTGCAAAGTTTTCCGGTCAGGCAGGGAACGACGTAAACGAACTATGG